>Ga0315277_10013343_pt1 | contig 10238 bp, 5 predicted proteins | sample YL17G05_15_MG_FD_203695 | JGI IMG/M metagenome (GOLD analysis project Ga0315277, IMG submission 203695) | Sediment microbial communities from Yellowstone Lake, YNP, Wyoming, USA - YL17G05_15 | ecosystem: Environmental > Aquatic > Freshwater > Lake > Sediment | place: USA: Wyoming | collected...
CGCGAATCCCGTTCGTGCTGATCGACCGTTTCTTCCCGGGGCGGGAACTGCCTTCGGTGCGCGTGGATGACGTGGCCGTCGGCCGGCTGGCCACCGAGTGCCTGATCGAGCTGGGCCACCGGCGCATTGCCCACATTCGGGGCCCGCGCCTCAGTCCCGCCGCCTTGCGCTATCGCGGCTACCTGGAGGCCCTGCGCAAGCACGGAATCCCGGTGAACAGCGAGTGGATCGTGTCCGGCAGCTTTGATATCGAGAGCGGCCGGCAGGCCATGCTGAAGCTGCTGGAAAAGCAGCCGCGGCCCACCGCGGTCTTCGCCGCCAACGACCCCATGGGCATCGGGGCCGTTTATGCCTGCCGCGACCACGGCCTGGCGGTCCCCGGCGATGTTTCCATCGTGGGCGCCGGAAACATCGAGGGCGCCCACCACCCCAATCCCTTCTTGACCACCGTCGATTGGCCGCGCACGGAGCTGGGGCGGACGGCGGTCACCGTCCTGCTGGCGATTTTGGCCAACCCTGAACATCAGCACACGCGGGTCAAAATATTCACTCCCAGATTGCTCAGCCGCCAGTCCACGGCGCAGGCGGCGCAGCGAGGAGGCAAAGGTGCCTCGGCCTAGACCAGCGCTCCTGTTCGGCGCCACGGCGATGCTGGCTTTCGGTCTGCTGGCTCCCGCCGGGCAGGGCCCAGGGCCGCGCCGACTGGATGCGCGAAGCGCGCTGGGGCGTGATGACCCATTTCCTGGCCGAATGGATCGCGCCTGCCGCCCACAACAGCGTCGAGGACTGGAACAAGCTGGTGGACGGCTTCGACGTCCAGGGGCTCGCCGGCCAGCTCGGGTCGGCCGGCGCCGGTTACTACCTGATTACCATCGGCCAGAATTCCGGCTTTTAGATTTCACCGAACGCCGCTTACGACCGCCTGGCCGGGATGCAGCCCAGCAAGTGTTCGCGCCGGGACCTGGTTGCCGACCTGGCCGACGGCTTGCGGCCCAAGGGCATCCGCCTGCTGGTGTATTTGCCGTCCGGCGCTCCCGGGCGCGATGCCGAAGCGGTGAAAGCTCTGGAATGGAAGCGCGGGCCTTATCCCAACCGCGAATTCAAGGCCAAATGGGAAGAGGTGATTCGGGAATGGTCGCTGCGCTGGGGGAAGAAGGTTTCGGGGTGGTGGCTGGACGGGGTCTACTGGCCGAACGCCATGTACCGCCCGGCGGGGCCCACCAGCTTCGCCACGCTGGCGGCGGCCATCCGCGCCGGCAACCCCGACAGCATCATCGCTTTCAACAACGGCGTGATTTATTCCTTCATCTCGCTGAGCGAGCACGAGGATTTTACCGCCGGTGAGACCAACGACCCGGCGCTGGTGAAGCTGGGCGGAAACCGCTTTGCCAACGGCAGGATCGACGGCGCCTACCCCCACATGCTCAGTTTTCTCGGCAGCACCTGGGGCAAAGGCCCGCCGCGGTTCACCGACGAGCAAGTGATCGAATGGACGCGCACCATGGTTGGCAAGGGAGCGGCCGTCACCTGGGACGCGCCCATTCAGCCCGGCGGATTGATCGCCGAGCCGTTTCTGAAGCAGCTCAAGGCATTGGGTAAGGCCATGGGGAAGGTTGCAGGTGACAGGTGAGGTTCTTGTGAGAACTGAAACCGCTTTATCCAGGATAGGCAGCAGTCGCATTCTGGGACGCAGAGAGCTCCTGGCGGGTGCGATCTTTGCGCCGCTGATAGGTGCGCAGAAGCCGGGCGAACGTACGAAGGGGAACAACATTCGCGCCGAGCACCGGCCGAAAACCATTGCGGTGCGGCCAGACGACATCACGGTGGTTCCGGCTTTCCACGCTGAGTTGACGGGTAATCTGAAACCGCCCCCGCAGCCCCGCCCCAGCCTGAACGGCGATTTCTGCGTGAAGGGATTCGTCAAACCCTCGGACGTCATGACGTGGAGGTTGAGGGCGTCGGAAGACGGCGAGTATTTGATTGCGGTCCTTTATAACGGCGACAACGATTCCGTGATTCCCGGCTGCACCGTCGAGGTTGCGTCGGCTCCCCAGAAAAAAGTCCAACGGGAACCGGCACTGCTTCGTTGGTGGGCGCCCAACCGTCCCTTCGTGGTCCGGCACTGGATGAAGGAGCCGCTCCCGCTGAAAGCCGGCGAAAATCGCGTGACGTTCCGTCTATCGTCGATTTCCGATGGCCAGACCAAGCTGGGGCTGAATCCTATTGACAGTGCGCGTGGGCAACAAAACCGCGACTTCCGTGTCTGGTCAATGGAACTTGTGCGTCCGCGTGCGCTTGCGGCGATCAAGCAACGCGCCCGCGACCTGCATTCGACCCACGGCTGGATGGTTGAAGGCAAGTATGGTCTTTTTACCCATTACTCGACCCTGACCTACCCGTTCCATGGTGATCAAATGGCCTACAAGAACTGGGAATGGGGAGTGAACCTGTTCGATGTCCAAGCCTATGCCGATGCGGTCGAACGGACCGGCGCGAAATGGGTGGTGTTCACGCTGGCCCATGGCAACGTTTATTGGCCTGCGCCGAGCCGCACTCTCGACCGCCTTTTGCCGGGCCGCACCTGCAAACGCGACTTGCTGATGGAACTAGCCGATGTGCTTGAGAAGCGCGGCATCCGGTTCAGCCTTTACTTCAACTGGAGTCCCGGGGACTTGCCGTGGCGTGAGGCGTGCGGCATGAATGACGAAACCGGCGAGCGCCTCGGCGACAGCTTTGCATCGCTTTTCGAAGAAACCAGCCGCCGCTACGAGCGCAAGGTCTGGGGCTTCGTTTACATCGACAGTTGCTTCAGCGCGATTTATCAGCACGATCCGCCATGGGAACGGTGGACACGCGCTATCAAGTCGGGGAATCGGGATGCCCTGGTGGGTTACAGCCCGAACCGCGCACCTAACGTGACGTATTTTGGCGACCTCCAGTTAGGTGATTTCGGCATGACGCTGCCGGCTCCCTCGCCGCCGGAGATGTTCATCGAGGGAGGACCATATGAGGCGGTCGAACCGGGATGGTTCATTGCGATGGACGGCTGGATTCCAAGACAGCCGTTTAACGGAACCTTCCATCAGGGGCCGCGATACACGGAGCAGGAGTACGTCGATTACTTCAAGAAGATGGCCGCGGCACGGGTGCCTGTGACCATCAACCTGAGCATCACCCAGGATGTAACGCGACGGCAGCCATTCTTCGATCCGCGCTGCCTCGCGATCATGAGGGCAGTTCGAAAAGCGGCCTGGGGTTAGCAATAGTCGAGGCAGAAAAGGGAGCCATATTATGCGCCCTGAGGGAAGTCGCGTGGCACGGAATGCCTGGTGGCAAATCAGTTGTCTTTGTCTTGCGCTCACCGTGCATGCGCACAGCCAGGCTCCCACCGCTTCGATTACGGGGGCTGCCCGGGATTCGGACGGCGGTCTCGTTCCGGAGGCTTCCATCCAGGGTGAGGACGCCCAATTGCGCGCCAACAGCCGGCCCTGGGACCGGGAGCGCTGGGCGCCCCGAACGGTGCCCCTCCTCACTGCCGACATCAGCCACATCATGGGTTTCAACGCAACTCTGCGGGGCCACTTACGCTTGTCCGGAGGCGTGGAACCCCTAAACGTGGAGCCCCGCAGCGTGCCGTGCGGCTTTACGGATCCGGACGACTCGCTCGAATGGGCCGTGCGGGCGCCGGAGCGGGCGAGCTATGCTGTGGCTGTTCTGTACCACCCCGGCAGCGAGGATAATACTGGTTCCGTCTTTGAGATCCGCTCGGGCAACACTCGGCTGACGACTGCGGTGCGGCGTGTGAGAGATGTGGTTTGGGAAGGCGGCCCCCAGGACCGGCCCTCGTTCCGGCGCGACTGGTTCAAAGGGGTCCTGCCGCTCAAGGCCGGGCTCAATCGCATCACGCTTCGGCTCGCGAAGACAACGCCTAAGCAATCCGCTGCGGCGCGCCAGGACCTTGCCGCCCCGCTGGGCATATGGCCGAAGCGCAGCCTTCACGTGCTTTCGATAGAGCTCGTTCGCCCTGAGGTGCTGGACCACTTGCGCAAGCGGGAGAAGGAACTGCGGGCGCCCACGGACTGGATGGTGGACGGGGAATACGGTCTTTTCATCTCGTGGGTGCCCGAGGTCTACCCGTTGTACGGCACCACGCAAGCCTGGCAACATTATGAGGAAGCCGTGAACCGGTTCGACGTGGAGGCGTTCGCGGGAGCGGTGGAGGAAACCGGGGCCGCATGGGTGGTCTTCTTCACTGTGCACGGAAAATACTACTTTCCAGGACCGCTGCAGGCCTTGGACCACCTCGTCCCCGGCCGCACGTGCAAGCGCGACCTGGTTGGCGAGATCGCGACGGCGCTCGGGAAGCGGCACATCCGAATGATGCTGTACTTCCATCCAGGGCCCAGCCTCATTGAAGACCGGGAATGGGCTTCTGCCGCCGGTATCTCACCGGTGGACGATGCCCGCAATAACGGGATCATGCTGGATATTTTCAGGGAGGTCGGCCATCGGTATGGCCGCCAGTTGTGGGGGTGGGTGATCGACGGTGGCTACGCCTACTACCTCAAAAACATGCCGTTCGAACAACTCGCGGAGGCTTTGAAAGCGGGGAATCCCGCCCGCGTGGTGACCTATTTCAACTGGCTGATGCCCAAATGGCATCCGCTGGGCGGCGATTTCACCTCGAACCTGACCTACTTTGCGGCTCTGCTGCCGCCTCCTACACCGCAGGAGTATTTCGGGCCGGGCGGACCGTACGAAGGTCTTCAGCCGCATTTCAATTTTACAATGGAAGCGGAGTGGAACCCGAAAAGGCCGCTCAATGGAAGCTGGCTTCCGCCGGTTTACAAGCAACAGGATCTGGTGCGCTATTTTCAGCAGATGGCAGCGCGTCAGTGGCCCCTGAGTATAAATCTCGTCATTACGGAGGACGTTACGAGCCGGCAACCTTTTTTCAATCCGGCGTCGGTCGAGTTGATGCGGAGCGTGCGGCGGGCGCTGAAGGGGAACTGAGGTTTGCCGGCTCAAACAGATCGGAGTCTTTGAGAAGCACAGTCGGCTGTCGGTTTTGGGGTTGACATCCAAATTTTAGTCTGATAATGCTTTTTGTATCTTTAACGTTAACGTTACATACTTTAAGTAAGGCGGCAGAGACTCGCTTCAAGTACGCAGGGCCGAACAGGACTAAAGCGATGGTAGCTTCACGAAGGGAGTTCATCCTGGCGGCGTCGTCCGTGCTGCCCTCCGCCATGTGCGCCGGCGGCCCGCCCGATCCGGCACGGGATTGGGCCAGGACTGTTTCGCTGCGCCCTGATGACATCACGTGTGTGATGGGTTTCGATGCGCGTCTGGAGGGCAGCCTAAAGCCGTCGGACGTCCGCCCCGGTTCAGCCAGGGATTTCTCCGTCAGGGGCTTCCTTTCGCCGGCGAACCGGATGACCTGGACCGTGCGGGTGCCGCAGGGAGGCGACTACTCAGTGGCCTTGCTGTACAACGGCGACAACGAGGTCCTACGCGGCTGCCGGATGGAGATCACCTCATCACCCAGCAATCGAATCCTGCGCGAGCCACTGCTGGAACGATGGTGGGCCCCCCATCGGCCCTTTGTGAACCGGCACTGGCTGCAGGAGACATTGCCGCTGAAGGCAGGCGATAATCAGGTGACTTTCCGACTGACAACGATTTCGGAGGCTCAGTCCAAACTTGGAGGCGGCCCGCTCACGGACTCGCCAGGCTCGGAAAACCCGGATGTCCGCGTGTGGTCTATCGAGTTCGTCCGCCCATCGGCTCTCGTCGCCATAAAAAGGCGCGCTCAGCAATTACACTCTAAACACGACTGGATGGTGGAGGGCAGGTACGGGCTGTTCACGCACTACTCGGCCCTGACATATCCCTTCCGCGGCAATCAAATGGCCTACAAAAACTGGGGATGGGGCGTGAACTTGTTCGATGTCCAGGCCTATGTTGACGCGGTGGAACAGACCGGCGCAAAGTGGGTCGTCTTCACCCTGGCCCACGGCAAGGTCGACTGGCCTGGGCCGAGCCGAACTCTCGACCGCCTCCTGCCGGGCCGGACGTGCAAGCGCGATTTGCTGGCGGAACTAGCCGACGCTCTCGAGAAGCGCGGCATTCGCTTCAGCCTCTACTTCGGCTGGGGTTTCGCGGACCCGCCCTGGCTCGAGGCTTGCGGCATGAACGACGAGTCGAGTGAGCGCGTTGGCGACAGCTTTGCATCGTTGTTCGAGGAGACGAGCCGGCGTTATGGGAAGCAGATCTGGGGATTTGTTTACATCGACGGCTGTTTCACCCACCTCTACCAGCGCGATCCACCCTGGGAGAAGTGGGCGCGCGCGATCAAGGCAGGCAACCGGGCCGCGCTAGTGGGGTTCAGTCCGAATCGTGCGCCGAACGTGACTTACTTTGGCGATCTTCAATTGGGGGACTTCCGCATGACACTCCCTTCTCCCTCGCCCCCGGAGATGTTCGCCGAAGGAGGTCCGTACGAAGGCGTCGAGCCCGGGTGGTTTATCGCGATGGACGGCTGGAATCCGAGACAGCCCTTCGACGGGGAATTCCACCAGGGCCCGCGTTTCCAGGAAAGGGAATATGTCGATTACTTCAAGACAATGGCTTCCGCGCGCGTACCGGTGACGATCAACCTGATTATCACGCAGGACGTTACGCGGCGGCAGCCGTTCTTCGATCCGCGCTGCCTCGCAATCATGCGGGCAGTTCGAAAAGCAGTTCAGGCTTAGCAGTCGTTGGAATAAAGAAGGAGGTATGTTGTGCAACGCCACTTCACGAGTTGGTTATTGATGTGCCTTGCCCTGATGGTCGGAGTGCAGCTTCGGGGCCAGGTTTCGACGGCTTCCGTCACCGGCGTGGTCCGCGATCCCCGCGGCGGTATGGTTCCCGAAGCAAGTGTCGTGCTGCGCCACGTGGAAACCGGACTCGAGAGGCAGACGGTTACCAACGTCGCAGGCAACTATGTCTTCGTGAGCGTACAGCCCGGGACGTATACGCTCGAGGTAAAGAGGCAGGGATTCCGGACCAGCACGATTCGTCCCTTCCTGCTGGAAGTGAACCAGACCGCCACGTTCGATTTCGCTCTCCAGATTGGGGCGGTCGACCAGTCGGTCACCGTGGAAGCGATCGGGGCATCGGTGCAGGCGGCGAGCTCCGAACTCGGGTCCGTTGTCACTGAGCGGCAGGTGCTTGAGTTGCCGCTCAACGGTAGAAATTTCACTCAACTGATCACGCTGACACCGGGCGCATCCCCGGTCAATGTCGCCCAGAACAACAACGGTGGTGGTGTGTCAACCATCGGCGACTTTAATTATCCGGCGATGAACGGGCAAACCAACCGCAGCAACTTCTTTATGACTGACGGCGTAACTAACTTTGGCGGGTTGAGGAGCACGTACGTCGTTCCCCCCATCATCGATTCCATTCAGGAGTTCAAGGTCCAGTCACATAATGACCAGTCCGAGTTCGGAATGGTGACCGGCGGCGTCGTGAACGTCGTTACCAAATCAGGAAGCAATGAGTTCCACGGCAGCGTTTTCGAATTCCTGCGAAACGATGCCCTGGATGCGCGCAACCCGTTCCGCGTGGATATCACGCCGCTGCGCCAGAACATGTTCGGCGGAACAGCCGGCGGCCGGATTCTCCGCAACCGGACGTTTTTCTTCGTGGCCTACCAGGGCTTCCGGCAGCACACCCCAGCTAATACCCAGTACAACGTGCCTACACAAGCGAACCTGCACGGCGACCTACGTGATTGGCCCAATCAGATCTTCGACCCCTTCAGCACGCGAGAGAATCCGAGCAAAGTCGGCACCTTTATCCGGACGCCATTTGCGGGCAACGTCATCCCTGAGTCGCGGTTGGATCGCGGGCTGCTGCAGTACCTGCAAGTTACCGTTCCGGCTCCGATCCAGACGGGCATTCCTGGCTTTAATCAGCTCGACCTGACGCCGGTCACGCAACGCCAAGAGGAGTATACGGCGCGCCTCGATCATAATTTCAGGGCCAACGATTTTGTGTGGGTCAGGGCGAGCGGCCAGCTATTCGACCAGTCGGGCTCAGGGGGCCGGCAAACGATGGCGAGCACGACGGACATTTCTACCCGGAACCTGGGCGGAAGCTGGGTTCACATCTTCGGGCCAGCCAGCATTCTCCAAGTTCAGTTTGGCCGCTCGATCGCAGTGAACACTGTAACCAACTCATTCAAGAACCTGCCGGCGGGATTCATTAAGGACGTCGGCCTTGCCGATGAGATCTGTTGCAGTTATCGCAGCGGCCAAACCGTTGTCCCCGCGTTTAACATCACTCAGTTTTTCTCTGGCGGGAGCATCAACGACACGACTCATCCTGGAGACTCGTACCAATACAAGGCGAACTATTCCAGGGTTTTCGCGAGCCACATCGTCAAGTTCGGCGGCGAGTTTAACACGATGCACGACCTAATAATTTCCAATTTTGCGAGTATCTCATTTAATTCGGTCCAAACGCAAGATCCGCAGAGCCCGGGCCAGACAGGCAGCCCACTCGCATCCTTTCTTCTTAACATCCCGTCGGGCGCGGACCGCAAGGACTTTTATAAGACCTATCGCTTTGGCGGTGTGCTGGGCTTTTTTGCCCAGGACTCGTGGAAAGCCACTTCGAAGCTCACCGTGAATTTCGGGTTTCGTTACGATCGAACCTTTATTCCTCCCATCGGCACCCGGGAAGACGGGGGCATCTACATGGGAGACATCGACTACAACCGCGGAATATACGTTCTCCAGGCGGTTCCGGCTTCATGCAGCCAGCTTGGCAAACCGCCCTGCATGCCCACACCTGGCGGGCAGCTTCCGGACGGCGTGGTCGTGGATCCGCGCGGGAAAATCCTGCACGACTTCACCGACAACTGGCAACCACGCCTGGGTCTCGCGTATCGCCTGGACCAGAAAACGGCGATTCGCGCCTCGTTCGGCATGTTCTTCGACAGTTGGTCGGGAATCGACCAGGGGGCCCAGAACCTCGGACACTCGTGGCCGGACGTGGGTCGACAGGCATCGGCGAACCAGAACGTTCCGACGCTGCAACAGCCGCTGCCCGTAATCAAAGGCACGGACCCCTTTCCCAATAGCACGCTTCCTGCGGCGACCCCATTTACGCAGGGTGCCTGGTTTGCCGATCCCTATATGCGTAATCCGTATTCGATGCAGTGGAACCTCGGTGTACAGCGCCAGTTCGGGAACGACGTGCTGGTCTCGTTGAATTATGTGGGTTCGGGGGACCGGAGAGGATCCATGGGAGGCTATTACAACGTCGCCCTCACACCGGGTCCCGGTACTCCGCAATCAAGGGCGCCCTGGCCGTCGATCGTTGCCAACAATTGGGTTCGCAGTTGGGGACGCAGCAACTACAATGCTCTTCAACTGCAGGTTCGTAAGAGGTTCTCGAACGGATTTTCATACATGCTCAACTACACGTGGTCGAAGTCAATCGATACCGGTTGTTCGGGATCTTTTGCCGAGGGGTGTGGAATCCAGGATCCGTACCACTTTAATAATGATCGCAGCGTCTCGGCTTTCGACCTGCCGCATATACTAAACATCAACTGGACGTACCAGCTTCCCTTTGGGTCGGGAAAGAGGTTCAGGACGGGCAAGGTGATTGCAGACCAGATCATTCGGAACTGGCAGGTCAACGGGATTGCGAGTTTCAATTCCGGGCCACCGTACAGCGTCACGCTCAGCGGCGATATCGCCAATACAGGAAACAGTGCCTACATGCGCCCCAACTTGGTGGGAGATCCGATCCCGGCAAACCCGACACCGTCGCTATGGATCAATCGGCAAGCCTTTGCCGTGCCGGCCCAGTTCACGTTCGGCAATGCCGGGCGTAACATCTTGCGCAGCGATGGAACGGCCAACTTCGATCTTTCGCTGTTCCGCGAATTCGGCATCCCGGTGCGTGAAGGTATGCGCGTCCAGTTTCGGGCTGAGGCGTTCAATGCCCTCAACTCGCCCCGGTTTGCGGCGCCGTCGAGCAACCTCAGCCTGACTACATTCGGACGGGTGCTAGGCGTCTCTAACAAGCCTCGGCAGATGCAATTGGCGGTCAAAGTGGTCTTCTGATAGTGCTACACCGGTGAGGAGTGAGATTTTGTGAATCGCAGACAATTCATCAGCACGAGTTTTGCTTCTTGCCTTTCGATGGCGGGCCTGCGCGGTGCGCCGGCCAGCCGC
>Ga0315277_10013344_pt1 | contig 10238 bp, 8 predicted proteins | sample YL17G05_15_MG_FD_203695 | JGI IMG/M metagenome (GOLD analysis project Ga0315277, IMG submission 203695) | Sediment microbial communities from Yellowstone Lake, YNP, Wyoming, USA - YL17G05_15 | ecosystem: Environmental > Aquatic > Freshwater > Lake > Sediment | place: USA: Wyoming | collected...
CGAGATGGGGCTGTTGGCCAGTTGTTTCAACATTGCTCGTCTGATTACGATTATAGGTGTTTCGGGCCTGGTTGCGAAATTTGGTAGTTGAGTAGCAAGCGGCCGGTGTATTGTTAAAAGAACGACCGAGATTGGGGCAAGACTTGGGCGTATAGTCGTTAGGCTATTCGTTGGACCTAAGAGCTCCTGACAGGTGCCGCCGCCCGGAGTAGGTCATGGTGATTGGGACCTATGGGTGCAATGAAGGCAAGTCCGCCGTTCCAATTGCGACACAGCCTGTAAAGTTGGGGGCTAACCCCGTTCAACGGGCCATTGGCATAAGCAAATACAAAAACTGTTGAAATCTCAACGGGTCTGATATATAGTCGCCCGACGATGGGTGATTTTACCACGAAATACGATAAGTTGTAAGGGAGTAATTTGTTACGGCATCGAAAGCAGGAATCCAAATAAGCATGTAGATGGATGAATCCGCGAGAAAGGATCAGTATGAAGGATTTATTCGACGTTTCGGGCAAAGTAATTGTCGTTACAGGCGGGGGCGGGGTCCTCTGCGGCACGATGGCGAAGGCGCTTGCCGACGCGGGGGCGAAGATAGCCGTGCTCGACCTGGCGGAGGCCGCAGCGGCAAAAGTCGCGGACCAAATAAATGCCGCCGGGGGCAAGGCGATAGCCGTCAAGTGCAATGTCCTGGACAAGGAGAGCATCGAGGCGGCTGAAAAACAAATTATGGCTAAACTTGGCAAGATTGATATACTCATCAACGGGGCTGGCGGGAACAAGAAGGAGGCGACGACCTCTCCGGATGTGTCTTTTTTCGATTTGCCGGCCGAGGCGATCCGCTTTGTCTTCGAGCTGAACTTCATGGGCACTCTGCTTCCGACGCAGGTCTTCGGCCGGGCGATGGCCCAGCGCGGCTCCGGCGTTATCCTGAACGTATCCAGTATGAACGCTTTTCGCCCGTTGACGAAGATTGCGGCGTACTCGGCGGCGAAAGCGGCGGTGAGCAACTTTACGCAGTGGCTGGCCGTCCACGTCTGCCAAAATTGCTCGAAGGATATCCGCGTAAACGCAATCGCTCCCGGATTCTTCCTCACTGAGCAGAACCGATTCCTCCTGACCGATGAAAAAACCGGCGACCTGACGGCCCGCGGCAGGACGATTATCGACCATACCCCGATGGGCCGCTTCGGCAAGCCCGAGGACCTGATCGGTACGGTGATGTGGCTGCTCAGCGACGCCGCTAAATTCGTCACCGGAGTAGTAGTCCCCGTTGACGGCGGATTCTCCGCCTTCAGCGGCGTTTGACAGATCGATAATTGATTATTGAGCATTGATTACTTGTTTGGGAACAGACAATGGCTAATCTTGATCCGGCACAGGCGTTAAAGGATTTCAAGCCGGAACATGAGTTTTTCGTCGGGATAGACTCGGATGGGTGCGCATTCGATACGATGGGGATAAAGCATCGGGAGTGCTTCTGTCCGTGGATGATAGGCTATTTCGGACTTCAGCCAGTCGCGCAGGCCGCGCGGCAGTGCAAGGATTTCGCGGACCTGTTCTCCAAGACTCGCGGCGCCAACCGGCACAAGACGCTGAAACTCATCATAGCGGACCTCCTGCCGAGGCATCCGATGACGAAGGCTATGCGATTCAAAGTCCCTCAGTACCCGCACTATTTCGCGTGGGTTGATGACCCTACGAGTCTGCTGAGCAACGACGGCCTGAAGCAGGCTATTGAGAAGGTGACCGACCCGCAGGCAAAGAAGGAGCTGGAGCTTGCCCTTGCCTGGAGCAGGAAGGTAAATGAAGCGATAGGCCAGATTGTCAAGGGTATGCCGCCGTTTCCGTATGTCCGCGAGAGCTTGGAGAAGATTCAGCCGCTGGCTGACGTTATCGTCGTCTCGGCGACACCCGGCGAGGCCCTTATCCGCGAGTGGCAGGAGCACGACATTGCAAAGTACGCCGAAGTGATTGCAGGCCAGGAGATGGGCACGAAGGCCCAGCACCTCGAATACGCCGCGAAGGGCAGATACGACAAAGACCACGTCCTGATGGTCGGCGATGCGCCGGGCGATATGAAGGCGGCCAGGGCCAACAACGCCCTGTTCTACCCGATCAATCCCGGCGATGAGGTCGAATCCTGGAAGCGGTTTCACGATGAGGCGTTCGACAAATTCATCAAGGGCCGATACGCCGGCAAGTACGAGGCCAAACTGATAGCCGAATTCGACGCACGTCTGCCCGAGCTGCCGCCGTGGGAAAGATGATTCCACCGGCAGCCGCGAAGGCGCTTAACATAAGGTCCCCCCATCGGCCTTGCAGCCCGGCAGGGACACGAAGAAAAGGAAAAGGAGACAGAAATGACCAAACAAACTCGAAAAGTAACTCGGCGAGATGTTATTCAAATGGCCGGCCTCGGCGCCGCAACTTTGGCGCTTGGCTCGTGTGCATCAAGCCAAAAGAGCACGGGGCGCGCGGCAACAAAAGGCCGCATCAATCACTCCGTCGCCCAGTGGTGCTTTGCCGAGGAATGGGACCTCGAAGAGATCTGCCGGGTGGCCAAGGACCTCGGCATCAAGAGCGTCGAGCTTGTCGGCCCGGATGCCTTTCCAACCCTGAAGAAATACGGCTTAGCCTGCGCGATTTCCCCTAACGGCACGCCCGACCCGCCGTTCGTCAAGGGCTTCAACAATCCGAAATACCACGACATGATCTTAGCCAAGACGCAAGAGACAATCGACGCCTGCGCCGAGTACAAATTCCCCAACGTCATCGCCTTCACCGGATTTCGCGAGGACATCCCCGCCGACGTCGGCGCAGACAACTGCGTCGCGGGCCTGAAGAAGCTTATGGGCCACGCCGAGAAGAAAAAGGTTAATGTCTGCTTAGAGATTCTCAACAGCCGGGTGGATGTCGAGATGAAGGGACATCCGGGCTACCAGGGCGATCACACCGATTACTGTATGGATATTGTGAAGAGAGTCGGCTCGCCGAGGATGAAGATTCTCTTCGATATCTACCACGTATCGGTAATGGATGGTGACATCATCAGCCGCCTCAAGCAGTACGCCGAGTATATCGGGCACGTCCATACCGCAGGCAATCCGGGGCGAAATGAGATTGACGATACCCAGGAGATCAACTACCGAGCGGTAATGAAGACCCTCGTCGATGCCGGCTACAAAGGCTACGTCGGCCACGAGTTCATCCCGACCCGCGACCCGCTCAAGAGCCTGCGAGAGGCCGTCGAAATCTGCGACATTTAGCCAAAATCCAGATGCTTTGTTGAAATCCTTATGGACTGTCATTTCGACCGGAGCGATGCGCAGCATCGCGCAGCGGAGAAATCTGGTTTTAATAGATTCCTCGGCTTCGGCCCTATAGGGCCTTCGCTCGGAATGACCCAGCCCTAACCTTTTCAACAGGCCAAAGTCCCCACAAAAAGGGCCCCGTCCGTTCCATCGACGGGGCCCTTTTATATTCACCCCTCATTCCGTCGGCGTGTCGTCCTCCTTTGCAACGGCACCGGCCGGAATCCGTAATTCCAAGTTCAAGCCTTACTCGATCACCAAGTCGGGATTGTCCGGGCCGAAGTGCTTGAGCAGCACGATCGGGTCGTTTTGCGAGCAGTTGGCGATGGTCACGCCCGCCTTGGCGGCCTCCTCGGTAACGAAGAACTCGTCGCTGGTCAACTGCCCATATCTTATCAGCGCAGGCGTCTCAATGTACCACTGGCCGAGCTTGCCGTGGCCCTGCATCGTGATAAACCCGTAGCAGGCGCTATCCTTGATGGTGACGGTCTTGCCCGGCAGCACCGTCAGCTCCTTGGCGCTGAAGTCGGTTGACTTGTAGCAGATCCAGTTTTCAATATAGCCCTGGGCCTTCATTTCCTTGAGCGGTCGAGCCGGCTTGGGCGCCATGAAGCGATTCTCGGCGAAATTCGGATCGACGTTCAAGTCCCAGTCGATAACGCTCAGGAGCCAATCGACGTCGCCCTGCTTATCCTTAGGCGTATCCTTCCAGAGCAGCTCCTTGGGCACGACCTGGTCGTGCGTGATATTCTCGTACATCGCAAAGACGTCCGAGGCCTTCTGCGGCTCATAGGTGCAAAGGCTGCCCGGGGCGTGCAGGACGCCGGGCGGGACATCCCAGCCGGTCCCGACAACCAGACGGTAAGCGGGCGCCAGGCTGGTGATTGCGTTGTCCCTTCCCTCGGCGGCATCCAAAAGGGCCTTGCGGACCTGGTCTTTGGTGACGCTGGGGTAGAGGCCGAAGAAGGTATAGGGGAATTCGCCGCCGTAGTTGTTTGCCTGGGGCGGGAAGTAGTAGGCCTCGGGCTTACCCAACTGGCCGGTCAGGGCGGCATCCTTATCGCGATGATGTATATGGTGCGGCAGAGCGGCTTTGTTATCGAAGAACTTCGAGTACATCGGCCATCGCTTATGCTCTTTCCAGAGCCTCTCGCCGATAATCTGGCCCTTCAACTCGGCGACGGCATCGAGCAGCCGGACCTTCTCGATCTTGCCCCCCGTATGGGACCCTGAGGGTTTGTCCTCGAAGACGATGAAGCTGAGCCCCTCATCTTTGGACGTCAGTGGGCCGTTATCAGCGGGGGTAGTCGATGCGAACCACCGCTCGTCGATGCCGCCGCGCTCGCCTCCCATCGCATAATAGTCATCCGGATGCAGCTTAATCCGCCGGCCTGGAACACAAAATGAACGTGGTACCCAGGTCGGAGCCAACCGCAAAATCCCCTTACCTTGCTCAATCGCTTTGCTCGTAATAGAAGTAGCATACATAATGCCTCCTTACGTCAATACCAAAAACCAAACTGAACAAAAAGCACAGGCAGCTAATCGCCTGTGCCCCTTTGCCACTCTATCTTTACGCCTTCTTGACCTTCTTCCACGTCTTTTCCTTCGCCGAAGCCAGAACCGCATCGCACACATATTGCGTGGCCAGGGCCTCACGGAAGGTCGGCGACGTGGGCTTACCCTTCGCCAGGTTCGTCAGGAAGTCCGCCGCCTGGTGCACAAACGTATGCTCGTATCCGATCTGCAACCCCGGCACCCACCAGTTGCCCATATACGGCATGTCGCCATCTGTCACGTGCACCGACCGCCAGCCCCGCACTATCGAATCGTCGCGGTGATCGAAGTAGCTGAGACGATGCAGGTCGTGAAGGTCCCAGGCGATTGACGCATGCTCGCCGTTAATCTCAAAAGTGTAAAGGGCCTTGTGCCCGCGGGCGTACCGCGTTGACTCGAAGTTGCCGAGCGAGCCGTTGTCGAACCGGCAGAAGAACGTGCACGCATCGTCAATGCCGACCGGCTCGACCTTGCCCGTCTCAACCTTCATCCGTTCCTTTATGAAAGTCTCGGTCATCGCGCATACCGACCCGATAGGCCCGTTCTGCCACATCGCCGTATCGATGCAGTGTGCCAGTAAATCGCCCGTCACGCCGGAGCCCGCGGCTTTGACGTCCAAGCGCCAAGTCGCCATCCCACCCTGCGGAACCTTCGCCGAAATAGTCCAGTCCTGCAGGAAGTTGGCGCGATAGTGGAAGATGCGTCCGAGCCGGCCCTCGTCTATCAGCATCTTGGCCAGCGTCACGGCGGGGACGCGGCGGTAATTGAACGAAACCAGATTCGCCACGCCCGCTTTCTCTATCGCATCGACCATTTTCTTGCCCTGGAGGCCGTTGAGGGCCAGTGGCTTCTCGCAGACAATCGCCTTGCCCGCCTTCGCCGCCGCGATGGCTATCTCAGCGTGCACATTGTTCGGCACGCAGATATCGACAACATCAACCTTGTCGTCCTCGATCACCTTGTGCCAATCCGTAGTATAAGATTCGTAGCCCCACTGCTCGGCAAACGCCTTGGCCACCTTCTCCTCCAGCCCGCACACGACTCGCAGGACCGGATCGTACGGCACATCAAAAAAATGGCCCACCTTGCAGTACGCGTTCGAGTGCGTCCGGCCCATAAAGCCATAGCCTATCAGGCCGACATTCAGTTTCTTCTTAGCCATAAGTCCACTCCTATCTTCACATCACTGCGCCACCTTGGCGGCGGCAATCTTAGAGACTCTTAACACATGTATATTACCAATTCCGGATTCAAAACTACGGCGTCCACCCGTGCGCCGCCCGCACTTTGAGCATCACATCGAGGATCGCGTTCCAGGTGCACGGCGATTCGAGCATCGCGTTGGGGAACATGCAGCCGTCCCAACATATATGCCGGATGCCGCGCGCCGCGGCGTCCTTCAGCCAATAGCCGGCGCAGCGGACGATGTCGAGCTTCCCGTTGGGGTCGCCTGCGGGGCAGTGCTTGCCCGTCTTGTCGTGCGCACCGGCGCCGTGCACCTGGCCATCGTTCTGCGCGACGTGGAAGTCTATCGTCCAGGGCCGCAATTTATCGACCATCGTTTGATATGCGGCGTAGAACTCTTCATCCGAATAGCCGGGCTGCAGCAGCGCGTGCTCCGGCGCATTGTAGCCCATCAAGTACAGGTACGTGTGGGCCATATCGGCCTGGAAGCCCAGCGTCTCCGGCATTCCCACGGCTTCCAAGAGGTCGAGTGCGTCCTTCCAACTGTGCAGGCCGGCCCAACAGATCTCGCCCTCTGCGGCTAAGCGTTCCCCGTGGTTGGCGGCGATCTTGGCCGCTTCGCGGAACGTCGCGGCGATTTTCGCGGTGTTCCTCTTTGGGTTTTTGCGCCATTTCTCGACGCCGAACTCCGCCGAATCGATCCGGATGACGCCGTACTTGCGGACGCCGTGCTCGTTGAACACACCGGCGATGCGGCACGCCATACGCACGGCGCTTAGAAACTTCTTGCGCGCCGCTGCATCTCCCATCGCCGAATCGCCGACCGTGCCGGGCCAAACCGGGGCGACAAGCGAGCCGACATTGAAACCGTACCCCGCAATCAGGTCGGCGATCTTCTTTAGTTCGTCGTCGCCGGCGTTGGGGTCGGTGTGCGGGAGGAAGAGGAAGTAGTCAATCCCATCGAATTTCCGGCCGTTCACCTCCGCGCCGGCGGTCAATTCGAGCATCCGTTCGAGACTGATCGGCGGCTCCTGGCCCGGCCCATCTCCTTTGCCGACCAGCCCGGGCCACATGGCGTTATGAAGTTTAGGGAGAGTTTCCGAAATCATTTTTAACTCCTTTCCGGTTCAGTAGCGTTCATGATAGCCACCAGACTAAAAGCCCATCACCCCAAAACACCTCGTTTTCACGCCAAAATCACCGGCGAACACGGGAATTATATCGGTTCGAGAGCAGTCTGTGAAGGGATTGGGAAGATTTTATCCTGTCATTTTCACGTATGCCAATTCAGTATGGCAGAAGAGCGGAGATGGCAGTCCGCCGGCATACCGAACATGCATTTTATTCTCTCACGCCAAAGCTCGCGGCGAAGGCAGCTTCCCCGCTCAGAAAACTGGCGGTCTCTTTGCCTTCGACCCACATAGTGCCCGGCGGACTCCCAACCGGCCACCTCCTGTAAAGGTTCTCACCATTAGGTATCAACAGATTCCCCGCACCCTTATGCGGATCGTTCCAAACCTTGATCGGCGTATGCGCGCGCAACTCAACAAGCCCCGCAACCAAGTCAGAAGCCTCGTTTCTTTCTCGTCGCTCTGATCACTATTCCGACCCATCCCGCAATAAGGCCAATACATCCGCCAAGAATGGTGCTGGTACACACGTAAACGGCACGATGGCCGTTGGACCGGAAAAGGTACCCTGACTTGGTTGATAATATTCCAAAGCCAGGTTCTCCTGGCACTTTGCACAGCAAGTAACTCGGAAGCCAGAATGGCGAAGGTTCCCAACTCCATGCCCTATGTATGTACTCCTTGCACCGCCCCAATTCGATCCAAGTTCTTTCTGGCAACTCGCTTTGAGGAACTGGATAGTAGGGATTCTGATTGTGAAGGGCGGAAATATATCCATACAAGAGGCCAAGAACGAACAATCGCGAAGCGAACCGCAACTTCCACGAGGTTTTATAGACTGCCACAACTCTACTTAGGCTACTGTCTCCGTCTTGCATTTGCGAGCACCGTATCCCAAGGTTGCGTACTGACCTTCATAGTCAGTGGTCACCTATTCTCTATCGTTGGCCATCAAGGGCCCTCCCGCTAACAGGCGAGCTGAATTGCGCGTCATGGCCGTTTCTCTTTTTCTTCGCGCGCCCTTCGGTGAACTGCAGGATAGAGCAACTCATCAACAAGTCGCTCCAGAGTCCGATCAGCTGTGCGATACTGCTTTCCATCGGCTATGAAAAAACCTGAACTGGTCCACAGCGTTGCGATTTTGACCTTTTCTTTGTAGAAATCCATCACAAATACCCCAATAGGCGTATTGTATGTTCCTCGGTCTCTTCGGCTGTTTTGAACCGCCTCGATGATCAGCGACAATTCGATGCCTGTATATATTATGCGGGGTTCCCGCTCGTCCGGAAAAAGGTAGATGATTACCCGGTCCGCCTGAGCAACGTGTGCAAACACAGCCGGCCGCCGAACGAAACGTTGGACGAGTATCCCGCAGGCTACAGCGCCCACTGCCACGCCAATGAAAATTAGGGCCGTCGCCCACGGTTTCTGTCTGATTTTCATAGCCAACGTTCCTTTCTTGCCAATCGCTATATCAACAACTCATCAGCGCCGCAAAGACTTTCTCTGTTTTCTCTCACTCTCAAAGTAGTCCGGCGATTCTTCTGCATCGCCATCCCATAATATGTGCTTTCCGTTTTTGAAACATACATCCCAGACGATCTCAGGTTCACTTGTCTCTGGGTCAAAAACATTATAGACGGGCCGCACATATTCTACGTTCGGCATATCCTCGATACCAGGATAAAATCCGCGCAGCGCTTCAACAGCGCCTTCCATATCCCGGTTCTCGAAATCCACAATGCTGTGCCTGCCGGAGCCTGCTTCAATATCGTGCCAGAATGCGGAGACCAGCTTGACTCCGTCGGATTGCACAATCAGAGTAACATGGTCTCCCGCCAGAACACAGCCCCGATAGGAATGAATAAAGCTCACGACATACCCCATTACCACTTCGCCGGTCGCATACATAGGAGCCGCCTCGATTGTTGCATCTCCTGTATCCAGTCCAAGACGCCGAGCGAATTCACTTGCCAAGTCGATAGCTTCATCTTCCGAAACACTGTTCGCATTAACGTTCAGATCCCTTGACATTTTCAGCAATCCGGCTTCGTACTCCTGCACTAACGTGAATTCTTCAGCCAGTCCCCCTATTTCAAACCGATGTGGTGCGATTTGTATCTTCTCCAGCCCATTGCGTGCCCTCCCAAGCCGTATTTCCTGTCTTCCGACCTGCCCTTCCCACTCCACTTCTATCTCTGCCTGACTCTCCTCAATGTCACCGTCGAATCCGACCGTTCCCGTTTGCCCCGTGTCATCACGCCACATATAGCTGAAGTTAGACGTTGTCACGTCGGCAGTCAGAGAGACGCCCTCGGATGCTTTCTGCAACCGGTCGTCAGCATTCTCAGTGTGGTAAACGACAGCATAAGGTTGGTTGGTCAATGGGCTGCCTGCTGTATTGGCATTTACCCATGAGCTAATGATCGTGTGCCGTGCGCCTATTTCATCCATGAAGCGATCTACATAGGGAGCATAGACAGATGTGGAGTCACCTTCAAAGCCACATATGCCGTGCACTCGCCGAGGACTATGCTCTAACTTTGCCTGCCAAAGGGCTCTGCCAGGATTAAGATGTCCCAATATTCGGCACGCATGGATGATTACCCAATCCAAATCATTGTTCCAGTCCGAACCACTACTTACATCCGCCGGCACCAGAAAATGATCCCACACTTCCGTGCCCGGGAATGCCAAAGATGGCTTTGTTCCCGCTAATGATCCATCGTAGCCCCCATGCGAAGAGATGAAAAACACGTCCGCTTCAAGGCTCCCAGCGGTGTTTTCGCCTGCGTTTTTGATCATGTTTTTAAGGGCAACGTTGTCTCCTTCGAAAAACCCACGCACTTCTCCTATTGGCCACCAGTCGAGATTCCCTTCGTCTGAGTCAACAATGTCATTTTTGAATTGATCTGCGGCGGCGTTCATTCTAGGTGTAAGGTCAGGTTTACCCGGAAACATTAGCGAATCATATGACCGGGCCGCTCCGGTAGCGAACTCTCCCCGGTCAACCATCACTCTGTAGCAGCTATCATAGTTGGCGGAGTCGGGC
>Ga0315277_10013348_pt1 | contig 10237 bp, 10 predicted proteins | sample YL17G05_15_MG_FD_203695 | JGI IMG/M metagenome (GOLD analysis project Ga0315277, IMG submission 203695) | Sediment microbial communities from Yellowstone Lake, YNP, Wyoming, USA - YL17G05_15 | ecosystem: Environmental > Aquatic > Freshwater > Lake > Sediment | place: USA: Wyoming | collected...
ACTGCCCCGGCTGCACCCACGGGATTGTGCATCGCCTGGTCGCTGAGCTGATTGACGAGTACGACCTGGTGGAGCGTTCCGTGGGGGTGGCGCCGGTGGGCTGCGCCGTGTTCGCGTATGACTACTTCCTATGCGACATGATCGAGGCCGCCCATGGGCGGGCGCCGGCGGTGGCCACAGGTGTCAAGCGCGTGCGCCCCGACCTGTTTGTCTTCACCTACCAGGGCGACGGAGATCTCGCCTCCATCGGCATGGCGGAAACCATCCACGCTGCCGCACGGGGTGAGAATATCAGCGTCGTGTTCATCAACAACGCCGTCTACGGCATGACCGGCGGGCAGATGGCCCCCACCACCCTTCCCGGGCAGGTGACGAGCACCACCCCGCACGGCCGGGACCCGAAGCTGGCGGGGAATCCTATCCGGGTGTGCGAGCTGCTGAGCGCCCTGGAGGGGCCGGCCTACATCTCCCGGGTCACCGTGACCGACCCACGGCGGGTGCGAGAGGCGAAGCGCGCGCTGCGCCGCGCCTTCCAAGCGCAGATGCAAGGACTCGGTTTCTCGCTTGTGGAGGTCCTGTCTACCTGCCCCACCCGCTGGGGAATGCCCCCGGACAAGGCACTCACTTGGGTCGAAGAGCACATGGCGGCGTACTATCCGATCAAAGAGTTCGTCTGCTCGTCGGCGCTGCAAGACTCAGGGGCCGGGGGCCAGGGGCCAGAGGATGCCCGAGAGGCTGACAAGCTTGCCCGCCGGCCGGAAGGCGGACCATGAGCGATCAGCGGCTCCGCCTGCCGGCCGGCGGACGAGTCTATCACGAGGTGTTGATCGCGGGCTTCGGAGGCCAGGGGGTGGCCCTGGCTGGTCACCTGCTGGCGATGGCGGCGCTGGCGGAGAACCGGGAAGTGGTGTGGGCGCCCTCCTATGGGCCGGAGATGCGTGGCGGGCCGGTGCACTGCACCATCATCATCTCATCTGAGCGGATCGGCTCTCCTGAGGTGTCGTCGGCGGACAGCGTGCTGCTGATGGACCGCGCTTCTGCAGGCCGGTTCGCCCACCGGGTGAAGCCCGGCGGGCTGCTGATCTACAACACCACCCTCATCCCCGACGCGCCGAGCGACTGCAACTGCGAGGTCATCCGTCTGCCTGCGGGCGAGATCGCCGAAGCCATCGGCGACCTCCGGGTGGCGAATGTGGTGATGCTGGGAGCGTTTCTGAGGCGCCGCCCAGTCGTGGCCAAGGACAGCCTAATCGAGGCCATGCGCAGCACCGCAGGGAAGGCCTTCGCACACCTGTTGGAGATCAACCTGAAGGCTTTGGCGCGGGGGGAAGAGCTGGCGGGGTAGAAGGCCAGGGTCAGCAAGAGCGTCGCGCCCGCGGCAGGTGGGACGCCCGCGGCGCACTCAGGATGACGGGAACGGGAGAACGCATGGCCTTCAACGGTCTTCAGGAGTACGCGGCGGCGCTCGAGCAGCGCGGCGAGCTGCGCACGATAGGCGTGGAGGTTGATCCGCTCCTGGAGATCACCGAGATCGCCGACCGGATGGTGCGCGCGGGCGGGCCGGCGCTGCGGTTCACCCGCCCGAAGGGGTATCACTATCCCGTTCTGATCAACCTCTTCGGGACGCTCAAGCGGATGGCTTTCGCGCTCGGTGTCCAGCATCTGGACGAGATCGGGGAGCGGCTGCGCGAGCTGCTGCACACGCAGCCGCCTCCGTCCTTGTTGGACAAGATCCGGGCCCTGCCGAGGTTCGCGGAGATGGCGTCCTGGGGGCCGCGCCAGGTTCGCGTGGCGCCGTGTCAGGAGGTCGTGGAGGCGGATCCCAGCTTGCTGGACTTGCCGGCGCTCAAGTGCTGGCCGGAGGATGGCGGGAGATTCCTCACGCTTCCCATCGTGATCACCCGGCATCCGGTGACCGGGCAACGCAATGTGGGCATGTACCGGATGCAGCTCTACGACCGCAAGACCGCGGGGATGCACTGGCACCCCCACAAGGTGGGCGCCGAGCACTACCGCCGCTATGAGGCGCGGGGCGAGCGCATGCCGGTGGTGGTGGCGCTCGGGGGCGACCCGGCGGTCATCTACGCCGCCACCGCGCCCCTGCCGGAGGAGTTCGACGAGCTCCTGTTCGCGGGCTTCCTGCGGCGCGAGGCGGTGGATGTAGTGCGGTGCAAGACGGTTGACCTGGAGGCTCCGGCCGACGCCGAGTTCGTGCTGGAGGGTTATGTCGAACCTGGCGAGCGTCGCACAGAGGGGCCGTTCGGCGACCACACCGGCTACTACTCGCCTCAGGACGAGTACCCGGTTTTCCACTGCGCCTGCATCACCCGCCGCAGCAAGCCAGTGTACCCGGCCACCATCGTGGGACGCCCGCCGAAGGAGGACTGCTACCTGGCGAAGGCGACGGAGCGCATCTTCCTGCCACTCATCCAGCTCCAGCTTCCCGAGGTGGTTGACCTGAATCTCCCGGTCGAGGGCACCTTCCAGAACCTCGCCCTGGTGCGCATCCAGAAGCGATACCCCGGACACGCCAACAAGGTGATGCACGCGCTGTGGGGAATGGGCCAGTTGATGTTCTCCAAGATCATCGTGGTGGTGGATGAGGAGGTGGATGTCCAGGACCTGTCGGAGGTCCTCTGGCGGGTCGGCAACAACATTGATCCGGAGCGGGACATCTGCTTCATCCGCGGGCCGGTAGACATTCTGGACCATGCCGCGCGGATGCCTGGCCTCGGGTCCAAGATGGGGATTGACGCCACCCGGAAGTGGCCGGGAGAGGGGTTCAGCCGGCCCTGGCCCAACGAAGTGGCGATGACGCCGGAGGTGAAGGCGCGGGTAGACGCGCTGTGGCCGGAGCTCGGGCTGGGGGGAAAGGATGGGGGAGGATGAGGGAGCTGCTTGTGGCGGTGACAGGGGCCAGCGGCGCCATCTATGCTGACCGGCTGCTGCGCGCCGCGGTAGGGCAGCACGTGTCGGTGGGGCTGGTGATCACGTCTGAGGGGGCCGAGATCGCCGCCCACGAGTTGGGCTGGGCGGTTGACTTCGACAAGATGCAGGTGACCGGCCTGCCGTCGGAGGTGGAGAAGGTTGTCCGTCACTACCACCCGAACGACCTCTCCGCGCGATATGCGAGCGGCTCAAGCGCGCCCGAGGCGATGATCGTGATCCCCTGCTCGATGGGCGCAGCCGGGCGCATCGCCGCGGGGCTGGCGAACACCTTGATCACACGCGCCGCGGCGGTCTGTCTGAAGGACCGGAAGCCGCTGGTGCTGGTGGTGCGGGAGGCGCCACTCAGTCTCATTGATCTGCGCAACCTCACCACTCTCGCGGAGGCGGGAGCGGCGATCATGCCCGCGGCGCCGCCCTTGTACTCCAGGCCGCGGAGCATTGAGGAGATGGCCGACTACTTCGTGACCCGCGTTCTCGATCAGGTCGGCCTTCATATCGAGCATCCTGGGCGCTGGGGAGGTTGATCTCTCCCATGCCCTATCCTGATCTCAAGCCGAGCCCGGACTTCTCCCGCCTCAGGGCTGTCTTCGCGCGGCGGGTTCCCGACCGGGTGCCGTTCATCGAGCTGTTTCTGGACGAGCCGATCATGGAGGCAGTCCGGGAAGCGCCCTTCTCCGGCGACCCAGAGCGGCGGGCTCAGGAGATGGCTGAGCTCTTCCTCCGCCTCGGCTACGATTTCGTCCCCTGCGCCACCACCTTCGGGTTCCCGCACCGAACTGCAGGAGCGGCAGACACCGCCGCTCTCCCTATGGCCGAGCGCGGTTGGGTGGAGGAGAGCCGGGGCATGATCGAGACCTGGGAGGACTTCGCGCGATACCCGTGGCCGGCTCCCACGGAGGAGTGCTACGCGCCGATCGAGCTCGCCGCCAGGTGCCTGCCAGAAGGCATGAAGCTGATCCCACACGGGCCGGGCGGCGTGCTGGAGAACGTGATGTGGGTGATGGGCTACGCCCCCCTGAGCTACGCCATGGCCGATCAGCTCGATCTGGTGCAGGCGATGTTCGACCGCGTGGGAGAGACGCTGGTCACGGTGTTCGACAACATCGCCAGCCACCAGGGGGTGGGCGCGGTGTTTCTCGGCGACGACATGGGGTTCAAGACACAGACCATGATCTCGCCCGCCGACATGCGCAGGTATGTCTTCCCGTGGCAGAAGAAGCTCGCGGACGCCGTCCACTCCCATGGCAAGCCGTTTCTCCTTCACGCCTGTGGGAACCTCGAGTCGGTGATGGACGATCTGATTGACTACGTGGGGATTGACGGCAAGCACAGTTTCGAGGATGTGATCGTGCCCGTGACCGAGGCGAAGCGGCGGTGGGGAAGCCGCGTCGCCCTGCTGGGCGGCGTGGACGTGGACATCCTCGCCCGCGGCACACCCGCGCAGGTGCGCGCCCGAACCCGGCAGGTGCTGGAGGCGTGCATGCCTGGCGGGGGCTACGCGCTCGGCTCCGGCAACACGGTCGCCAACTACGTATCCCTCGAAAACTACCTCGCCATGCTGGAGGAGGGGAGGAGGTCAGGCGTTTACGCCTGATGTGCGGATGGTTCGCAAGCTTCGCATCCTGCTTCACACCATTCGTTTCGAGCAGACCGCCTTCGCGCTCCCCTTCGCACTGATTGCCGCCTTCGTTGCCAGCGACGGATGGCCGCGTGCCCGCACCGTGGGCTGGATTCTGGTGGCGATGGTGGGGGCCCGCACCGCGGCGATGGCCTTCAACCGCCTCGCCGACCTGGACTTCGACCGCAGGAACCCGCGCACGCGGAAACGGGCGCTGGTCACGGGGGATCTCTCCACTCGCGGGTTGTGGCTCACCCTGGCTGTCGCCGCGGGCGCCTTCTTTTTCGCCGCCGGCATGCTCAACCCGCTCTGTCTCAAGCTGGCCCCGCTTGCGCTCGCGCTCGTGCTTGGCTACTCCTATACCAAGCGGTTCACGGTATGGACGCACTGGATCCTCGGCGCGTGCCTGGGGGTCGCTCCGGTGGGCGCCTGGATCGCGGTGCGCGGCGCCGTTGACCTGGCTCCGCTTATCCTGGGGGCGGCCGTCACCACCTGGACGGCCGGGTTTGACATCATCTACGCCTGCCAGGATGTCGCCTTCGACCGCAAGGAGAGGCTGTTCTCCATCCCCGCGCGCTGGGGCACACGCTACGCCCTGGTGATCTCCGCGGCGAACCACGTGGTCACTATCTGGCTGCTCGCGCTGTTCGGCGAGCAGGCAACGCTGGGGTGGCTGTACTACGCAGGGGTGGTGGCGCTCGTCCCGGTGCTCTGGTGGGAGCACCGCATCGTCAAGCCGGATGACCTGAGCCGGGCGGAGCTGGCATCCTTCGTCGCCAGCGGCATCTTCAGCATCGTGCTCTTCCTGTTCGCGGCGATGGATGTTATCCTGATCAGCAGTAGGCTTCGCATATGAGCACCGCGCTTTTCGAGTCCGCCGGGCTGGCCGAGATCGCCGGGAAAGCCGCCGCCGGCCAGCGCCTCTCACGTGAGGACGGGATGCAGCTCCTTGCCACTCGTCATCTTGCGGCGGTGGGCGCGCTCGCCAACATGGCCAGGGAGCGGCTGCACGGTGACCGTGCATACTTCATTGTCAACCGCCACATCAACTACACCAACATCTGCGTGAACCGCTGCCGGTTCTGCGCTTTCTCCCGCAGCCCCGGCGATGCTGATGCCTATGTGCTGTCGGTCGAGGAATGCCTGGAGAAGGCCGGCTCCTTTCGCGGGGGCAGGGTGAGCGAGTTTCACGTCGTTGGGGGGTGTCACCCGGACCTCACGCTCGACTACTACACGAGGATGCTCTCCGAGTTGCGATCGCGGTTCCCCGGCGTTCATCTCCAGGCCTTCACCGCGGTCGAGATCGCACACATGGCGCGGGTCTCCGGGATCTCTGTCAGGGAATGCCTCGAACGTCTGCGGGAGGCAGGGCTGGGTTCACTGCCGGGCGGCGGAGCGGAGGTCTTCTCCTCGCGGGTCAGAGATCAGCTCTGCCCCCAGAAGCTATCAGGCGATGGCTGGTTGGAGGTGATGCGCGCCGCCCACCCGCTGGGGATTCGCAGTAACTGCACCATGCTGTACGGACACATCGAGACCCCGGCGGAGGTCGTGGACCACCTGCTCCGCCTGCGGGAACTTCAGGATGAGACCGGTGGCTTCCTGGCCTTCATACCGCTCGCCCTCCATCCTGAGAACACTCAGCTTGCCGGACAAGTCGCCGGGCCGAGCGCAATGGACCATTTGCGGGTGTTAGCGGCGAGCCGGCTGCTGCTCGACAACATCCCTCATGTCAAGACCTTCTGGATCATGGTGGGTCTGAAGCTGGCGGAGATCGCCCTGTCCTTCGGGGCCGATGATGTGGACGGCACGGTGGTGGAGGAGAATATCACCCACGCCGCCGGCGCACGGACGCCGGAAGCGCTCTCCATCGGCGAGATCGAGGGCCTGATAGAGCGCGCCGGCAGGATACCTGTGGAGCGAGACACCCTCTACCAGCCGGCCGACAAAGCAGGAATGCTATGAGCACTCACCGGCTCGGCCTGGTCAGCTATCTCAACACCGCGCCCTATCGCTTCGGGCTCCGCCAACTTGGGGAGACGAACTGGGTAGAGGACGTGCCCGCCAAGCTGCTCCCGCTGTTGGAGAGCGGCGAGGTGGAGGCGGCGGTGTTGCCCACCTTCGACGTGCTGACCAGCGCTTGGCTGCGGCCGCTGCCCAGCGGCTGCATCAGCAGCTTCGGCGAGGCAGTCAGCGTGAAGCTCTTCTCGCGCGTCCCCTTGCGGCAGGTGACCTCCGTCGGCCTCGACACGAGCTCCCACACCTCGGCCGCGCTGGTGAGGGTGTTGTTCGCCGAGCTCGGCGCGCATCCCGCCTTCCTGGACATGTCGCCCGACCTGTCCAGGATGTTGGCATCGGCCGACGCGGCGCTTCTGATAGGCGATCCCTGCATGAAGGCCGACCCGGTGGACGTGCTGGTTTACGACCTTGGTGCGGAGTGGCTGGAGCTCACCGGCGGCCCGGTGGTGTTCGCCTTGTGGGCGGCGCGGCCGGGCGCAGACGTCGCCGCTCTGGACCGGCTCATCGGCGAGGCGAGGGACGTCGGCCTGGCCAGTCTCGACCGCATCGCTGAGGAGGAGTCCCGACGCCTTGCTCTGGACCCCGAGCAGGTGCTCGTCTACCTGCGGGATCACATGCGCTACCATCTCGATGGGCCTGCTCGCGTGGGAGTTGAGAAGCTCCGCAAGCTGCTGGTGAAACACCGGCTGATTCCCGATCACGGAGTGGTACGCTTTGAGCTGGAAGCGTGAGCTTGAGCAGGCGGCCTCCGGAGGCCGCCTGGAGCGAGATCAAGCGGTAGCTCTGTTCGCGGCCCCTCTGGCCGCGCTCGGCGCGGCCGCCGACGCGCTCTGTCGTCGCCTTCATCCCGAGGCGCTGCGCACCTTCGTCATTGACCGCAATATCAACTACTCGAACGTCTGCGTGTCGGGCTGCCGGTTCTGCGCCTTCTTTCGACCTCCCGGGCATGGCGACGGCTATGTGCTGTCCCACGAGGAGATTCTGAGCAAGGTAGAGGAGGCGGTTGCCCTGGGGGCAACCGAGATTCTGATGCAGGGCGGGCTTCATCCCGATCTGCCGCTGTCCTGGTTCGAAGACTTGTTCCGGAGCATCAAGGAACGTTTCTCCGTGACCATCCATTCGCTCTCGGCCCCGGAGATAGTGCATCTCTCGCGGGTATCCGGGCTGCCTACGCGCCAGGTGCTGGCTCGCCTGCGGAAGGCCGGGCTCGATTCCCTGCCCGGGGGAGGAGCGGAGATCCTGTGCGACGAAGTGCGCCGGCAGATCAGCCCGCGCAAGTGCACCACGGAGGAATGGCTGGCGGTGATGCGGGAGGTCCATGAGCTGGGAATGCGCGCTACCGCCACCATGATGTTCGGCCATGTGGAGTCGCCCGCGCAGCGAGTGGAGCATCTGCTGCGGGTGCGGGAGTTGCAGGAGCAGACCGGCGTCTTCACCGCCTTCATCCCCTGGCCCTTCCAGCCGGCCAACACCGCTCTGGGTGGTGAGGCCGCGAGCGCCCATGACTACCTTCGCACACTCGCCATCTCCCGGCTGGTTCTCGACAATGTGGCCAACCTCCAGGCATCCTGGGTGACGCAGGGCGCGGAGATCGCCCAGCTAGCCCTCGCCTTCGGAGCGAACGATCTCGGCTCCACCATGATCGAGGAGAATGTGGTGCGGGCGGCGGGCGTGACCTTTCGCATGTCTGCCGACGAGCTCGCATCCCTAGTCCGCCGGGCCGGCTTCAGCCCTGCTCGACGAGACACGTACTACAACCTACTGGAGATCCTCTCATGACGCCGCGTGACACGCTGGCAGTTATCGGCGGAAGCGGGGCCCACAAGCTGCTCGCCGCCGCCGCCCAGAGCTGCACCTGCCTGGGGCCGGTGGATACACCCTTCGGCGCGTCGGCGCCGATCTACCGCGTGAGGATAGGCGAGGTACACTTCCTCTTCCTGCCCCGCCATGGAGGAGGCGGTTACGAGATAGCCGCTCCCTGGGTCAACTACCGAGCGAACGTCTACGCGCTCAAGGAGTCCGGCGCCGACAGGATCGTCTCCTGGTCGGGCCCTGGCGCCATAGACATCTCCCTGCACATCGGCCAGTTCGTCATCCCGACCGACGTGCTCGACGAGACGCGCGGCCGGGAGAGCAGCTTCTACAAGGGCACGGGGCTGGGGTTCCTCCGGCAAGCCCCGGTGTTCTGCGCGGAGTTGAGAGAGGCGGCCGCACGCGCCTTGAGACTGCTGCGCCTGGAGTCCCGGGACCACGGTGTGTACGTTTGCACTGAGGGCCCGCGTCTGGAGACCCCTGCCGAGATCCGGCGCTACCGGAAGGATGGCGCGGACCTGGTGGGCATGACCCTCTGCCCCGAGGCGTTCCTGGCGCGGGAGCTGGAGATGTGCTACGCGCCGGTCTGCTACGTCACCAACTACGCGGAGGGAGTGCACGAGAGAGAAGCGCGGCCCGGCGTCCTGTTCGGCGGGTTGATCGGAGATGCCGAGCGGGAGGCGGTTGACGAATCGCTGGGCCGGTTCCTGGAGATCGCCTCGCTCACCGCCCGCTCCCTGCCGGATGACCGGCACTGCGCCTGCGGCCTCGCCATGGAGCGGTACCGCAGGGAAGGTCGCATCGGGGATGATTGGCACACCTGGATCGGTAAACCCTGATCACCCGCCGGGAGGACCGGGACTTCGCCCACCTGAGCATCAAACTCAAGCAGGAGCACGGCATGCCGCGGCCTGATGGGGCGGTGCCCTGCTACGCCCCGCCGGCGATCTGCTTCAGATACTCGTCCAGCCGCTCGATGCGCTTTGAGAGGGGAGGATGGCTCTGCAGCAGCCAGGTGATGCGGGCGGGGTCGCCTTCCTTGTCGTGGAGATAGGTGAGGAGCTGCCGCAGACCGTCCGCCCGATAGCCCGCGCGGAAGGCATACAAGGTCCCCACCTGATCGGCCTCGTATTCCTTCTCACGATACCCTTGGCGCATCTCCAGGTCGAGGGCTATGGAGGCCGCTTGGCGGATGGATTCCGAGCTCTTGCGGGTGACCAGCTCTACCAGCAGGCTCTGGGTCATCGCCTTTTCGATCGCTGACTTGGCATGATGATGGTCCACATGCACCGCCTCGTGCCCGAGCACCCCGGCGAGCTGGTCATCTCCCTTCGCATAGCTCATCATGCCCTTCGTGGCATATACGAATCCACCCGGCAGCGCCAGCGCGTTCACCTCGTCGGTGTTCAGGATCTTGAAGGTCCACGGCAGCGACGGATCGGTGGTGGTGGCGGCGATGCGCCTTCCGACGGCCTCCAGACGCGCCTGCGCCGCCGGATCGTTCACCACGCCGTACTTCGCCTCTAGCTGCGAGGCCCCGTCCCGGCCGATCTGGATCTCGGTGTCCCTGTCTATCTCCAGGGGATTGTCGCAGCCCGCCGCCAGGGCGCTGAGCAGCAGCACGAGCAGGAAGCCGGTCAGTCGCATGCCTTGTTCTCCTCTCCCGAGCGTCATGGTGTTAGACACGCGGGCGGGCTCTCCTGCTGCGGCAGGATGCCAGCAGCAGGCGATCAGGCAGGAGGATCGCCAGAGCGTGTCGTACTCAACCAGGGCGAGGTGAGACGGAGGTCGGGGCCAAGGGAATGAAGAAGCAACTGGAGCGACTGCGGGAGGAGGCCCTCA
>Ga0315277_10013351_pt1 | contig 10236 bp, 6 predicted proteins | sample YL17G05_15_MG_FD_203695 | JGI IMG/M metagenome (GOLD analysis project Ga0315277, IMG submission 203695) | Sediment microbial communities from Yellowstone Lake, YNP, Wyoming, USA - YL17G05_15 | ecosystem: Environmental > Aquatic > Freshwater > Lake > Sediment | place: USA: Wyoming | collected...
TCCGCTATTCGGCGCCGGCCGATCCGGCGTTCATCCTCAGGACTCAGGCTAACCCTGAGTTTCTGGGCGATGTCCCGAGCTAACCGCTCTTGGAACTCGAACACATTCCCCACCGTCCCAGAGTACCTGTCTGCCCAGAGGTGCGTGTCCGTGATTATGTCAATAAGCTGGGCCGTAATTCGCAGCGAATCGCCAGCCTTGCGAACACTTCCCTCCACAGCATAACGGACATTCAGCTCCCGGCTGATTTCCTTGACATCCTTATTCGATCCCTTGAGTTTCATGGAAGTCGTCCGCGAGATGACGCGGAGCCCTGCGATCTGCGACAGCTCGGCGATAACTTCTTCTGTCAGCCCATCGGTGAAGAACGCATTCTCCGGGTCGGGGCTCAGGTTTTCGAAGGGCAGGACGATGATCGATTTCTCGGGCTGGGGAATGCTCATTCCCGAAGTCCGGACGGCCCTGAGGGCCTCGAGGATCTCGGCCATGTTCTGATAGCGGCGAGGTCTGTCCTTCTCCAGAGCCTTTTGAATAACCCTGTCCAGGTGCTTGGGGATTTCCGGGCGTATCCGGCTCACGGACTCCGTCGTATCGTTCAGGATCGAATAGAGAAGAGCCTGGTCGTGTTTCTGCCCGAACGGCTTCTGCCCGGTCAGCATCTCATAGAGCGTCGCCCCGAACGACCAGATGTCGGTGCGATGGTCAACCTCTTCCCCGCGCGCTTGCTCTGGCGACATGTAGGCAACCGTCCCCAGCACCGCCATCGTCTTGGTCAAGTCAACTCCTTCCTCCAACTTCGCCAGGCCAAAATCCATGATCTTCGCCTGGCCCTTTTCCGTCAACATGATGTTCGCCGGCTTGATGTCCCGGTGGATGATACCTCTCTCATGGGCCTCTTTGAGGCCTTCGGCAACCTGGCCGGCAATGTCCAGAGCCTCTTCCATAGATAAAGGCCCGGCTGCAATCTTCTCTTTTAAGCTCTGACCTTTGACGTAGGGCATGGCGATATATGTTGCGCCTTCGGCCTCGCCGATTTCAAAGACGGCACAGATATGAGGATGGTCCAAGGCTGCGGCGGCCTGGGCTTCCTGGACAAAACGGGCTTTGGCCTGAGGATCTCTGGTTAACTCTGATGGCAAAAACTTGAGGGCGACTGTCCGCTTGAGCTTCGTGTCCTCGGCCTTGTATACGACGCCCATCCCCCCTTCGCCGATCTTCTCGAGGATTATATAATGGGAGATGGACTCGCCGATCATCTTCACACCTCAAAATGCTCCCATTCGTATTTCACCCGCTCCATGAGCTTCTGGAAGCGCGGCTCACCGCGGATGTTTGCGAGGAACGGGTCCTTTTCGGCCAGCAATGGATAATTAAAAAACCAGTTGAGGCCATATTCCAGCCAATCGAGGGCTTTCTTCTTGGCGCCGATCAGGGCGAGAGGAACGGCTACCCAATACGCCCAAGACGACCCTTCTTTTTTGATATTTTTCTGAAAATCCAACGTCATCTCTTGAAGAACGGCATCCCGATTATTGAGCAGGGCAAGCTTAAGCATTTGCATCGATTTTGCTAAGAAGCCCTTGGGAAGAGCCTTGCCCATCCGGTCAATAATCGATATAGCATCATCGACCTGGTTGTTACGAGCCAGTGAGCTCGCATAGTACATCTGAATACTCGCATTTTCAGAATCCATCTGGAACGCCTTCCGGAGCGGCTCCAAGGCGAGGTCAAAACGGCCGTCATAAAAATGCAGGGCGCCTTGGAACATCCAACAGACAGGATTCAATGGATCAATTTGGATCATTCGTTCAGCTAAGGGAACTGCTTCTTTTATTTTTCCCATGAACGCATATGTCCGGGCAAGTCCATGCAAAGCCTCAAACTCATTGGGATGAATGGCCAATGCGCGTTTAAAATAGGGGACACTTTCTTGGGGCTTCAAATAAAAATCAAAGGTCATCCAGCCGCGGACGGCGTAAGCTTTGGGAGATTCCGGATCAAGAGCCAGCGCTTTCTCAATGCATTCTTCTGCTTTAGCTCTAACTTCTTCAGCTTTCGGAACGAAAATCCAGTATTGCCAATAGACGAAAGCCATCGTCGAGTAAAGAAGGGCATTATCGCCGCTGATCGCCAGGCCGGCTTCAAGATATTTTAGGGCACGGCGGCGGCCTTCTTCTGTGAATCGATAAATTTCGTGGTACGCCCTCAAATAGCACTCATAAGCGGCGAAATTATCAATTGGTTTGATAGATATTCCATGCTTTTCATCTGCCGCAAGCTTTAGCTTGAGAGCACCGACAATAGAACGCGAAACCTTCTCTTGAATATCGAACACATCGTCGAGTGTGCCAGCGTATTTTTCGGCCCAGAGATGGGCATCGTTCAAAGCATCAATTAGCTGGGCTGTGATTCTCAGGTTATTTCCCGCCTTCCTAACGCTCCCCTCAAGAACGTATCGCACGTTGACTTCTCTGGCGATCTCAGGAATCTTCTTCTTCGTCCCTTTGAATGTCATCGCCGAGCTGCGCGAGATGACAAGAAGGTCATGGACATGTGATAGATCCGTGATGATCTCTTCTGTCAATCCGTCGCTGAAATATTCATTGTCTTTGCCAGGGCTAATGTCTTCAAACGGCAAGACGATGATGGATTTTTCAGCTTTCGGCACAGGAAACCCGGAGACGTGCGTTGACTTGAGATCTTTCAGCAGCTCCACCATGCTCTGATAGCGGCGGAACTTGTCCTTCTCCAGAGCCTTTTGAATGACCCGGTCCAGGTGCCTAGGGATCTCCGGGCATATCCGGCTCACGGACTCCGTAGTATCGTTCAGGATCGAATAGAGAAGAGCCTGGTCGTGTTTCTTTCCGAACGGCTTCTGCCCGGTCAGCATCTGATAGAGCGTCGCCCCGAACGACCAGATGTCGGTGCGATGGTCAACCTCTTCCCCGCGCGCTTGCTCGGGCGACATGTAGGCCACCGTTCCCAGCACCGCCATCGTCTTGGTCAGGTCAACTCCTGCCTCCAACTTCGCCAGGCCAAAATCCATGATCTTCGCCTGGCCTTTTTCCGTGAGCATAATGTTCGCCGGCTTGATGTCGCGGTGAATGATGCCTCTCTCATGGGCCTCTTTGAGGCCTTCGGCAACCTGGCCGGCAATGTCCAGAGCCTCCTCCATAGATAAAGGCCCGGCTGCGATCCTGTCTTTTAAGCTCCGGCCTTTGACGAAGGGCATGGCGATATATGTTGCGCCTTCGGCCTCGCCGATTTCGAAAACGGCACAGATATGAGGATGGTCCAAGGCCGCGGCGGCCCGGGCTTCCTGGACAAAACGAGCCTTGGCTTGGGCGTCTCTGGTCAGCTCAGGCGGCAAAAACTTGAGGGCGACCGTCCGCTTGAGTTTTGTGTCCTCGGCTTTGTATACGACGCCCATTCCTCCTTCGCCGATCTTCTCGAGGATTCGGTAGTGAGCGATCGTCTGCCCGATCATCTCTTCATTCCAGGATCCTCACAAATCAAAGACATATCCTTCTTCCCGAAGCCGCAATGAAACGCCCTTTGGCTATCCTCGCGAGCTATGGGAAAAGCGGCTCTTAAGTCCTCTTTTCCTTCGTTTTTCGCTTTTTGGATTTCGTAAGCTCTTGGAGCATCTCCAGGTCGGTTTTATCCTGGAGCCGCGAGGATCGCATTTTGAGAGACACAAGGTCCCCAAGCCCGATAAAATAGACTTTCTCTTCGCCATATGCTCCGCGTCTCTTGTTTTTCCAGATTCGATGAAAAGAGAGCCCTTCGACCGAAGTCAACAAGTCAATTCTCAGAGGCTCATATCCGAGCTGGACGATTTTCTTTTTTTTCCGGAAATCCCGTTCGGTCAACGGAAGGCTGTCGAATCCAAATGCCTTGAGAGCCCGGACCACCCTGATACTGTTCTCCGCGCTGGAATCTATGAGAATATCGATATCTTTCGTATATCTCGGCTGAGCATAGAAGGCGACGGCATAGGAGCCGACGATACAATAGCGGACGCTATGTTTGTTGAATAATCCGAATAACTCTTCGAAGTCTTTTTCGACCCTCAACCTTTTTCCCCTTTCCAAGCTTCGCCGCGCTTTCACGCAAGATTTGGACGGTATCCAGCCGCTCTTTTTGGCTCATGGAGAGATAATAGTTTCTATCAAAGGCTTGAGCCTCTTCAAAGGAATTGGAAATCCGAACCCACATCTTTTTGTTCATTTAGGCTATGATACCCGAAACAGAAAGGTCCAACAAGCAGTGCTGCAGCACAAAACCCCGTTTTTTCAAACCTCAAAATGCTCCCATTCGTACTTCACCCGCTCCATGAGCTTCTTGAAGCGCGGCTCGCCGCGGATGATTTCGAGTCGATTTAGCCCGGGAAGTCCATCCGGCGCAGCAAGTCTTTGAACCGTCGGTCCGAACGGACGGCGTCGAAGAAATGGTCGATTGCCAGCAAGGGAAGCCAGACGTCCCGTTCCTGATATGCCTTGTTCAGATAGTTGAAGCCCTGATCTTTGTCCTCCATAGCGAAATAGAGGAACGAGAAAAAGTATGGCGGGACGTATTCTTTCTGTGATCGTGCCAACAGGCTGTTTAGAATATCTTTCCCTTTTTCATCATGTCCCCCCTTGAACTGCGCGACTCCCATAAAGGCTAGAAATAGAGGATGAAGTGCTCTCTGCAGCTCCAGATCTTTTTGAAGTTCCGCGATTGCCTCCGGATACATGGACTTCTGGAGGTACGCCAGGCCGAGATAGCTATGCGCATAGCTAAACGTAGGGTCCATCTCGATCGTTTTTTTCAAGGATTCGATGGCCCGGTCGTATTGGCCCGAATAATAATGGAAGTCCCCCAGGGTTCTGTTCGTAATCAGGTTCAATGGGTCCACGGAGAGGGCCTTGCGGATCTCGGAAAAGGCTTCTTCATAACGATTCATTATGACCAGAAAATAGGCATATAAATGATGGGCAGTCACGTCATCAGACTTAAGCGCAATTGCTGTTTTGAATTCCCGCTCGCCAGATTCCCAATCCCAATCATAATAGACCATGACATATCCCATCACCGTGTGAGCTTCGGCCAGGGTCTCATCGAGCGAAAGGGCCTTAAGGGCCAGCTCTTTGGCTTTGGGAAAAGTCTCTTCCGGGCGGACTATACTGTAGTGGGAAAGCGTGTTGTAGGCCACGGCCAGGCCGGCGTAGGCCAGAGCATAATTGGGGTCGATGTCGATCGCCGCTTGGAAGTACTCCATGCCCTTTCGAATGTCCGCTTCGGTCCACTTATTCCAAAACCAGCGCCCTTTTAGGTACAGATTATAGGGCTCAATATTCTCTGTATATCGCTTCGTGAGTTTTGCTTTTTCGTCGCCTAGGAGCGTGAGCTTCAACTTATCAGCGATCGTCAAGGCAATCTCATCCCACGTGTTAAATACGTCTTTTAGTTCTCGATCGTATGTCTCCGACCAAAGATGGAAACCGTCAGCGATGTTGACGAGTTGGGCCGTGACTCGGAGCTGGTTCCCTGCTTTTCTAATACTTCCCTCGAGCACTGTCCGGACATCGAGCTTCCGGCCGATTTCGCGGATATCCTCGGCTTTTCCTTTGAACATGAAGGCCGATGTTCTGGCCGGGACCCTGAGTTCCTTGATATTGCTTAGCCGGTTGATGAGTTCTTCGGTCATCCCATCACAGAAATATTCCTGATCTTTCTGGGGGCTCATATCGACGAACGGTAGAACGGCGATAGAATTTTTCGATTCAAGGCTTTTTACGGCCCCGGACATGGCTGGTTGTAATGCCTGGGCCTCTTTCTTGCTTGACTCGGGTGTAATCGCCGCCCATTGCAGGGACTTGAAGATGATCCAAGCGATGCCGAGGCAGAGCGCGATTATTCCTATAAGCAACCTCTTTCCAGAAATGCCTGCGATATCAAAAAGAATGTTCAAATCTATGCAGACCGCAGTCAGAATGATCAATGGAACGAGCAGGACTTCGACCTTGACGTTCCCCGGCCTCTTTTCGGTGCCGCGGAACCAACGCCATAGAATCGTACAAATGAGGGCGGCCAGAATGGTGATGAAGGTTAAATCGATCGTTTCATCGGGGAAATGATAGTGGGCGACCAGAAGCCGATCAACGAATTCCAGGATCAGCCAGCCGCCGCCGATAAAAGCCGCCAAGGTCTCGATGATGTGTCGTTTTCTCAGCTTGTCGAGGAATTCCCTGAAGAAGGACTTCTCTTTCCCCCCGGAAGGCGTCTTTTCCCCTGTCGATGAGTCCATTGTCTCCCCAGCCTATAGTGATCTGAATCTAGCATAGAAAATCCCCTAAATCAATCAAAATAAAAGCCTTACTCTGGTTTGTTGAATATATAATTCGATCCGGATTCATGGTAAAATATCAACATGAGCCCAGCGTCGAAAGCACGCGTTCTTGAGAATGTTCTAGCCAAATTGATGAAATCTGCGATCCTTCCGGAAGACTGTTACTTGGCCGGGGGCACGGCTCTTTACTTCCGCTTTCATCACCGCCTCTCTGTGGACCTCGATTTTTTCTCTCCCAAACCATTCAGTCCTGAAACGCTTGTTTTCAAGTTCAGGCAGGAATTTGGAGAGGTCGATTTGGAGCTCATGGAAAAAGACACTCTGATTCTGTTCCTCTCCCCGGAAAAGTTGAAATTTTCCCTGTTTTATCTGCCCTTTAGGTTATTATCTCCTCTCACTGCTTATGAAATAGGACCCGGAACTGTCGCCTCTTTGGCCTTTCTTGATGATATCGAAGCGATGAAAGCCCTTGCCCTTGTCCAGAGAGGGTCGGCCAAAGATTTCGTTGACCTCTACTATCTGCTAAAAAAGGCCGGCCATTCATTTCGTGATCTATCCCTCCTTGTGCAACAGAAGTATGACGTCGACGACAAGTATAGTTATCATCTCAAGACGGCCCTGGCCTATTTTGACGATGCCGAACAGGAGCTCGACGCCATCATGCTCGTTGATGAATCAGGGGGCATTCGGAGTATTGCCGAAAAAGAATGGCAGGAGATCAAAGATTTTTTTGTGAGGTTCTGCCTGTGAGGAAAGAGCTCTTTTGGGATAGACTTGAGCAGAGTATTACACCGGAGATAGAGATAGAAAGAGCTATCAATTTCGGCGGGCTCGATTACATCGAAGAAGTCCAACGGAAATACGGCAGGGCCAGATTCCTGGATGTTTTGTTGAAAAACCGGAACCTCAGCAAGAAGGCGGTTAATTACTGGTGTCTCGTGTTCGGGATCGACAGAGAAAAAACCGCAGCCTTTAGAAATCCACCCCTCATCTGGTCCCCCTATCGGTGAACAGCGGTTGAATTTGCGACGCTGAAGCGATGAGCTAGACTTCCGCTACGCCTCAAAATGCTCCCATTCGTATTTCACCCGCTCCATAAGCTTCTTGAAGCGCGGCTCGTTGCGGATGTTGGCAAGGAAGGGATCTATCTTGGAAAATAAAGGATAGTTCGCCCAACCGCGTTCTACAGCATGCTCGATCCAGGTGATGGCCTCGTTTTTTTCATTAACCAAAGCAAGAAAGTCCGCCATCAGCCAGGGGCCTTCGGGATCGTTCCATAAATAATCCCGTATTTCTCCTCCGAAAGCTTGACGCATCTGGCACTTTTCTCCTTGAAGAGCGTATTTCAATAAGAGGCTTAAAAAGGCGATATGATCATGAGGATTTGGATCGACGATTTGGCTGATGAGATCGAACGCCTCCTCATGCTGGCGATTCCAGGAGAGAGAGAACGAAAGCCAAAACTTATAAACCCGGTCTTTTGGGTCCATCTGAACGGTTTTGCGTAGAGTGGAAATAGCAGGCTCCACTTTTCCTTCTACAAGATAGTGGAGCGCAGTAACCGAATAATTCCAAGGCGTCAAGGGATCGACCTCTATAAGCCGATTGAGGTACGGCTCTCCCAATTCGGGTCTTCCCATGAATACAGAGAGCCCATAGCCCAGCCACATAAGGGCATCGGGATCATTGGGATCGAGGTCGGCTGCCTTCTTGAAGGATTTGATGGCATTTTGCGGGTGTCCTCGATATCTCTCGATCAAGCCCATAAGATGGTATCGATGAGAGGATTCCGGCTCAAGAGTGACAATTTTGTCCAGGAGTCTTTCGGCTTTTTGCAAAGTTTCTTCGGTCGCCCGGAACCCTAAGTTGTAGAGCTGCAGGTACACCATTCCCATGGTTGCATATAGGAGCGTATCCTCGCCATAGATCTCTAATGCTCGATTTAGGAATTGGAGAGATCGCTCCATGGATTCTTCTGAATATTGGTACATATCTCTTCTCGCCATGAGATAGCATTCATACGCCGCTACATTGTCAATTGATCTCTCAGAAATTCTATGTCTCTCTTCGGGCGTTAGCTTAAGTTTAAGGGCACGGACAATAGAGCGGGAAACCTTCTCCTGGATATCGAAAACATCATCTAGAGTCCCACTGTACTTTTCAGCCCAGAGGTGAACATCGTTGACTGCGTCGATGAGTTGGGCTGTAATCCGCAAATCATTTCCAGCTTTCCGGACACTGCCTTCCAGGGCATAGCGCACGTACAATTCTTTGGAGATATTTTTTGCTGTTTTTGGGCTTCCCTTGAGCGTCATTGCAGAAGAGCGTGAAATCACCAGGAGATCATGGCAACAAGATAAGTCAGTGATGATTTCCTCAGTCATCCCATCGCAGAAATACTCCTGATCTTTTTGCGGACTGAGATCGGCGAAAGGTAGGACAACGATGGATTTTTCGGGCCTGATCTCAGCCAACTTTGAGATGTCGAACTTCCTAGCCGCCGCGTCGGGTGTGCTTGCCGCCCACTGCAGGGACTTGAAGATGATCCAGGCAATGCCCAAGCAAAGCGCAAGGATGCCTATAAGAAGTTTTTTTCCGGGAATGCCGATAATATCAAGAACGGGGTTAAGATCGATGGCAGCAGTTGCCAAAATAATCAAAGGGACGAGCAAAACTTCGACCTTTACGTTTCCCGGCCTCTTTTCGGTGCCCCGGAACCATCGCCATAGAATCGTGCAGACCAGGGCGGCGAGAATTGTGATGAATGTCAGGTCGATGGTTTTATCGGGGAAATGATAATGGGCGACCAGAAGCCGATCGACAAACTCCAGAATCAGCCACCCGCCGCCGATGAACGCCGCCAAGGTCTCGATGAGCCGGCGCTTCCTAAGCTTCGTAATCAGGGCTTTGAAATGAGATTGTCGTTCTGGCATCCTCACACCTCAAAATTCCTGTTACAGCGAGAAACCTACACGCCGCAGTAGAGCGTGGTATCTTGGGTCCGAACCGAGTTTATCAAGGTGAATTGGGACTGATTTGATGCAGGGTAGAAGGGGAGAGCGCTCCTCGAAGGCCCTATTCAACCACTCAAAGGCCCTGTCCCGTCTGTCTAAGGCAAGGTTAATACTCGACATATGAGTAGCGTCCACATAACGTTCTCCCGCGATTCGCTCCCACAGCTCAAGGAGATTCAGAGCATCTTTTTGGCTGTTTGAAATCACATAAGCATCCGCGAGAAAGACGTCGACCATTATATCCGTGCCCGGAGAAAGGAGCTCGGAAGCCTTCCGTCCTGTGGAGATGGCTTCAGAGTACATGCCTTTTCGAGCGTAGGTCGCGGCGAGTAAGGAGTGTGCGAAAGCGCTTTGGCCCAGATCGATCGCTTCTTTAAATTGGGAAATAGCCTGATCGTACCGGCGTGCGAAGAAATAGCCCATAGCCAATTGCTGGGATACCTCAGGCGAAACTGGGTCGAGCCTTTGCCCAATGATCAACTCCGAGACGCATTCGTTGCTCCGCCCCGTTGCATTGAGAAAAAGCCCATATTGGAAGCGGACATTTGCATTGCCTGGGTTGAGTTCTATTGCCTGCTTAAATTCTTTCTCGGCAGCGGCGAAATCCCAGTCAAACTGCCATTGGATCGATCCCAGAACCGCATGAGCTTGGGCAAGAGCACCGTCTAACTTCAGTGCCTTCGCAACCGCCGCTTTGGCTTTGGAGAAGAATGGTCTCGGCGGGCTCATCCCCCAGAGTGCAAGCCAGCAATAACATTCAGCTAACCCGGCATAGCTTGGAGCGTAATCGGAGTCCTTTTGGATCGACTGCTCGAGGTGCGCAATGCTTTTTTCTTGCTCCTCTCTCGACCACTTCTGCGCTCCCTGCCGGCCCTTAAGATAATCCTC
>Ga0315277_10013354_pt1 | contig 10234 bp, 6 predicted proteins | sample YL17G05_15_MG_FD_203695 | JGI IMG/M metagenome (GOLD analysis project Ga0315277, IMG submission 203695) | Sediment microbial communities from Yellowstone Lake, YNP, Wyoming, USA - YL17G05_15 | ecosystem: Environmental > Aquatic > Freshwater > Lake > Sediment | place: USA: Wyoming | collected...
GCTTGTCGGCGGAAGAACCGGCAAGTGAGCTAAAGGAGACGGTTCTCGATCGCAAGGTCCACATCGAGAAGGAAGTGATACTGGACATTCCAGACGTGCCTCGTCTGTGTGACGCAATGGACGTCTCCAAACAGCGGGTGGATATCGGGGGAGGGCGCCGACTTTACTGCGAACTCGAGGGAAAAGGACTGCCCGTGGTGCTCCTTCACGGAGGGCCTGGGTGCACACATCACGTCTTTCATCCTGAATTCTCGCGTGCGAGCCGGTTTGCGAGGGTCGTCTACTACGATCAGCGAGGGTGCGGCTTGTCGGATTACGAGGAAGGAGAAGAGAGTTCCGTCGTCAGTGCGCTTGCAGAGATCGCGGCTGACGAGTCCGACCACGGGACAAAGGCAGGATACTCCGTAGACCAAGCCGCGGCTGACCTGGACAAGCTTCGCGGCGCGCTGGGAATCGATAAGTGGGTGGTTCTCGGACATTCCTACGGAGGAACACTTGCCCAAGACTACCTCGTCCACTATCCTGAACACACTGCCGGCCTCGTCTTGGTCTGCTCAGCCGAATACGGGCTGGGACTGCTCCTCAAAGAAACAAGGCAATACGACTTTCTGGCGCCCGAAGAGCGCGAGAGAATAGACGAGGTGTTTGCAGACGGGTCCCTGTCCCTCGATCAGCGTTTGTTCAATGCGCAGTTGAACGGAGACTGGAAGCGCCAGAGCTTTTGCAGACCCTCCAGAGAGCAACTGGCGCGACTGGTTCGCTACGAATGGCAGCATGACGACACGTTCCGGGGCGCTGTCATCGAGTCTCTGGCAGGTCTGGACTTCGTAGGTGTGTTCGACCAGTGCCCGGTTCCGGTCCTGATCATGGAAAGCCGATGGGACCTGACGTGGAACAAGGACAAGCCGGAGAAGTTGCATGCCTGTTTCCCCGGCTCAAAACTGGTCTTGTTCGAGCGCGCGGGCCACAGTCCGTTTCAGGACGTGCCGGTGGAGTTCTTCGCCGCGCTCGAGGATTTCGTGGCGCATCTGCCCAGTCCTTCTGCAGACGCCGTATCCCGCTGGAAGGAGCACGTTGCGGCGCTCGAGAAAGAGCGGGTGCATGATCCACGCTACCTGTTGGCGCACGCGGGCTATGGACGACGGTCCAACGCGAGCATAGCGGAGGCCTATACCGAGGCTTGGCTGGAAAAAGTGCAGGCGCCTGACCTACTGCTGAAGACCGGGTTCGCACTGTACGACATGGGGAACTACGAAGCGGCGCTGGAAGTCTTTCGGAAAATGGAAGAGCGTGCGCGCGACAATAAGTTGTACTCCGGCATTGCGCTGGTATGGCAGGGACACATGCTGGACTTAACGGGACGACGCGAACAAGCCATCCCTGTCTATCAGAAGGTCGTTGACATGAACCTCAACGATACGGTGCGGCACGACCAGTTCGGGCTGGCGTATGCGCCAACGCCGTACGCGGCTGAGAGGATTCAGACGCCGTTTGTCCGGGTGGAAAACAACGACGCAGATTGACGGCGCAGAATCCGTACACTCCCGCCTGCCCTGCCCCGCGCCGCAACGTTCAACGGACGTCACACACCGGCGCCTATGACTACATCGAGCGTCTCTCCCGCGTGCACCGCAATGTCGTACGCCAGCGTGACCGTCATCCGGCCTTCCTCGCACATGGAGGTTGCGCTGACGGGTTTCCCGGCCACCGCCACGCGCACCGCAGCGGCGCGGAGTTTGTCCGGCACGTCGAACGACAGGGACCTAAGGCGTAACGACCCCCAGCGCACCTGAAGTTGCGCGCGCTGTTCCTTCCCTTTACGGATCTGATGAAACGTGCCCCAACCTTCCGCCGCGGTGAATGCGGCGCGGAAGTCTTCCGGCGTGATCCGCGGCGCAAATCCGATATGCCCCTTGGGACCGTGATACGTGAACCCGGCCAGCGCCAGGTACACGCCCCAACTGGCCATAGCGCGCGCGTAGTGGTCGCCGCACTCGATCTCGTTGTAGGGATTGAAGAGTTCCGGCTGATATCGGTCATGCACGGCGCGGCAGATGGCCAGCCCCTCTGTCAGGAAGCTGTCCCAGATCATGTTGCCGGCCACTTGGTACTCGATGCCCGTCCACACCTCGTCCTTGTACAGGGTGCCTTCGGGCAGATAGTCGCCCTTGGGCCAGGTGCACGTGAGCAGCCCTGCTTGGCCCGGGCTGACGAACCACCGGAATGGTGTGTGCGCCTCGTTGTACGGAGTGATGTCGGGCGCCCAGTTATACTTCCAGATGGCCTGCAGCGCGGACCGCACATTCTCCTCCGGATAGATGTAGCCAAGGCCCACCTGGTGCGCCCAGCCTTGCCCAAACAGGTGGTCGGACAAGCACCCGCCCTTGTACTGGTACTTCGGGAACTCCTCGAGGTCCACGTCCTGGACGAAATACTCCCCATTCCACAACCGCTCCAATGTCGACCGCCGTCCGCTCTCGAATATGGCCCGAGTCCATGCCGCGAAGTTCTCGTCGCCCACGTCTTTGGCCATTTCCTCGGCGGCGCGCAACGCGGCTAGATACAGGGAGCCCACAAACGTGTTGGCGCCTTCATAGTCGATGTCATAGGTGTTGTGTTGCGTGTCCTCGATCAGGCCGTCCGCGTTGCCGTCGTGGGAAATGGAGAACTCGAGGGTTTTCTTAATGGCCGGCCAATTCCGCTCCAGAAACGAGTCGTCCTCCGACAGGAGGTGTTCCCGGTAGGCCTTGAGAATTGTGCCGCACTGGCCGTCCGCCGCATACGCGTCATCGCTGCGGAATCCCACCAGCCCCGTATCGGGATGGAAGGCCCCGCCGTTTGCTCTCGGATTGAAATCCTGCATCTCGCGGACGCTCCGCGCCAGTTCTGGAAACAGCCGCGCGTGCGCGTGCGCATAGTTCCATACGTGGGTGCACGTACCTTCGCAACACGCAACCCCCTCCCAGGCCCAAAACCGCCCGTTCTTCCACCACTGACACGTCCCCGCGGCCAGCGTTGACACCGTCGAGTGGAGTCTGTCCAGCAGCCAATAAGGCAGCGTGCTGTCATAATACGTGTCGCGCCACAGCCGCGTGTCGGCGGTCAGCCGGTCATGGTGGTCGAGAACATAGCGTGCCACGGCGGCGGCATCCTCGAACCGGGCGGCGTACTCGTGGCCGTTTGGCTGGTTCGGGAAATGCCACGCCAACACAAACGTGAACGCATGTCGGTCGCCCGGCGCAAGCGATTTCACTTTGCTTTGAACGAGCCCGATGCGCTTCTCGCGGACGTCATAGACGTGTTCACCGGTGACAAGACACTCCGCCGGACACCCCGCCGGCATGGGCAAGAGAGTAGCCCCATCAACCTCGTTAGCGTCCACGCCGGCCAACGCCATGCTGCCGTAGTCAAGGGCGGCAGAAAGGGCCGCAGGACCCGCCCTCCGCGGCGTATCGGCAAACTCGATCTGATCGATGCTGATGTGTCCCCAGCCGCCGCCGGCATGATCTACGATGACCAGTCTGCCTTTCTTTCCCTCCAACTCGCGCACATCCCAAAAGGCCCACGCTAATTGCTCGCTGTTGCGTCCCGTAGCCGTGCGGACCACGGCGCCGTCAACCACTAGGTTTATGCAGGTCTTTTCCGTGCGGTCACCGCCGCCGATCAGGAAGTTGACGTACTTGCGTTTGACGACGAATGAGGGGGACGTGAGTGTTCCTATAGAGGCATCGCCGTCCACAAATGAGTTGACTAATCCCTTTCCTTGGAAGCCCGAAACAGCATTCTGATTGGGCAGGGTGCCCAGGGCGGGCCTTTTCCCGAACGCCGTGCCCGTCGTCTTCCACCGACCGTACCTATCGCCCTCAAAATCCGCGAACAGAATCGGCCGGCGTGCGGGTTTCTGTATGACGCCGGGAGGAGGGGCTTCCTCCGACGAGTGCATCAGCACCACTGTCCCGTTCTCTCTCAGGAAGCGGGTCTTTCGCATCCCGTCGAACAGCGGCCCGAACTCGCAACCCGCCGCGTTTTCCAACCACCCTGCCACGTGAACGCGGACCTCCTGCCTTGACACGTTCTGCACAGTGATGTGAAATATCGTGGCGGGCAATGCCGAGTCCTTTGCATTCAGGGGGATGAACGGGGAAAAGGCCTCCATCTCCACGGTGACCGGCAACCCCTCCTCGGCATACCGCACGACGCCGATGGGGTACTCGCCTTGGAACGCAACGTCCGGGAATCCGTCTTTGGACAGCTTCCTGGCCTGGGGGGCATCCTCACCGGCCTGAACGCACAGGACGAATCCCTGGTCGACGGGTTTCGCAATACCCCGATGCGCATACGTGGCGTTTGTGCCCGCCACCCAGTTTGATCTGGCGTTGTTGAATATCTGCCAGCAACCCAGCGTGCCGTCGCCGCACAGATACAGTTGGCCCGTGCCGATGCCGCAGCAGGGCATTCCGATGTTATCCAGGGCCTTTCCCCGGTACACCTCCTTCACGCCGCGCGCAAAGAGGCCCTTCACCCATTCTTCATTAAGGCGCTTGTCGGCGGGAATCAAATGGCCATGGGGCGTGTCGTCCGCCCCGAACGGTCCGGCCATGATAGGCACGAGCCGCCTACCTAACGAAGTCGCCACCAAGCCGATCCCGCCGACTCTCAGAAACTCCCGCCGCGGCAGCCCCTCACAACACTCCAACGAAGAACAGGCGCATGAAGGCGGCTCGGTTCGCTGCCCGGATTGCGGAACGTCAGTGGGGACTTTGCGAAGCAGCCTGCGAGTAAGCGCCGAGAGCTTCTGTTTCGGTTTCATGAACATCCCTCCCTTCCCGTCCAATGTGTGTCAACGCCGGTCGTCATACCAGTACGATCGGGCCCAGCGCTCGTCCGATGGGCGAAACACCATGGAGTAGATGGCCCGGGGCATCATCTTCAAGTAGTGCCAATCGCCGTGCTTGTCCCATTTACGGGTCGAGGTGACGATCTTCACCGATTTCAGGCGAGCCAATTTCTGGCGACGCGGTCGCCCGAGTTTCTTTAGGCTGAACAGGAACTCCACGTCCTCCGCAAACAGCCGCTTCTCGTTGTACCCGCCGACCGCTTCGAAATCCTCTCTGCGACAGAAAACCACGCCCGTATCCATGCCGGTCACCCACACGATGGGAATCATCATTGCGTAGGCCGCCGCAATGCCCGGAGATATGCGTTCCAGTCTCACACCCGTGGCGCCTGCTATGTATTTGCCGGAACCCAGCGCGCGGTCGATAGCGTTGAACGTGTCGGGGTGCATCCGGGAATCGGCATCCACAAAGGCAAACACCTGCCCTCGAGCAATCCGCGCGCCGCCGTTTCGCGCCGCCGCAATCGCGCGTTTCTCGACGTGCGCCACGCGGCAGCCCCGGCTCCCGGCGATTTCGGCCGTGCGGTCTGTAGACCCATTGTCCGCCACAATGACTTCCACCTCGTCCGGTCCGCCGACGTATTGCAGCCGCGCGGCCTCTACCGTATCGAGCAGATTGGGAAGATAGGCCTCTTCGTTGAACGCAGGGATTATGAGTGAGAAGTGAGGATGTCCGTTTACAGGATCGATTGTCACACCGACATTGCTCATTCTTTTGACGGAACTTGCCGGCACGCGGCAAAAAACCTTCTTCTTGTTATTGCCACGCCGGAAACGTGGTCCGCAATCTGAAGATGACTTTCCTGTCTGGGAAATCCGGGTTCAGTTCAAGTCATTCAGGGCGAAAAGGTGCACGGCATTCGCCCGCAATACTTGCTGCCCGAGCCATACCGCTTCGTCTTCTGAAAGGTCGCCGCTTTCCACCTTGTCGGCCAGCACTTGAACCGCGATTCGCCGGGCGATTTTGCAGTGCCCGTAAGCGCCCTCGACGTAGTTCGAATCGCCGCCGGCCGCGAGCACCTTGTTCGCCGGAATAAGCTCGAGCCAGTCACCGAGGGTACGCGCCGCCACCCGAGGAGACATCGCGTGCACCCAACACAGGTCGGCGAAGACGTTCGGGAAGCCTTTTGCGAGCACCGCCACTTCTCCCGTAAACGGATACCCTGCATGAAACAGGTCGAAACGGACACCGGGGAACTCCATGAACAGATTGGTCAGGAGGGTAGGCTTGGAATGCTCGAGGAAGTTGCCGTTCCCCTCCTGCAGCCCGGTATGCACCTGCACGGGAAGATTATGGTCTTTGGCCAGGCCGAGGAGCCGGCGGACCATATGGTCTTGCATCGGCTTCCGGTCGGCGAAGGTAAGGAAACCTGGCTCGGAGAGAAATAGCCGCGTGAAGCTCCTTGACGCTTCGACACCGGTCACACGGTCGAACTGCAAGGTACGGCTGTACGCCAGGAATACTTTAATTGCCACAATACCGTCTTTGACAAATTGTACCAGGCGGGTCTCCATGCCGCGCGCCAGGTCTTCCAGGGAATGGATCGAACAGCCTGATTCGGACTCCAAAGCCGTGATGTCGGCCCGCGTTGTGGGTGTGGCGAAATGGTCGAGGATCGGGACGGCGCGGAAGAATTCCCGGTCCACCTTCACGTGCTGCCCCGGCCACCGCGTGACGAGAGCGGTAACGATGCGGGCCTTGTCCTTAAGCACGGTCCGGTACCAGCCTGGCTGATGGGCGCGGCGGATGCGCTCGCACAGGTCCAACAACGTATCCTCGGTGACGTCGTCCACGCCGAACAAGTCGCGCATGTATTCGCGCATGGCAAGACCGTATCCCGTAACCCGCACGTAGGGCCAGTACGGTGCAAGGATATTCCAGCGCCCCTTTAGCGACAGGTTGTTGCTGCGGTCCCGCATCGTCTCGAGCACGGCGCGGGGCAGCCCGGCCGACACAAGGTCTGATGACACGTAGTGCTCGAAGAAATCAAAGAAGCTCGATTCACGGTTGAGGATGACCGATTCGTCCGGGATGTGCTCGTGGGTATCGACGATGGGGATCGCGTCGATGGCGGCAGTCAGCCGTGCGCGCAAATCTTGGGATTCGCTCACAATACCCGTCCCTTCCCTCCAGCCGGCCATACGCACTCTCGTGTGCCGCCCGGCTTACGCCTTTCCCGGTGCTGCGGGCGCAGCTTCGGGCAGCACAAATGTTGCGGCCACGATATTCTCTTCGAGATGCGTCAGGTTCTGCATGTCCGCGTTGACAACATCGAGCCCGTGGTGCAGCACATAGCCGTAGGACCGCTGAAAGGGGTTCAAGGGACACGCAAGGACCTCCTCGCTGTAAACCTTGTCGAACGCGGTCAGGTCGCCTTTCCCCAAAGCGGTCAGTTTGGGAGCCAGGTGACGGGCGGCCTTCATGCCGATCAGGCCAATCCCCGCTTCCCGGGCCCGCTGCAGCAGGGATTCCAGTTCCGTCAGCTTGGGCGTCCCTTCCGCCAGATCCTTGGTGTCCCAGTCATACCACCCGGCCGGCGTGATGCCGATCATGGCGAGGTCGTACCAGCCCGTCTGAATGGCCGCATCCAGCACCTGCTGCGTGTTGTGGTGGGCGCTGAGGCCAAAATAGCTCACCTTGCCCGCCTCTTTCGCCTTGAGGAACGCGCTACGGATTTCCTCGCTCCGGACAAGCGACGGATTGTTCACGCCCATGAGGTAGTACGCATCCACATGAGCGGCGTCCAAGTCCTTGAGGCTGGCGTCGAGTAGTTGCGCCCAACCCGAGGCAGCCGCGGCCGCTTGTTCGACCGTGACCGGCTCTTCCGGCTTGGTGCCAGAGCGGGCCGGGGCCTTCGATATCACCCAGACGGCGTCGCGGTGGGCCTTCATGAACGGCGCCAGGGCCTGCTCGCTGCCTTTGTACGAGACATTCGATCCGACGTCATAATGGTTGATGCCCGCCTCGAAGGCGCGCTCCAGCAGTCGGACCCCTTTCCCACCGGCCAACGCCGCCCCGCAGCCGAACACCAATCGGCTTGAGATGATGTCGGTCCTGCCCAGTTTCCGATACGTCATGCCCGGCCGCTCGTTGCGGATCGACGACTTGCCCGGGGCGTTCGGAGCTGCATCGGCAGCAATGCTCGGACGTGCGAGGGTCGCGCCTACCGCGGCAACTGCCGCCGTGCGAAAGAAAGTTCGCCGGCTCAAAAAGTTCAAAGAGTGATCTAAACGCGTTGCGTCTCGCCTCATGTACGGACTCCCTTGCTTAGCGGGCCCATTCCGCCCTGAACGAGAGTAGACCAAGATATAGATAACAGTCAACCTTCGCATGATCCAGAATGCGAAGCGCCCTTGCGCGCCCAGCCACAGCGGAGTAGACTGTAGACCCATGAGCAGACACGAGCGAGTGCTGAAGCAAGTCTTGAGTGGCGCGTCCGATGCCAATATCGCATTCCAGGACCTGCGGCAACTGCTCTTGCGGCTCGGTTTCGACGAACGGACCCGAGGCGATCATCACATCTTTTCTAAAGAAGGCATTGTGGATATCATCAACTTGCAGCCCAAAGGGGCAAAGGCCAAGCCCTACCAAGTGAGGCAGTTCCGCGGCCTCATCGTGAGATACAAACTCGGAGGTTCCCCCCTTGATTAGGTACGAAGTCATCATCTACTGGAGCGATGAAGACAATGCCTTCATCGCCGAAGTCCCGGAGTTGCCCGGATGCATGGCCGACGGACAGACCTACCGGGACGCCATCGCCAATGTGGAAACCGTCATCCAGGAATGGATTGAGACCGCGCGCGATCTCGGACGCCCTATCCCCCAACCCAAAGGCCGACTCCTCTACGCCTAGCCCCGGAACCCACGGTTTCTCGCCTGCGCGTATCTCGCCAACGGAAAACAGGTGTGCGATGCGCTCGCAAAGCCAAGATGGTGCGTTGAAACGTACTACGCTCTAATCGCGCCCGGTTTCCAGACCTGGCGCCCCTCTTTGGCACGTAGGGCACTTGCGTTCCCATATGTCCGAGCCATTGACCCCGTACTCGTGCCCGCAGTCATCGCACTTGAGGATGTAGACTCTCTGGTTGCAGTCCGTTCCCGGCAGGTCTGTTCAATCGACTACTTCCTGCCGGTTGTCATTCCTATAGCCAATGTTGGTGGTCTTCATCACCGTCCCCCTCCGTCGTGCGAGACTATACCGGGCTCCCAATCTGCGTGTAAGCCGCCACGTTGTTGTCAACGTCCGCACTCGCAAGTATATTCTGTCTTTCCTCGGCTTTGCGACTTTCGCACACGCCTCGAACCGGCCTTGGGGAACAGTGTACACTGAAGCGGGTGTTACGGGTCGGGAAAGGGATGGGCCGATGGTTCGTGGCGGGCCAGGATTGAAGGCGTTTCCGGTTGTGGCGTGCTTATTGCTGGCGGGATTGGGCGGTTGCGCAACGGATACGCCGCCGGAACTGCATCCGGCCAAGGCGAAGCCTCTGCCGGCGCAGACCGACGAGCCGCCAAAACCAGAACCGCCGCGAACACTGCGCGAACTCTTGGGTGGATTGGCGCCGCCAAGGTGGTCTATGGGCGCTGGGGTAAAGGAGTACGGCCCGGAGAATCTGTACCAAGAGATTGATGGGCGCGCGGAACTCTATCTCGCCTACGACGTGGTCGCCATGACCTGCGCGACGTTCGAGAACCCCTCCGACCTGGGCCAGTACATCGCCGTGTCCGTGTACGACATGGGAACGCCGACGCGGGCGTTCGGCGTGTTTTCCGTCGAGCGATCGGGCGGAGAGCCGGCCGTGGACTGTGGCCGGGCCGCGTACCGGTCGGACGCGAATTACTACGTGTGGAAGGGGCAATACTACGTCCAGGTTGTCTGCTCCGGCACTTCGGAGGCGTTCGTGCAGATGGCCGGAACGATGGCTCGACGCGTCGCCGATTTCCTCGCGGATTCGGGCGAGCCGGTGTGGGGGCTGGCTGCTTTGCCCCAGGAGGGGCTTGTCGCGGACTCGGTGCGGTACTTCCAAGTCGACGCGTTGGGTCTCGATTTCATGCAGTACACGTACACGGCCGAGTATCGCCGCGGCGATGGCGTCGTCACGGCCTTTGTCTCGCGACGGGACACCGCCGATGAGGCCCGGTCGGTAATCGGCCGATATGCCCTCTATGCGGAGCAGTACGGGAAAGGCGCCGAATTGACGGCGTCGGGGGCCGTGCCCTTGCTGGTCTGCGATATGAAAGGGGGCTTCGACGTCGTTTTCCAAAAGGGCACGCTCGTGGGGGGCATACTGGCCGTGGCCGACCGCGCTGAGGCCGATCGCGCCGCAGAGGACTTCTGG
>Ga0315277_10013355_pt1 | contig 10233 bp, 8 predicted proteins | sample YL17G05_15_MG_FD_203695 | JGI IMG/M metagenome (GOLD analysis project Ga0315277, IMG submission 203695) | Sediment microbial communities from Yellowstone Lake, YNP, Wyoming, USA - YL17G05_15 | ecosystem: Environmental > Aquatic > Freshwater > Lake > Sediment | place: USA: Wyoming | collected...
CGACGAAGGCACCCCGCCCTCGAAAACACTGCTCATTGACCGGGGCGTCGTCCATTCGTTTCTGCAGGACAGGCTGTCGGCTCGCCTGATGGGCCGTCCGCTCACCGGGCACGCCCGGAGACAGGACTACACGTGCATCCCAATCCCCCGCATGTCCAACACCTACGTGGACAGGGGCCAGGACGACCCGGTGGACATCCTCAAGTCCGTGGCCAAAGGCATCTATGCCGAGAAATTCGAGGGCGGGCAGGTTGAGGACTCCGGGAAGTTCACTTTCTCGATCAGCGCCGGGTATCTGATCGAGGAGGGACGTCTGACCGCTCCCATCAAGCAGGCCACCCTCATCGGGACGAACATTGACATCCTCCAGAAAATCGAAAAAGTCGGCGCCGACCTCTCCTTCGGCCTCCAAACGGGTACCTGCGGGAAGGAAGGACAGGAGGTACCTGTGACGGACGGGTGCCCGACCATCAAGATCTCGCGGATGACTGTAGGAGGTCAGTCATGACTGAGACCTCCAAGGTTGATCCTCTCCTCGGGCTGGCCGAGCGCATCGTCAGCTACGGAAAAGAATGCGGCGCCGATGAGGTCGAGGCCACAGTGAGCGACGGCCGCGAATTCGGCGTGGACATCCGCCAGGGTCAGATCGAAAACTTAGTCGAAGCCGGCTCCCGTTTTCTGAGTTTTCGAGTCATCAAAGACCTGAAAACCGCCCATGCCACATCTTCCGACCTCCAAGAGGAAACTGTTCAGAGGCTGATCAGGAACGCCGTCAGCCGCGCGGCCTTGGGCAGCCGCGACGAATGTGCCGGTCTTCCTCCTCTTGCCTCCGAAAAGGTCGACATTCCCTCGCTCCACCTTTTCGACCCCGAGGTCCCGAAGCTCGAGGCTGCCCAGAAGATCAGGCTAGCCCTGGAAACCGAGCGGATCGCCTTGGAGGACAAGAGGATCACAAATTCCCATGGAGCGAGCTTCATCACCAATGAAGTCACTTCCGTCCTGGCCGGGTCCAACGGGTTTCTCGGATCTTACGACCAGACCTTCTGCAGCCTGAGCGTCGGGCTTCAGGCTGGAGAGACCGACGCTAAAGTGGAGGACTATTGGGTTTCCGTGGATCGTTTCTTCAAGAACCTCGAGTCCCCCGAGACAGTCGCCAAAAAGGCCGTCGAGAGAACGGTCCGGCAACTTCAACCCCGTAAGATCCGGACCCAGACCGTGCCGGTCATTTTTGAACCGGGCATGACCGATTGGCTCGTCGGATTCTTGTTCGCCTGCATCTCTGCCGTAGCCGTTTACCAGAAAACGACTTTTCTGGCCGGGAGGCTGGGAGAGCGGATCGGGAACGAAAACATCACCGTCATTGATGATGGGCTGATGCCCGGGAGGCTCGGCACCCGGCCTTTCGACAGCGAGGGCATTCCCTGTCGCAAGACCACTGTGTTCGAGCAAGGCGTTCTCCGCCGCTTCCTCTGCAACACCTACGCCGGCCGCAAACTGAAGCTCCCCACGACCGGAAACTCGGACGGAACAAGTGTCGGGCCGAACAATTTCTATCTCCTGCCCGGGACGGCCTCACCTCAGGAGATCATCGCCTCGACAGATAAAGGCCTGATCTTGACCCGGACGATCGGCCACGGGCTCAACCCGGTCACGGGCGACATATCACGAGGAGCGTTCGGCCTATGGGTGGAAGGCGGAGAGATCGCCTATCCTGTCTCCGAAGTGACCATCGCCGGGAACCTGGAGCAGATCCTGGGGCACGTGGAAATGGTGGGCAACGACCTGGATTTTCGCTCCCCAGTCTGCGGCCCGACCATCAAAATCGGAGGGCTGACCGTGGCCGGAGAGTGAGGTCAGCTGAAGCGGTTGATGCGGAGGACCGACCTCAGGGGTCTCTTGGGGACATGGAGCACCCCCCCCGCATCCTGCCAGTATTTGACAGAGTCGCAGAATTCTTCCGCAACCGGACTCTCGGCGGGATAGCCGAGGGCCAGGACACAGTCAATCCTGTATCCCCCAGGAACGTTCAGGATTCCGGCCAGCTTCTCTCTCTCCACGGAGAGCAGCCAGCAGGTTCCAAGCCCTTCTTCCCCGGCGGCCAGGATCATATTCTCCATGGCCGCTCCGACATCATATTCAAAACCTTTTTCGCGCACGGCCAAGTTGACGAGTGTGACGATATAGGCCATCGGCTCCTGGCCGGGCTGGGGGTTTCCCCGGGGCGTTATGTAGGCGGCCCAACGCAGGCAGGGAAAGACCGCCCGGCGGACCTCCGCGTCATCGACGGCGATAAACTCAAGGGGCTGAAGGTTTCCGGCGGAAGGAGCGAGCCGGCCGGAGTTCACCAATTTCTCGAGCAGCGACCGGTCCACGGAGAGCGGCTTGAACCGGCGGATCGTCCGCCGGGACAGAATGAGATCCGAGGTCCTCACCGGATCAACCCTTGGCAAGGATGGCCTTCAGCTTTTCGGCGTAGAGCCGGCTGGTCTCATCCGAGGTGGCCAGTTCGATCTGCTGGGGCGAGGAGACGCCCAGGCCGAGCTCTGCGGCCCGCTTGATCTGCTCCTGTTCGAATATTTTTTGGCCCATGATGGCGTCATTGGAACCCAGTTCTTTCAGGACCGCCACGCCGACAGCATCCACGGCGATGCGGTCCGTCCCGGCGATAACGACGTCGGCCGCGGCCTTCTTGCCCGTCGAGGGGCCACCGTCGACAAACGCCTCCAGGCCGTCCATGACGATGAGCCTGGGTGAATAGGCGGTGTTGATCTCGGCGATCATCAGCCTCTGATCAAGAGAGCTATGAAGGTCCCGCATCAGCTTTTTCGGAGTCGCTCCGACGGCCAGCTTCAAGGACATAGTAAAGACACCTCCGTATTGGTGGGTCTTCAGACAGCAGGTGGCGACGATGTACTCCGCTTCGACGAGCGGCTTGGGCACAAAAAACCCTTGGGGCCAATGGTTTCCCTGGGGATTGAAATGCTTCCATTCGGCCTCGGCCAGGTCTTCGAAATTGATCACCTTGAATCCGAGCTCCTTGGACAGGACGAAAATCCCCTTGTCCTCCATCACCTTTTGTGTCGGCGGCGGACCGCTCCTTTCGCCCAGGGTGATCCCAGCCGCGCCCCGGGACTTGATCTCCCGGATGAGTGTCGTCAGCGTATCGTTATGCGTGCCGGCCGGGAACGGGTCGGCGGTATTAAAGTTGGGCTTGAGGAATATGCGTTTTCCCTTCATGGAAGGGAGTTCGAGAAGGCGGACCGCATCCTTGACTCCCAAGACACGGTCTTGAGTTTTAACGATCGCGATCTTGGTCTTTTTCGCTTCCACTCCCGCCACCGCTCCCCCGACACGGAGAGCCGGAACGGCGGCCAGGGTGGAAAACGAAGTCTTGAGAAAACTCCGTCGGTTCATCGTCTCACCTCGATTTCTGAATTCTATCATAACCGGCGTCAATCCAATACAATCGCTGGGCAGGCCTTTTTTCGGACCGCTGTCAACGCAGTGATTCTACGAGCGCCTTGGCCTTTGCGGTCAGGGCGCCCCAGTCCTCAGCGGCAATGGCCTTTTTGTCAAGGAGAGCCGTTCCGATGGCGACACAGCACGCGCCGCTGCGGATGAACTCCCGGGCATTCTCGATGCTCACGCCCCCGGTGGGCATCAGACGGACCTGCGGGAGCGGACCTTTGAGGTCCTGGAAGTACTTCGGTCCAACCGAGGTTGCGGGAAAGACCTTGACCACGTCCGCCCCATGCTCCCAGGCGGCCACGATCTCAGTTGGTGAAAGGGCGCCCGGCGCCACAAAAGTGTCGTTCCGTTTGCAGGCGGCGATCATGTCGAAATTGGTAATCGGGGAGACGACGAATTCTGCCCCTGCCCGGATGACCGCTTCGGCTGTCGCCGCATCGAGAACCGTCCCCGCGCCGATCAGTGTCCCGGCCGTTTTGCTCTTGGCCATTGCGGCGATTATCTCGAGAGCCGATGGCGTCGTCATGGTGATCTCTATGGCGCGCACTCCGCCTCTTTTGATCGCCTCGACCACCCGGGTCAGTTTCTCCGCGTCCGACATGCGGATCACGGCGATGACCTTGGTGGCCAGGATGATTTCGAGGACTTCGGCTCTGCTCATCTTCACTTCTCCCCCGGACGGCGCGCCTATCTCTGGACCCGGCCTGATTTCTCTCCCTTCATGAGGGCCAAGACATCGCTTTCCGAGGCCAGGTTAAAATCACCCGGGAGCGAATGCTTCAAGCAGGAAGCCGCGACGGCAAAGGCCAGCGCCCTATCTTCGTCGCCAAACAGGTCAAGCCCGTGGATCAGGCCGGCGGCAAAGGCGTCCCCGCCTCCGATCCGGTCCACGATATCGGTTATCTCATAGCGCGGGCCAGGGCTGAATTTCGTCTTGTTACGGAGGACCGCCGACCAGATGTTCTGATCGGCGCTCCGGCTTTCCCGCAGGGTGATGGCCACAAGCTCTAGATTGGGAAATCGCTCCAAGACGCTCGCGGTCAGTTTTTCGTAGGCAGCAAGGGGAAGCGACCCGGATTCGACGTCCGCTTCCACCGGGATTCCAAGAGATTTCTGGCAATCCTCTTCGTTGCCTATGGCCACATCAGCAGACCGCACTATCTCTCCCATCACCTCGGGGGCCATTTGCCCGTACTTCCAGAGCTTGCCGCGGTAGTTGAGGTCGACAGATACCCGGATCCCCTTCTTCTTGGCTCTGCGGACGGCCTGGAGGGTCAAGTCGGCCGCGGAAGCGCTTAAGGCCGGGGTAATTCCCGTCGTATGAAACCAATCGATCCCGGCTAGCGCCGCGTCCCAGTCTATAGCGCCAACCGTGGCTTCCGAAATGGCCGAGTTTTCCCGGTCGTAGATGACTTTGCCGGGCCTCTGGTTGGCTCCCGTCTCGGCGAAATAAACCCCCAGCCTTTTCCCCTGTCTGAGGATATGGTCCGTTTCCACTCCCCATTTCCGGAGCTCAGAGACGGCCGCATCCCCGACCTCGTTGAGCGGGCAGACAGAAATATAGCGGACGCGGTGGCCAAAGACAGCCAAGGAGACGGCCACATTGGCCTCCCCTCCTCCAAAACGGGCGGAAAGCGTGGGCGACTGAAAAAGCTTTTCGCTCCCCGGCGGCGAAAGCCGCAGCATGATCTCTCCGAAAGTTGCTATCGACCTCATCTAGACACCCGATCCCAGGCTCGAGGAGTCCTATTTATCATAGATCAGAGGCAATAGCAAAGGCTTGACCATTCTTCAGTAATGGTTTAAATTTAGAATAATGCGTTCCGGAGGTTTTATGGCCATAAGACGGATTCTTTTCATCACCTGCCTCATTATACTAGGGGTCTGGCCGCTTCTCTCCGCCGTCAAGCAAGTCAGAGTCATCGCCGAAAGGGCGAGCATCTATATTGAACCGAGCCGGACCAGCGCCCGGATCGAGATCGTCGGGAAAGGGACGCTCCTCAACCTCCTCCAGGATAGGAAGGTCAAGGATATCTGGTATTATGTCAGCTTCAACTCACCGCGTTACGGGACGCGGATCTCCGGGTTCATCCAGGAATCAGCGGTCGAACTGGCCGTCGAGTTGCCGCCCGTACCACCAAAGGCAGAGCAAAAGATCCCGCCAAAAGTCGAACCTGAACAGGCCCGTCCTCCTGAAGTTTTGCCGCCTCCTAAGGCTGAAGATAAGAAAGAAGCGCCGGCGAAGACCCCGGCCGTCCCGCAGACCGTGGAAGCAATGGCCTTGACGAAGCTCCCGAAAAACAAGAGCTATAAGTTCCCGCGCAAGGAGAGTCCCCCCCAGGAGATCGCCTGGAAGATCATCGAAATACCCCCAGCCAAAATAGAGAAGCCGCCGGTCGAGGTCAGGGAGTTCGCGCTCCTGACGGCGCCCCCGAAACGCAGAGTAGTCACTCTTTCTAAGAAGGAGAGTCCGCTGGATGACCCCGCCTGGCAAATCGTCCAGCCGTTTATTGCAGAGAGGCCGAAGCCCGTTGAAAAAGTTAAGGCCGAGCCCAAGCCGCCTGAAGTCAAGAAGGAGTCGCCGGCGAAGAAACCGGAGACCAAGCCCGCTAAGCCCCAGCCAGTCGAGCCGGCACAGGTTTACCCTCCGAGAAAAGGCCCGGGCTTCATCACCTTCGGCCTGGGCTACGGCTCTTCCTTCGGCGGCGCGGGCGGATGCTTGCAGTTAAACTCCCGAACAGGGCTCTCTCTCCATGCCGGGGTGGGGCTCTATCCGACAAGCTTGATCTATTCCGAAACAGATTGGGTCAAAAACAAGACGCTGTGGAGCATCGGCCTCAAATACTATCTTCCTCTCAACTCCCGCTCCTTCTCTCCTTTTGTCGACCTCCAGTACGGAGGCCTGAGGGTTGAGGCGGCCCAGGTCGTCATCGGCATCTGGGATTATAACTATGTCCTCAGCCGCGAGCAAAAATCTCTCTGGGGTCCTTCGCTTCTAGCCGGGGTGGAAGTCCGAAAGGGCCGGTTCGGGATCAGCGCCGCGCTGGGAGCTTCTTATGCGACGACCTCCTGGGAGTATCTGCAGAACAAACTCTCTTTCGTCTTTGACACCGGGTTGGTGTTCCACTTCTGATGAAAAAGAAGGCCCTGGTTCTCGCCTGCCTTGTGGTCCTAATATGGGCCCCTGCCGCTCAGGCCGGACCGGAGGCCACCGGTCAGGCATCCCTGGTCTCAACAGGCAAAAAAGAGACCTCTATCCGCAACCTGACCAAGGAGAGCGTCCGCTATACGATCCGGCGGCTCGTCCGCGACCCGCAGCCAATCGTGCGCTATCTCAAGCCAGACGCTCTTGACCGCTGGCCATGCGAAAGCGCCCTCGATGTTTCGTTCCAGCGGAGTGGCCAGCCGGCCAGCTACCGCCTGGAGTGCGGGCTCCCCTACACATTCCGCTATGACGAGAGCGACAACCTCGATCTCTACAGCGGGTCGCACGGCCTGTTCGGAGTCGCCGACCTGGCCCCGTTCGTTCCGACGCCGATGGTCGTGGTCGAGAGGATGCTCGAGCTGGGCGAGGTCGAAAAGAACGACGTCCTCTTCGACCTCGGCTGTGGGGACGGCCGGATCGTGATTACGGCCGCCAAGAAGTTCGGCACGCGGGGAGTGGGTATCGACATCGACCCCCAGCGCATCCAGGAATCTTTGCGCGCGGCCAAGGAAGCGGGGGTGGACAGGCTGGTCGAATTTCGGCTCCAGGATGTGATGAAGGCTGATATCAGAGAGGCGACCGTCGTCACCATGTACCTGCTTCCCGAGTCCAATGCCCTTCTCCGGCCTCTCCTCGAAGAGCAGCTCAGGCCCGGCACTCCTGTCGTTTCACACAACTACTCCATTCCAGGCTGGGAAACAAGAGAGGTCACCTACATCACGCTGCAGGATGGGACGGGACAAGACCACACGATCTTCGTCTACAAGAGATGAAGCGCGATGACCCGGCGGAGTGAATGAGAGCCTCGGTGCTCTTCACGCCGCTCCGGATCGGCCCGGTCACTATTCCGAACCGTTTCGTGCGTTCGGCCACGCATGATTTCATGGCTGAGGAGGACGGGTCGGTCACCGACCGGAATGTCGCGCTCTTCTCCGGGCTCGCCGAGGGAGAGGTGGGGCTCATCATCACGGGCCATGCCTACGTCAACCACGCCGGGAAAGCCAGCCCCCGCCAGATCGGAGTCCACGAGGACCGAAAGGTGGAGAGCTTGAGCCGGATCCCCCAGGCTGTCCACGATTTTCCAACGCGGATCTTCCTCCAGATCGCCCATGCAGGACGGCAAACCAAGGAAAAGATCTGCGGCTGCAGTCCGCTCGCTCCTTCGGCCGTTTATGAACCGGTGTTCAAGGTGATGCCTCGGGCGATGACCCAGGAAGAGGTCAAGTCTACCATCGACGATTTCGTCCAGGCCGGGCGCAGAGCAAAGCAGGCCGGGTTCGATGGGGTCCAGCTCCATGTCGCCCACGGCTATCTCCTGAACAGCTTCATTTCCCCCCACACCAACCGGCGCGAGGATGATTACGGCGGCTCTCTTCAGAACCGCGCCCGCGTCGTGCGCGAGATCCTGAGCGGCCTGAAAAGCCTGGCCGGATCGGACTTCCCCATCATCGCCAAGCTCAATTCCTCGGATTTCATTCCCCAAGGGCTTTCCATCGAGGAAAGCATCGAGATAGCCCGGTTGCTCGAAGCCGACGGCCTGGACGGGGTTGAAGTCAGCGGCGGAATGTCCGAAGCGGGCAAAGGCTCTATCTGGCAGGGGCTAAGGTCGCAAGAAGAGGAAGGCTATTTCGTGGACTCCGCCTCCCGGTTCAAGGCGGCGCTCAGAATTCCCGTCTTCGGGCTCGGCGGCTTCCGCTCATTCGCCGTCATGGAAAGGGCCATCGAAGAGGGCAAGGTTGACCTCATCTCCTTGAGCCGGCCGTTCATCCGAGAGCCCGACCTTGTCAAGAAATTTCGGCTCGGCCAAGTCGACAAATCCGAATGCATTTCCTGCAACAAATGTTTCAACCCCCGTGGGATCAGGTGCGGCGACCTGGCCAAGCCTAGCCGAAGAAACTAACCAAGCACCACAGTTGAAATCACGGGCCACCTTGGATAAAATGTCGGATACATAACATTTTTTTCGTGAACTGAAAGGAGCAAATAATGCGAAGGAAACAATTCACCATCCTGATCTCGATTCTCTTGGTCTCCCTGCTGCCGTTCGGCTGCAAGGGGAAACAGCCCTCCATCACCTATCCCGTGGCCGAGAAGGGTGACGTAGTGGATGATTATTTCGGGACCAAGGTGGCCGACCCTTATCGCTGGTTCGAGGACGACAAGTCCGAGACAACGGCAAAATGGGTGGAGGCCGAGAACAAGGTCACTTTCGATTACCTGGCCAAGATCCCCTTCCGCGAGCAGATCCGCACCCGGTTGACCGAGATCTACAACTATCCCCGCTATTCAGCGCCCTTCCGAATCGGAGTGTATTATTTCTTCATGAAGAACGACGGCCTCCAGAACCAGAGCGTCATCTACATCCAGAAAGGGCTTGACGGCGAGCCCCGGGTCTTCCTCGACCCCAACACCCTTTCTCCGGACGGAACCACCAGGGCTTTCCTGAGCGGATTCTCCAACGACGACCGCTATGCCGCCTATTCGCGGTCTGAGGGCGGGTCGGACTGGACGGAGATGAGGGTCCTGGAGGTCGAGACGGGCAAGGAGCTCGAGGACCGCATCCTGTGGACCAAGTTCGGCGGCGCCGCCTGGCAGGGTGACGGGTTCTATTATTCCGGGTTTGAAAAACCGGAAGAAGGCAAGGAACTCACGGCGGCCAACGAGAATCAGAAAATCTACTTTCACAAACTCGGGACTCCTCAGAGCGAGGACAACCTGATCTACGAAGACCCGGCCCATCCCCGTCGCTACAATAATGTGGATGTCACGGAAGATGAACGCTACCTGTTCTTGACGACCTCGGAAGGGACATATGGCAACGAGCTCTACTTCAAGGACCTGAACGCGAAAAAACCGGAATTTCATCCCCTCGTTCAGGGGTTTGAAAACAACACCTACGTGGTTAACAACCTCGAGGACAAGCTCGTCATCATGACCGACAGGGACGCCCCGAACAACAAGGTTATGCTCGTCGACACCAAGAATCCGGCCAAGGAGAATTGGACGGTGCTCATCCCGGAAAAGCCCGAAGTGATGACCAGCGCCAGCGTCGTCGGAGGCAAGATTTTTGCCTCCTACCTCAAGGACGCCAGCACGCACATCTACCAGCACGACCTGGCCGGGAATCAAGAGAAAGAGATCGCGCTTCCGGCGCTCGGGTCGGCCGGCGGGTTCGGCGGTAAGAAAGAGGACACCCTCGTCTTTTACACCTTTACCTCATTCACCTATCCCCCGACCATCTATAAGTATGATATCCCGACCGGAGCCTCCGAGGTCTTCCGTAAGACCGAGGTCAAGTTCAACCCCGACGACTACGAGGCCAAGCAGGTATTTTATCCCAGCAAGGACGGGACCAAGATCCCCATGTTTATAGTTCACAAGAAAGGTCTCGTCCTCGACGGAAAACGTCCGACCCTTCTCTACGCCTACGGCGGCTTCAACGCCAGCTCCACCCCATACTTCAATGTCTCCAACGTCATCCTGCTCGAGAACGACGGCGTCTACGCCATGGCCAACCTCAGAGGAGGCGGCGAATACGGCGAGTCCTGGCACAAGGCCGG
>Ga0315277_10013357_pt1 | contig 10233 bp, 14 predicted proteins | sample YL17G05_15_MG_FD_203695 | JGI IMG/M metagenome (GOLD analysis project Ga0315277, IMG submission 203695) | Sediment microbial communities from Yellowstone Lake, YNP, Wyoming, USA - YL17G05_15 | ecosystem: Environmental > Aquatic > Freshwater > Lake > Sediment | place: USA: Wyoming | collected...
CTGATGTCCATCCCTACCCCCGTTCTTTGAGCACCTGCGTGGCGCAGGCGAAGAAGTTGCAGACGCACGGCGTGAGCAGCCGGTAGTACACGATGTTCCCGTCACGCCGGTCGTCGACGATACCGTGGGCGCGCAGCACCGACAGGTGTTTCGACACGGTCGAGATGTCGCTGCCCACCACCTCCGTGAGCTGGCCGACCGAGGCTTCGCCGCGGCTCAACCGGTCCACGATCCTGAGGCGGGATTCGTTGGCGAGCGACTTGAGCACGCGCGCCTGCTGTTTGAAGACGTCTACGCGTGGCATCAGAGAATAGTATTTGGTAATTGGGCCAACTTGTCAACAACACGGTACGACGACACGCGCATTCACCGGAGAGCCGACGGAGCATCACCAGACGGAGACGGGAACATCGGCGCTTTCGAAGAGATCGCTCGGGCAGGGCCCCGCCGTTGGCGGCCATGTCAGCCGGAAGTATTCGTGCGCGACGAGCTGCGGCGCGACGCTTTCCGCCGAACCGCAGAATGGTTGAGACTGACTGGCGTGCGATTGCATTGCGCGCACCTTCGCCAGGCGGTGTTCGGAGATGTCGACGGCAGTCAGACCCGTCGCGTCGAAGGTTTCGCTGCCGCGTCGGCAGGACTGGCGGGTTGCGGGCGAGGGAACCACCTGGAACAGCCGAATCTTCCCGCCCACGGACGCGGCCGCGTCGGCCGTTGCCTCGCCAATTGCCAGATGGTCCGCGTGGCCTGAGATCCCGTCGGGGCCGAAGGTGAGGACCACGTCCGGCGCCCACGCCAGGATGGTATCCATCACACGGCGCACCAGCACCGACCGAGGCAAGCGCGCGAGGCCGCCGTCCGGGTAGCCGAGGATCTCCAGCGACCGGACCCCAAGGACCGCGATCGCTGCACGCAGTTCCCGTTCACGACGCCGCCCGTTCTGCTCCGGATCGCGGTCGCCCCGCCCGGCTTCGCCTCGTGTGGCGGTCACGACTCTGATGTCCACGCCCTCGGCCGCATACCGTGCAAGGGTGCCGCCCATCAGGAACGACTCGTCGTCCGGATGCGCCAGAACGGCGAGTAGCCTTCTCGCAGTCATATGATGCCGATCAACTCCCGGCTGCCCAGATCCAACGGATCGTGCATGTCAGGAGCCCCCTTTCATTCGGCGCATGATCTCCATCGCAAAGCCCATTCGTCGCTGGGCCTCCGGTTCGCGGCACGCGCGCCGGCACTCCGCAAGCATCATCGTGATCGCCTCGGGCTCCTCCATCGCGGCGCGGCAGATCGTCGGCGCCATTCGGCTGACGAGGCGAACCCGATCGGCCGAACGGAGATTCCCGATGGCTTGCAGAATTTGATCGACGGTCATCGTTTCCATGACGTTCTCTTGGCGCGGCGGAGCCGGGCCAGTCTCGGTGACACTCAATGAACCGTGCCAGCCGTGGCAGATGGCGCGCCCGCTCCCACGACCTCGTCGCAAGCGCCACGACGAATGGACTGGCCGGCGATCTGAACTGGCTCATCGTGCCCGGCGTCGACCCGCACGGGACCGACCGGAGCCAGCGTGGCTGCCACCTGCTGCCACTCGGCAGCCGTGACGTCAATCGCCGCGGCAATGTCCCCATCCAGGTAGCCCGCCGGCATGTTCCTCGCGGGCCTGCAGCCGTTGATTCTGGCGATGCGGCGAAAGGCTTCGGGATGATCGATGAGCAGGCACGGTCGGGTCCGGTCCCTCACCTTCTCTTGCTCGGCGCGATACGCGACGAACACAGGATTCCGCTGCACGAAATCCTCGAGGCTGGCATACTCAGTCCGGCCGGCGATGACATCGAAGACATTTCCGCTCGCGACCGGGGCGAACACGCAGGGGCTGATGTCTCCGTTGGCATAGATGTGGAAGTAATATCGGCTGCCGGCGATGCATCCGCCCACCAGAGGCCCGTCGTTCCAGAAGTCCCCTAGGAACAGTGGCAGATCCGCGGCGCGCCACCGCATGACCGCATCGCGCACGAGCGCCCGCTGCTCGGCCGTGGCCATGAGGTCGGGGCGCGGCGAGCGGCCGATCGGCTGAAGCAGGAAGAACCAGCCGAACATATCGCCCTCGGCGATCCGCTGGTGGATGAACGCGTCACTTGCGATGGCCTCGGCGTTCTCGCGGGTCACGGTGGCAGAAAAGCCTGTCATCACGCCATGACGGGCCAGTAATTGCCGGGTGCGACGGTTCGCGGTCGCGGTCCCGTGGCCGCGGCGAGCATCCGTCTCGTGTTCGAAACCCTCCACGCTGAGCGCGGGAAAGACGTTTCCGAGTCTACCCAGGCGGGCAGCGATCGTGTCGTCGATCACCGTTCCGTTGGTGTAGATCAAAAAGCCGCGATCGCGGAACCGCGTGGCCAGGCGGCTGATCGTCTGATCAGAGCGCTCGCGCAGAAAGGGTTCGCCGCCGGAAATGGTGACAAGCGAGACGCCCATGCCCACGACCTCCTGGACGATGGTCGCCAATTGTTCGAACGGCACGTCGCTGCCCGTCGCCTCACTGCTGGCGTAACACCCGGGACAACGCAGATTGCAACGATCGGTAGGTTCGATCACGATCGTCGAGGGCGCGACCAATCCCGCACGTTCACGTCCACTCCGCCGGTAGCTATCAGTCACGACCGCGCCGATGAGCCTGAGAATGGCTCGGGCTGCGGCAGGCCGTTCCCGCACGACCCGCTCCAGGAACGGCCTCAAATGGGCACCGAACCGCGCGACGTTCGCCAGGGTGTCGGGATCCCGCTCGTTCTCCTGCACGGCACTGTCCAACCTGTGCAGAAGCGGCTGCACGACGAAGTTGCGCAGCCTCGGAAGGTGAAGCGACACCTCGGTCGCTCTCACCATGGTCAGGAGCGCGCCCCTGTGCCATCTGCTCAAGGGCTGGTGCCCACCGTTTCCATTCGTGTTCATGAGACTCCTCCTCTCCCACGTCGGTCAGGAGTGACAATGCGCGGATCGTGAGCGGGGGCCGCACGTCTCATCCGCACCACTTCCAGGAACGTTCTCGTTTCGACTTCCCATTCCTTGAGAGTTCTTCGTGCCACATGCGCCATGGACCGGAACCGTCGCAACCGGTCCGTGAGCGACCCTCGCTGGCGGAGCAGCTCGCGTACCTGCCCGACACGCCAGCCATAGCGGCGATAGAACCGACGGTGGGCACCGAGGACCGCCCGCTGAAGCTGTTCGACGTCCAGGCGACCATGGTCGTAGACGCAGTGCGTTCCGTCGTAGTAGTCCCAATCCCGGGGGAAGTCGGTGAAGATCAGGTTCGGACGCATTTCCTCGAACAGTGGAGTGCCGGGAAGAGGCGTCAGGATGCTGAGATGAATGCTCTCGATCCTGGTCTGTCGAGCGAACTCGACGATCCGATCCACGGTCTCGCCCGTGTGTTCAGGCCCGACGACGAACATCCCGTGAACCGCGAAACCGTTGTCGTGCAGGATCCGGGTATCCTCGACAAGCCGCTCGCGCAGGACGCCGTCGCCGCGATAGCCTTTGTGCCACTGCTCGGCGGTCGAGTCCTCGATGGTTTCATAGCCGACGTAGAGGATGGAGCCCCCGCCATCGCGCATGGCGTCGAGCAACGGCCGATCAAGGATCCCCTGCGATCGGTCCACCCATGGGAAGTCCACGCGTGCTTGTGCCGAGAACCGCACGCCCAGGGGCCGAATCCGGTGCATCAGCTCCGTGGTCCAGTTCCGGTTGGACGTGAAGTTGTCGTCGTAGAAGAAGAACTCCTGGAAACGCTGCTGTTTGTACGTCTGGAGGTCCTGACAGACCTTTTCAACCGAGCGGTGCCGGACCCTTCGACCGAACATACGGCTGACTGAACAGAACGAACAGCCGTACGGGCACCCGCGGGATGCCATGATGGGCAACGGGTAGACGCCCCTGGACGGAAAGCGCGAGACGACCGTGTCGAAGTCACGCATCAGCCCGTAGTCGGGGGCCGGCAACGCGTCGAGGTCCTCGAGCGCAGGGCTCTCGATGACGCCGCTTCGAATCGCGCCGCCGGCCACCTGCTCGATGACCGCTTCGGCCTCCCCGCGCACGACGATATCGCCGTGCGCCAGCGCCTCGCGGCTCATGAAGGTTGCGTGGATTCCACCGAAGACAATGGTTTTTCCAAGAGCGGCGGGCCGAATCAGATCAGCCAGCGCATAACCTCGAACTGCTGTGGGCGTCATGATGCTGATGCCGATGACATCAGCCGAACACACGTCGCGGTAAGCATGCTCGTTCTCTTCGAGGGGGCCCGAGAAATTCTCGTTGTAGACCGCCGCGTCGTACCCCCGCTCTTTCAGCAGGGTCGCCAGCGTGATTGGCCCCAGTAAGGGCAAGCAGCTGACCCACGCATTGAAGGGGCGCCCGCGACGACTGCGCGGCTCAAGGAAGCGCACCCTGCGTTGCATCTTCATCACCTCTCCCCACAGCCGGGGGGATTCCGGTATCTCGCGCAAACGCCCGCTGTCGATCCGCCTTCGTCATAGGTCGGCGGCGGCATGGGCCAGTCCTCTGGTGTGGGCTCTCGTCTGAGAATTCGTTTGGGTCAGTTCGTCATATCGTTATCTAACGAAGTGATCGACGCCAACGCGCCCGGCTGTCAACGCGTGCGCGCTGATGCGAAGAGCTCCTTCAGGTCAGAAATCACCGCGAGGGGGCGCCCGGAGTCGTCTTCCGCTCATGCAGCGAATGCTGCAGCTCGACGGCGGCCTCGGTGGCCATCGTGAGCACCGGACACCAGACCGACGGGATCCCGGGATTCGCGTCTCCCTTCGACAGTCGGTCGAAGCCCGCACGCAGCTTCCGCAGGTTTAGAGCGCTGGCGACAAACATGATCGCCATGCCCGCCATCGTGGTGATCAGAGCCCAGCCAACTGCCCGCAGCCATCCCAGGGTGGCGGACGACGCCACGACGAGCAGCATCGCAGACACGAGCGACACACCGATCCAGACAGCCATCACTGACAGATAGGCGGGGATGTTCTTCTTGCGCAGCAGTGGGTAGCGTGGCTCTTGCATCGTCCCTTCTCCATGTCTGTCGTGGACATCCGGCCGCGCTCACCAACGTACTGGTGCGGGCGCGTCGGCTGCATCGATACGCGCCGTCGGCTTTACCGTTGCCGAGCACATGTAATCGCGGGTCAGGTGCGTCCGCGGGCTGCTCCGCTTCGCCAGCAGGACCTGGCACACGCTCGTCATCCCGTCTTCGAAGCCCTCAGCCGCACCCGCGAGATATAGAAGCCAGGTCCGATACGTCGTCTCGTCCACCGCCTTCAGGCACGCGGACGCGTTCTGCTGCAGCCGCTCGACCCACGCACGGCACGTGAGCGCGTAGTGCGGTCGCAGGTTCTCGACATCGAGCACGTCGAAACCCTCGAGTTCAGCCACCCGAACGACATCGGCGAGGTGCACCAACTCGCCGCCGGGAAACACCCGCCGCTGCAAGAACAACGTTTCGGCGCCGTCTGAAACGAATGCCGGACGGACGATGCCGTGATTGAGGAACAGGCCGCCAGGCTCCAGAAGGTTGTGAACCGCGCGGAAGTAGCTCTTGAGGCGATGACGCCCGACGTGCTCGAACATGCCTACTGACGCTATCTTGTCGAATCGGCCAGTCATCTCCCGGAAATCCGCTTCGTGCACGGTCACGTTCGCGCGCGGCACGGCATCGTTGGCCGCGGCCCTGGCGTAGGCAACCTGCTTGGCGCTAAGCGTACAGCCCGTCGCCTGCACACCGTAGTGTTCAGCGGCGTGAATCAGCAGCGCCCCCCACCCGCATCCCACGTCGAGGAAGCGCTCACGCGGTTGGAGATCGAGCTTGCGGCAAATGTGATCCAGCTTGGCGAGCTGCGCCTCGTCGAGCGGCGTATGAGGCGTCCGGAAGTAGCCGCACGAATACACCATGCGCCGGTCGAGGAACTGCTGGTAGAACTCGTTCGATCGGTCGTAGTGATAGCGGATGTTCTGTGCCGCGCGGCCGCGTGTCTGGAACCAGGTCTCGATTCGGCTCGGGGCGAGTCGGGCAGCCGAGGCGTGAAGGATGGTGCGCCAATTCACCCTCGCACCGGCCCGCTGGAACCGCACGGCAGCCACCAGGTCGCCGAACAGATCAAAGTCCCCCTCGATGAACCAGAGGGCCGCGGTGTACGCATCGGCCTCCAGGAGTCGTCGAAGGTGCAGACGGTCGCGAACGGCGACGGTGAACGCAGGGTCACCTCCGCCGAACTGCTCCCCGGTGCCGTCGGCATACCGAACGGCATAGGCACCGGGGCCGCGGCGGGTCGCGGCCGCCGGTACCGCATCCGGTGGTGCCGTCATCGTCTGTGACAGGTTCATGGCAGTGCCTCCGAGTCTGCTGCAAGGCCTCGCTCCGGCCGCTCGCGAGGGCCCCAGTTACCGCAACATTCCTTTCACCACCACGTCTACGGCCTGCTCTTCGCTGAGCCCTCGGGCCATCAGCGTCTCGATCTGCTTCTTGTCCACGCTGCCAATCGCGGCCTCATGGGTGAGCTTCGCCCTGTCGTCCACCACGGTCAGCTTCGGGATCGCGCTCGCGCGAGCGTCGGGACCTTTGAGGATCTCGACGCAATCGACGTGGCCTCGCGCGTTGGGGGCGGACCCGACCGCCTCGCCCACGACCGTGCTGACGCAGTGGTCCGAGGCAACGACGCGGCTCTTCGCCAGCCCTCGCGAGTTCTCGCCATCGAGGAAGAGGGATTCGTTGATGGTGATCTGGTCGTGCTTCTTCCCGTAGACCCTGGCGTCGAGCTCACACACCGCGTCCTTCTCGAGGTGCGCCTGGTAGTCCAGCCTGAGCGTGCCGACCGCGCCCTGCACGAGTTTGAACCCGCTCCTGAACATCCCACCCTCCTCCACCTCGATGTGGGCGACCGGCAGCACCTCCACGCCGCCATCCTCCCCGTGGTAGTGCGTCTCCGAGTACTCCATGCTGGCGCCGCGGCCCACGTGAATGGCCGCCTGCATGACGTGCTTCACGTGGACAGCGTTGGGAAACGAACAGTGCGCGACGAATCGGACCCTGGCTCCTTCGCCGATGTGGAACTCCCCGATGATCTCCTGGAGCCCTTCTTTGGGCAGAACGCCGAAGCAGAGATGAACGGGGGAGGTGACCACCGCTCCAGGCTCCACCGTGATCCTGGCCATCGCACCGGTGGGCGTCCCCTCGCCGTCGATGCGAACGCCGGGAATGCTGTTGGCGTGGAGAATCCTGTTGTGGCTCACGACCAGGCTGGCGATCTTCCTGTCAAGAAGCCCGGCCGGATCCCCGCCACTGCGCTCGTAGGCCTTGGCGATCGCCGCGAACTCAGCAGAGTAGTCAGGCATGAGGCACCGCCTCCTCGCCGGGTTCGTTGACGTGCGGGCACTCCTGGCAGTGGTTGCGGAAGAAGCGCGCGATCGCCGCCGGGTCGCCCGTCTTCAGAATGGTGCCGCCGCACAGCGACGAGGCGCGATCGGCGATCGCCGCAACCTCTTCGTGGTGAGTGATGAGCAGCACGGCGGTGCCGTTCCGGGCGAGTGTGCGAATCACGTCGACAATGTTGGCGATCGAGAGCGCATCGATGCCGGAATCCGGTTCGTCCAGCACGACCAGCTTCGGCTTCATCGCCAGGACCGCCGCCAGCTCGACCCGCCGGCGTTCGCCGCCGCTGAGCGTCGCATCCACCGCCCGACGGAGGTACTTCTCCGCGCTCAACCCCACCTTCAGAAGGCAGTCCGTGGAGCTGAGAAATCCGTTGCCCGCCTGTTGCCTTGAAATCTCCAGGTACTCGGCGACTGTCAGACCCTCGAAACGCGCCGGCTCCTGCCAGGCCAGCGTGATGCCCAGTCGAGCCCGGTCGGAAATGGTCAGGCGAGAGAGATCTTCCCCTTTGAAGAGGATCTGGCCACGTGCTGGTCGATATCCGCTCAGACCCATCAGAACCGCGGCCAGCGTGGACTTGCCGGTTCCGTTGGCCCCGAGGATGCTGTGGATTTCGGCCTCCCGGACCTGCAGATTGAGGTCGTGAAGAATCGGCTGCCCGCCGAGAACCAACGTCAGATCGGAAATGTCCAGCATGTCTGGCTCCGCGCGCTCGCGAGGCTGGGCTCAGGGGCTCCTACGCCCACCCGGGCTTCCACACCTCATCCACGAGTTGAACGTCCACCGCGGCGCCTTGCGCGATGGCTTCGAGTCTCCCGCGGACCTGCGACATCAGGTACCCGGCGAGAGGGCAGCCGGGGGCCGTCAACACCATTCGCACCTGAATGCGGCCTTCTTCGATCTGGACCTCTCGGATCAAGCCCAGATCGACGAGATTGACGCCAATCTCCGGATCAACCACTTCCCGCAAGCTCGAGAGGACCGCCTCGTTGGTGACCATCGAAGACCTCTCAATTGCGCAACCGGTGACCGTCCCGCCACGTTTCAACAGCCATGGCCCAATCGCGCCCGCCGATCGCGGCGGCCGCCGCCGCGACGGTGTGCGCGAAGGCCAGAAAGTCGGCATCGTTGAAACGCAGCGCCAACCCCCTTCGCTCGAGCTCGACGTCGATATGCCCCTCCGGGCACCGTGCGACACCAACGCCGTGTTCACCTCTGGCCAACACGTGCCATTCGGTCATAACCGCCTCCGTCTCATCCTGAGAGCGCTGCGGCCGCCAACGCGTCGGCCGTGCGGGCAAGGACCGCCGACGCCTCGGCGACGATCGTGTCGAGCCGCGCGAGGCGTCCCCACCCCTCCCCGCCGCACGCCATCGGCCCGTACTCGGGTTCGACGATTCCGAACCCCAGGCGACGCAGCCTCCGCACGTTCGCCCTCACGATCGGGTTCATCCACATCCGCTCGTTCATCGCGGGCGCCAACAAGCGCGGCGCGGCGACGGCGAGGGCCGTCGTGGAGAGCATGTCATCGGCAATCCCGTGCGCCAGCTTGCCGATGATGTTCGCGGAGGCGGGTGCGACGATCAGCAGGTCCGCGTCGCGCGCCAGCGCGATGTGTTCGACCACCTCGCCACCGCCCTCGAACATGTCCACGGTGACGGGGTGCCCGGACACGGCGGCCAGCGTGAGCGGCGTGACAAAGCGTGTGGCGTTGCGGCTCATGATCACCCGCACGTCGGCGAGCTGCGCTTTCAGCAAGCCAATCAGATCCGCGGCCTGGTATGCCGCGATGCTCCCCGTGACGCCCAATAACACCCGTCTTCCGGCCAACATAGCGCCCTCAGCAACAGCCGCCCGCCGGGCGGCCGGCGTCGGCAAGGTCCAGCCCCACGATCGAGCTGATCACGCCATTGATCTGCCGCAGGAACGCCTCCGCCCTGCTCTTGGTCGTCAAATACTCCTGGACGAGCGGGTGTGCCTGCACGCGCGCCTGCCGCTCCCGGACCTCCGTCAACATCGCCTGCCTCGCTGCTCCTTTGGCGTTCGCCCGCTGGAAGGCGTCGAAAGACATTTGCAGCCCCGCTCGCATGCGCATCAGTTCGGCGTCGCTCTGAAATCGCGTCTCCGCGCCAATGAACGCGGCGATTGCCGGTGCGGTTCTGAGGGCCTCGATCACCGTCTCGATGCCGCCAGCCAGGCTCCCCGTTGGGTCGTTCATCGCATCCGATTCCATGGTGTCCCCTCCGTCAGCAGCAACCGCCGGCCGGGGCGCACGCCCGTCCGAAGTGGATACCAACACCGGCGCTGATCTTGGCCACGATCTGCGTGCACAATTGGGTCAGCTGTTCCTGCGCCTCTTGATACGCTTGAACTTCCGGTATGCGCGAGAGGCGTTGCCATTCGGCGTCCAGCTCCCGCTCGACCGCCAAGTCAAGGCCGCCCCAGGCGCGCGCGTTCTGCAAGTCCTGCTGGCGGCGCTGGTACTTCTCGAACCGCTCGCGCAACCCGTCGGCCTTCATGAACGCTTCCTGGGCCGCTTCGAAGTTGCGAAACGCGAGCGAGCGCACGAGGGCATGTCCCAGATCGTTGGCGGCTTGGATTGCGCGGGTTTCGGACCCGGTTGTCGGCGTCGCTTGTCTCTTACTCACAATCAGCTCCTCCTATGAGAGCGCTGAGGTCTGCGCGCCAGCGTAGCGCGGGTCATTGGGGGAACACGCCCCGTTCGGCGAGCGCCCGGCCGATCCGAGGGTCCGACAGTTTTCCACCTTCGCTGATGACGTCATCGCCGACCGTCACCAAGGGCAGCGCGGCGC
>Ga0315277_10013358_pt1 | contig 10232 bp, 8 predicted proteins | sample YL17G05_15_MG_FD_203695 | JGI IMG/M metagenome (GOLD analysis project Ga0315277, IMG submission 203695) | Sediment microbial communities from Yellowstone Lake, YNP, Wyoming, USA - YL17G05_15 | ecosystem: Environmental > Aquatic > Freshwater > Lake > Sediment | place: USA: Wyoming | collected...
CTTCGATTTTCATCGGGGAGCCGAGATGAGTCTCCGCAGCGGCAAGAGCAGGGCGCTTTGACGCGGACTGGAGGCGTGTGGCTCGCATCTTCCTTTTGTTACTAGGGGTGTCGGAGTTGAGAGAGAGAGAGAGAGAGAGAGAGAGAGAGAGAGAGATCGATTGTGCGGCGATTGTCATTTTCCGTTCGCTCGCATCTCTCTCTCTCTGCTCCAACTCTCTCCTCTTTCCCTTTTTCCTCTTCAATGTCCTCCCCAGCAGTGCTCACGTTCGCCGTCATCGGCGAGGGGGACTCGCCGATCTTCGAGGCTGACCTCTCCGCTCCGCCCTCGGCGGCGTTCACGGACGCGCCGGCGGAGGGAGAAGACGGCGACGACGACGAGGATGCGGCGAAGAAAGACCCATCATCGGCCTCGGCCTCGACGAGCGACCACCACCCGCAGCCCTCGTCCCGCGACGAGCGCGCCGCCTACCTCCACCAGTTCGTCCTCCACGCCGCCCTCGACGCCGTCGACGAGGTCCTGTTCTCGCACTCCGGAGGAGGAGGAGCAGGCGCGGGAGGGGGAGGGGGAGCAGAGGGGGGCGCGGCGGGGTCGTCGGGCTCATCCTCGGCGGCCGGCGCGGGCGGTGCGCCGCACCTGGGCGTCGTCGACCGCTTCAACGCGCTACAGGTCTCCGCCTACGCCACGCCCGGGTCTCTGAAGCTGCTCCTGCTCCACGACGGCAGGCCCGACGACGTCGTGCGCGGGTTCTTCAAGGAGGTTCACGAGGCGCTCGTCAAGGCGCGGCTCAACCCCTTTTTCGTCGGGGGAGCGGGGAGCTCTTCGAGCGTCGGCGGCGGCGCCTCCTCCGCCCCTTCTTCTTCCTCCTCCTCTTCTCTGTGCTGCGGCGGGGGCAGCTCCGGGACGGGCCTGACGGGCCTGCTGTCGGCGAGGGGCAGCGGGTTCGACAGGAGGGTGCGGAGCCTGGCGAGGAGCTACTTCAGGGTGATGGTATGAAGGAAAGAAGAAGAAAAGAAGAAGAAGGAGGGGAAGAGGGACCGAGAAGGTGTTTGGGTCTGTAAAAAAACAAAAAAGAGATCGCACCTCGAGGTGCTTCGAGAAGGAGATCGCGAGGCATCAAGGCGGCGACTGAGGGTGAGTGAGGGTAGACAAGAGGGAGAGGGAAAAAAACACGAGCCGAAGAGAGAGGGTGCCTTGTTTCACAAATCTTCTTTTTAGTTTTCAGCTCCTCTTTTTTTTCGCGGTGCCCGCTGCTACCTCCTCGTCGCCCTCTCTTCCTCGGAGGAGAGAGCACCGGAGCGCTCTCTCGGTAGCAGCAGCAGCAGCACGGAACGCCGCGTTGCGTTGAGAGAGCAAGAGGAAGAAGCGAAAAGAGAGAGAGAGAGAGAGAGAGAGAGAGAGAGAGAAAAATAAAAAAACTGCAGCGATGGATGGCCACCGAGTCTTCCGCGTCCCGCTGCCGGCCGACAGCAACAACGGCGCCGGCCCCTCGACTCCGGCGCCCGCGCACACGGCGCCGCCTTCGACGTCGCGCACGATCACGGACACCATCATTGGAGGTAAAGAAGAAGGAGAGAAAGAGAGGGAGAGAGATGAACTCTTCTTCGCCTTGCTTTTCGTTGCCGCCATTGCTTGCTGACAAGCGGTTTTTCATCTCCTCCTCTTCTTTTGACTCGCCGAAAGCGGACTCGAAACCGTCTTTTGCGACTCGCTCCGAGCCTGCCAAGGGCAAGATCGCGTCCACCAGGCTGCGCCTGTCGGTGAAATGAGTTCGAGAGAGGAAGGAGGAAAGGAGCGCGAGAGAGAGAGAGCGAACGAGAACGTGTCTTGGCGTCTGAAAAAAGAAGAGGCACAGGCGCAGGCGAAGAAGACGAGACAAAATCTCACTTCGAGCCCCTCTCTTTCTAAACCCTACAAACGAAAACCCGACAACAGAGCACGAGCACACCATTGTCGGCTACTCCCTGGTGAAGGGCATCGGCGACGGTGAGTTTAGGAAGGAGAAGAAGAGAAAGAGAAAGAGAGACACAGATGTCAAAAAGGAAGAAAAAAAAAACTCACCCTCGTCAAAAACTCTTTTTCCTTTTTCCTCTTTCTCTCATCCACCCCACTTCCACGCCCAAAACAGGCGAGCCCATCGCCTCGGAGCGCTTCACTGTGGGGGGACACGAGTGGGTCCTCCTGTTCTACCCGGACGGAAAGAGGTCCTCCTCGGCCCCTCCTCCCCCGGCGCTGGAGCTGGGAGCGGCTGCGGCGGGGCACGGGCAGCAGGGAGTGCAGCAGCAGCAGCAAGCGGCCGCCGCGGCGCAGGCCGCCGCCGTCGCGGCCGCGGCCAATGCCGTCCATCAGCGGCGCAACGCCGAAGCAGCAGCGGCGGCGGCGGTGGCGGTGGCCGCGGGGAGGGCCGCGCTCCAAGCGCCCCGCGCCGCCAGCAACAACGCCGCAGCGACGACGACGGCGACCCCCTCCGCTCCCGCTCCCGCCGCGGGAAGCAACGCCACTGCCGCCGTCGCCGCCCTCAACGCCGCGCAGAGGCAGCAGTCCGCCCAGCAGCAGCAGCAGCTCCAGGCGCGGAACGCCGCCGCAAACGCCGCGAACGCCGCCGCGGCCGCGCAGCAGGCCGCCTCTGCCGCCGCCGCCACGGCCGCCGCCGCGCAGGCGCAGGCGCAACAGGCCCAGGCCGCCGCGGCCGCGGCGGCCGCGGGCAGCAACGAGTACGCCGCGCTCTTCGTTGCCCTCATCGGCGAGACCTCGGACCCGCTCGGCGTCGTCAACACCTCCGACGGCCGCGTCGTGCGCGCGTTCCACCGCTTCACGCTCGTCGACCAGCACGCCGCCGCGGCCGAGAGGGCCGCCGTCACGGCCGCGGGGAGCAGCGCCCCCGGCACCGTTGCCAACGTCGTCCCGACCGCCAACCACCTCACCAAGGGCCGGCGCCGCGACCAGGGCGCGGTCAAGATCAGCTGCGCGCGGCAGGACCCCAACGCGCGCAACTGCCATGGGTACCGCAAGTTCGTCAAGCGCTCGGTGCTCGAAAACCCGGCTGCGGGCTACCTCGTCGACGACACGATCGTGATCCGATACACCATCGAGCTGGTGGTCTCCTCCGGGGGGGCCCTGGCCAAGCCCGGGGGGAGCGCGGCGGCGGCGGCGGGCGGCCTCGGGGTCGGGAGCCTCCGCGGGCTGGGCGGGCGAGGAGGGGGGCGGTTTGGCAGCGACGGGGCCGGCGGCGCCCTGCCACCGCCGCCGCCGCCGTCGCTCGGCGTCGACCTCGCCCGCCTGCTCGACTCCGGAGCAGGGGCCGACGTCGAGTTCGAGGTCGAGGGAGATCTGTTCAAAGCGCACCGCGTTGTGCTTTCGGCGCGGTCTCCGGTCTTTGACGCGCTGTTGAACGGCTCGATGCGCGAGGCGCGCCAAGTTTTGCAGATCGGGGAAGCGGGAGCGACGGCCCCCGGCGGCGGCGGCGACGTTGAGCGCTCCTCGCCGCCCGCCTCGAGGAGTGTCGGCGGCGCTTCTTACTCTTCGCTCCCGCGCATCAGGATCTCCGATGTGCGTTCCCCGGTCTTCAGGGCCCTGCTGCACTTTGCGTACACAGATGAGCTCCCCTCGGAGATCGGGAGCGGCACCTCGGCCAGCGGAGGGGGAGGCGGGGCGGCAGGAGGAGGCGGAGAGGGATCGACGGCGGCGGCAGCGGCCCCTCTTTCCTCGACCGCCCTCGTCCCCTTTGCCCCCGCCCCCCCCAACCCCAACGCGACCACAACCACGGCCGCCTTCGCCGCGGCCCTCTCCACCGTGGGAGCCGCGCTCGACGTCCCGATGGCCCAGCACCTCCTCGTCGCCGCCGACCGCTTCGCGCTCTCGCGCCTGCGCCGCATCTGCGAGCGCCGGCTCTGCGAGGGCGTCGACGTGGCGATGGCGGCGACGACGCTGGCGCTCGCCGAGCAGAACAACGCGGGCGAGTTGAAGAGCGTCTGCCTGGCGTTTGTGTCGAGGAACCTGCAGGCGGTGATGGCGAGCGAGGGGTACCGGCACATGGTGCGTTCGCGAGTTTCCTCTTTTTTCCCGTTTTTTTTAGCTTTTTTCCCATTTTTTTCTTTCGTTTTTTTTTTCGGGAAAGAAATGAAGGGGGAAAAAACTCAACACTTTTTCCTCCTTTTCTTCTTTTTTCTTTCCAACGAAAAAAAATAAAAACAGGTCCAGTCCTGCCCCAACCTGCAGGCGGAGCTCCTGGCCGCCATCGCTGCCAACGCCGCCGCCGCGGCCGCTGGGGGGCAGCAGCAGGGCCAGAGCCACCACCACCGCCACGAGAGCTCGTCGAGGCACAACGCGCGCTACGTGTCGGCCGCCGCCGTCTTCTCCGACCTCGCGCCCGCCGCCGCTCCTGCTCCTGCCGTCGCGGCGGCTGCTGACGCTGTGGTTGCTGCGACAGCGTTGGCGCGGCAACAGGTGCAGGAGTTTCAGCAGCAGCCCGGGACGCAGCACAGCTCGAGGCAGAGGCCGGCGACGCCCGCGGGGGAGAACACCGGCGGGGGAGGAGGCGGCGACGGCGGTGGTGACGGCGGCCGGCGCGTCAGGCCACGCACGAATCTGTCTCCCTAAGGAATATGGGGGTATAATAAATCATTTCGTTCGCCCGCGCGCCCGCGCGCGCGCTTATTCGTTCGCCCGCGCGCGCTTTCCTCTTCCACACAACTGAACCACCTCTTCATTTCTGCAAAGTAGTTGAACACGCAACAACGACAATACCAGAAAAAAAATGCAAATTTTACACTGTCATAGCAAAAGACCTTTTTTTCCTTTCGTTTCGTTTTCTTTTCAGTTATCTCTCTCTGTTCTCTCTCTCTCTCTCTCTCTGTCCTCTCTCTGTTCTCTCTCGCTCGCTCGCTCTCGCTCTCTATCTCGCTCTCTCTGTTCTCTCTCTCTCTCAGCGCTTCGCTCCCTGCTCGCCTCCGCTCCTCGAAGCAGCAGCAGGGGGAGGGGAGCGGACTGGCGCCGGAGGCAGAGAAGAGGGGGAGGAGGAGGAGGGAGGATTCGAAGGGCTCAGAGAGGGGCTCGAAGAGGGAGGACGGGAAGAAACGACCGTCCTGCTGCTCCTCGGGCTGTCGTCCAGCGCCCCCGAGAACGAGATGTTGCTCCTCCCGGGCACCAGCCTCGCGAAGAGCGCGGCCGCGAGCGCCCCCGACGCGATCAGCCCGGCCCACTGGGCGCCCGAGGCCCTCTCCACGAACCCGTCGGTTTCGAGTTTCTTCGCGAGCAAGGCGAGCCCGACGCCGCCGGCTGCGGCGAGAAAGCTCTGCCAGAAGCCGAACGGAAGCAGCGCTGTCGCGAAGAAGGTCGTGGTCATCGTGAAGGAGATGAGCTTGAGGCTCGAGGCCGCGAGGAAGGTGCGGGCCGGGGTGAGGTAGTACCAGGGGATGGCGACCTTTTTGAGTTTTGGAGTTTTTTTTTTTTTTTTTTGGAAAAAGGGTGGGGAAGAGGTTGAGAGAGGCGAGAGACGAACAAACCGAGGCCGCCAAGGCATCATCTCCTCTTTTGTTCTTCTCCTCCTCTCTCTCTTTCAACTCACCGCTCCGGTGCCAGCAGAGCGGCGGCGCTCTTCGGGGGTCGTCTGCGGGGTGGAAGGCGAGAAGCCCTCGGCCTGAGTGCCATCGTCGGAGCCCGAGGAAGCTGTTGCTGCAGAGACAAATGGGCGACGAGGAGTCGGCGTCGGCGTCGGCGGCATCAACGTTAGCCGTCGTCGAGAGGAGGGGGGGGGAAGAGCTCGCAGCAGCGCCGCTGTCCTCGCCGTCGTCGCTTTCGACGCCAGCCTGCTGCTGCTGCTGCTACTGCTGCGCGCCGTCGCCGAGTCCACGCCTGCGCGGAGAGAGCTCATGTTTCCCAAAACGAAGGAAGAGACTGAGGAAAGAAACTGGAAGTGATTGAAACAAACGGAAAAACTTCACTCCTTTTTTTCCAGGAAAAAAAAACAGAAAAGAAGTCAGTAGCGCGGAAACTCAAAAGAGCCGGCGGCCGCGATGCCCTCGAGCCCCTCGACGACGTCGACGAGAGCGGGCCTCCCCTCGAGGAACTCCCGCAGAGTCTTTTGAATCTCCGCTGCCCCGCCTCCCTCTTTTTTTGTCAAGGCCTCGTCGAGGGCCGCCACGGCCCGCTGCGAGTCGTTCCCGCGCCGGCAGACGACGACGACCGGCGCCCTCGTCTGCCCTCCCTTCTCTTGTCTCTCTTCTTCTCCTTCCGAGGAGCTCCTCAGCGCCGCAGCTGCTACTGCCGCTTCCGCCGCTCGCTTCAGAAAGGCGTCCCCGCCGCCGCCCCATGGAACGTTGACGGAGCCGGGGAGCCTCGCGAGGCCGAACTGGGAGGCGGGGCGCACGTCGAGGTAGAGAGTCTTCCTCTTTCGCTCCTCTCTCTCCTTCTGCCCTTTGTCGCCGGCGTCGCCGTTGCCGCCGGCGCTCTCCTCGACGATTTTCGCGGCTGCCTCCGCGGCGGGCACGCGGCGAGACTCGGGCAGGATCCTGGCCGGAAGCGGAGGGCCGTCGTGCGAAGGGCGGCCCGTGAAGGCCTCGTAGTCGAAGCTTTTTTTTTTTTTTGAGAATGAAAAGCAGGTGAGAGGGAGAGAAGAAAGAGAGAGGGGGAAAAAGTCGAAGAAAAACAGAAATATTTCTCACCTCGCGATATCGAGCTGCTCTCCCTCCCCGTCGTCCCCGCAGGAGGCGCACCCGCCGCTCCGAGGCCGCAGCTGCACGGTCCGGAACCGCGCGTCCCGGCCATCGAACGCGAGCATCCTCCGGCAGAGCGGGGTCATCGCCGGCGGCGGCGGCGCAGAGGAAGAAGGAGCAGCGGCCGCCCCTGAGCCTCTCTCCTCCTCCTCCTCCTCCCCCTTCTTCCTCTGCTCTTCTCTGCTCCCGAGGGCGAGCAGCTTGATCGCCTCCAGAGCCTGGAGCACCCCCACTACCCCGGGGACGGGTCCTAGCACTCCAGCCTCGGCGCAGGAGCCGCAGGAGGCGGCTGGCGGCGGGACGGGGAACAGGCAGCGGTAGCAGGGAGTGTCGTCGGCGGCGTCGCTGCCGTCGCTGCCGTCGCCCTCGCCGTCTGCCTCGCCCTCCTCGCCGCCTCGTTCGCCTCTCCCTCTCTCCCTCACCGCCGCCGCGCAGTAGACGGTCAGCTGCCCGTCCCCTCCGATCGCGGCCCCGCTGACGAGCGGGATCGCCGCCGTGCTTCCTCCTCGGCACCGACGCCCTCGCACTCCTCCTCGGCGCCGGCTCCGGCGGCAGCAGGCGTCCGACAGCAGGTAGCGCGTCGGCGCGTTGTCGCTGCAGTCGAGCACGACGTCGAAGCCTTCGACCATCTCTTCTGCGTTTTCTGGAGTGAGGCCGTTGCCGTGGAGCTCGAGCCTGGTCCCGGGATTGAGCCGGAGCAGGGCCGCGGCAGCAGACTCGACCTTGGGCGTCTTCTCGACAGCGGAGGAGGAGGCGGCCGAGGCAGTTTCGTGCAAGACTTGGCGGTGGAGGTTGCTGACGTCGACGTTGTCCCGGTCGCAGAGCCCCAGTTTCCCCACTCCAGCCGCGGCCAGATAGAGCGCAGCCGGGCAGCCGAGCCCGCCGAGCCCGACAACGAGGGCCGAGGAGGAGGCGAGGCGGGATTGGGCTGTGGTTGGAAAGAGAAAAAAGAGGTCGAGGTCGAGAGGTTGAGAGAGAAAAAGAGAGAAAAGAATGAAAGAAAGAGGAAACGAAAGAAGAAAAACCCTAATTATCCTCACCTTCCGGCCCAAACCACGGAAGAAGCATCTGCCTGCAGTAGCGCTCTACCTGTGGGGTGCTCAGCGGATGGTCTGCTTCCCAAAAGGCATAGTCACTAGCGCGTGCGGGAGGCGGGAAAGGCTCGTCATCGTCAATTGCATCATCGCCGACGTTGGCGATGCAGCTCCTAGTTGAAGCGTTGCCGCCGTTTTCTCGTTCTTCTTCTCCTCCTCCATTAACTTTACGAACTTGCTCCAGCTGCTGCCTGAGAGAAGCGACCTCTGCGCGCAGGAGGGCAAGCTCCTCTTCCGGAGGGAGAGACAGAGACATTTGCCGTTTGCTTTTTCTTGTTTCGAATGCTCGAGAGCGGCTAGACTGTGAAAACGACAGCGCCGACCCTCTTTCTCGCTTCTTTTTAATTTTTTTCTCGCTTTGCCACTTCCTTCTTAACAGCGATACAGCCAAGTCTCCAAGTCTCCAATTGAGCGAAACAAAACACACGGCACAGAAAACAATCCAAAAGAAAAAGGATGACAAAGAAAGGGAACCAAAAAACAAGACAAACTCTCTCTCTCTCTTTCGCGCCGCCAAGAAAAATAAATAAAAACTCTCTCTCTTTCTTTTCCCTCTTCACGCCTTCGCAGGAGCCGGCACCGTGCGGTACTCGGTCCTCGCCCCTCCGGCGCCCACGCCCTCGTCGCTTCCGTCGGCGTCGCCTCCCACCGAGATGTCGACGGCCGGGCGCAGCGCCGAGCACGCCGCCAGCGCAGCGTGAACCGGGTCGTTGAGGAATTTCGAAAAGGCGCCCGAGTCGACGGTGGCGCCGGCGTCGGCAGCGACGTAGGCCTGCTGCTCCAGGATGTAGTCGAAGCGCGGGGCCCACTTGCGGCTGCCCAGGCGGGCAGTGTAGGAGCAGTTATCGACCATGAAAGCGACGCCGCGGGCGTGCATGTAGGGGTTGAGGGAGTCGACCTGTTTTTTATATTTTTTTGATTTGACGGAGAGGTGAGTTTCTCTTTTTCTTCGTTTTTTTTTCTCGTTCTCTCTCTTCCAGAAACGCCCTCCTCTTGCTCGTTCTCTCACTCTCTCTCTCTCTCTCGACCCTTTCTTTTCTTTCTCGATGGCGGAGAGATAAAAGAGAGAGAGCCTTCGAAGAGCCCAACGAAAATGAAGAGAGAGAGAAAGAGAGAAAGGAAAAAAAACATCCTTACCGCCTCGATGATCGACTCGTTGCAGATCTCGGTGTACGGGTGCCCGTGGATCCTTAAAACTTCGATCGTCGCCATCATCGTCGCGATGTAGACGCCGGCGGTGAAGGGGTCGACGGGGATCTCCTGGGAGCCGCGCTCCTTGCGGACCTGGTGGTTGGTTGTTGTTAACAAGAGTTGAAAGTTTTTTTCTTTGTGTGAGAAATTTCGAGTTTTTGTAACCCCCTCTTTTGCCCCGACCTCATCCCCCGACGACGAGCTCTCGGCGACGAGCTCTTTCTCTTTCCCCCCCAAGCCGATCCAAATCCCCTCTCCTCTCACCTTCTGCCCGACTTTCCACATGTGCGTCCCGTCGATCTTCCCCATCGGGAAGCGGTCGAACCGCTCCACAGCCTGGACCACGGAGCGGATCTCGTTCCCGGAGGCGACGTCGTCGTAGATCTCGGCGCAGATGTCCATCGCGGGGCCGAACGACGCGACGTACGCCTTCTCGAACTCCTTCCTGCCGGCGGCATCGAGCCCCTCGTAGACGGCCTTCATCCCCTTCGTCGAGATCGTGCGCGAGATCGGGCCGGTGATGCACTCGACCGAGGCCTTGAAGGCCTCCTCGTCGCTCATGCCGCGCACGCGCGTGTAGCGCCGGAAGAGCGACTCGACGATCCCGTGCACGCCGCCCAGGATCACGCAGCGCTCCCCGTAGATGTCGCTCTTGTACTCGGACTCGAGCGTCGTCCCGAACGCGAAGGGCGCGCCCACGGCGACGGCCCACCCGACGGCGATGTCGGCGGCGTTTCCCGTCGCGTCCTGGTGCACCGCGAACGACGCGTTGATCCCGGCCCCGTTGACCTTCTTGCCCTGCACGTACAGGCGGCGGACGGAGGGGCCCATGCCCTTGGGAGCCATCAGCACCACGTTGACGTCGGACCTGAAGTCGGCGCCGTCGGACTTCATCACTCCGAGCAGGAAGCCGTGCGAGAGGCCGAGGGTTGCTCCCGGCTTGAGCGCGGCGAGCAGGCGCGGATAGAGCTTGGCCTGGGCGTTTTTTTGTTTTTCCGTCGTTCGAGTGTATTTTTTTGGTGCGTTTGCGTTTGAGTGAGTGGAGGGCGAAGAGGGCAGTTTTCGCGACGCCGCGGGGAGCATGACTGAGGGCGGGGAGGATGGAACGACGAGGGCGGCGAGAGAGAGCGAGAAGCGGAGCCGCGGTGCGAATGAAAAAGGAGAAAACAAAAAACGCGACCCTGGGTGCGGAGGGGGTCGAGGTCGAGGTTTTTTTTTGCTTCCTCTTCCCGTC
>Ga0315277_10013359_pt1 | contig 10231 bp, 5 predicted proteins | sample YL17G05_15_MG_FD_203695 | JGI IMG/M metagenome (GOLD analysis project Ga0315277, IMG submission 203695) | Sediment microbial communities from Yellowstone Lake, YNP, Wyoming, USA - YL17G05_15 | ecosystem: Environmental > Aquatic > Freshwater > Lake > Sediment | place: USA: Wyoming | collected...
CGAATTTCTGGATAGAACGAACGGTCAGGATGAGCAGCCTTCGCATATTGGCACAAGCGCGAGGATCGCACTTAGTCAATCCCCGCCATCTTGCCTATTTGGAAGGAGGTCGGCGAGCTCTGGGCTCCGCCGACCTCCTCATAACGCCCGTTGAATACGGAGGCGGGTCTTCCAAGGGGGTGCGGCCCTTGCTGCGAAGAGAATTTCCCTCCGCGACCCGCCACGCATGAAAACGCACCAACCAGGCATATCTTAAGCTTATTGGGATGTCTTGTCAATTGTCATTGACGATTCAATATCACCCGGAGCGAGCGTGGCCGCCCGAGGGAGGATTGTCCAGGCAGGCGGGGATGTCTTTTGTGTAGACCGGCCCGCCGCAAACCACCGAACGGCGGTGGCCATCAGCGGGAGGGCCAGGGGCTACGTCAGCTAGGACGCACGGTGCAGAGCGCCCTACGTGCAGGTCTGGCCGACCTTCCCCCGGTACGTGAACGCGTCGCCGGCGACGGTGATGGAGTTGTCCTTGTTAAGGTCCAGGCGCTGCAGCCAGTTGGGGTCGCCAGGCTTAGAGCCGATGTGGCCAACGAAGTTCCAGGGGTCGCCCGAGACCGTAATCACCTTGTCCCTGTTGATATCCAGGGGCCAGGCATCGTCGCTTGGACTGTCGGGGCAGGCGTCCAGGGGGTCGGTGTCAAGGTAGGACTCTACGTCGTCGTCGAACGCATCATTGTCATCGTCGTCGTCGCAGACGTTGCCAAGGCCATCGCCGTCGGTGTCGGTCTGGGTGGGGTTGTAGTCCGAGGGGCAGTTGTCAATGGCGTCGGCGACGCCGTCGCTGTCACCGTCGATGTCGGCCTCGAGGTAGGCATAGACAGCGTACTGTTCAACGGCGCATTCTCCATAGCCGATTTTGAAGTAACCATCGCCATTCCAGGTAGGACCCCAGCTGTTCTTGACGATCCAGTAGCCACCGGCGTCACTATAGCCGGCAATGATTACGCCGTGATTCACGCCGGAATCATTTGTACACCTGTAGATGTCTCCGTCCCAATAACCACCATAGCCAGAGCCATAGCCCATAGCAACTGTAAGGGGTCCGTTGTCAACAACACTCTGTTTTACTTGACTTTGACTAGGATAGACGCCGCCCACAGCATCTATTGTGCGCAGTCTGCTTTGCCAGTCCGAACACCTGTTGGAACAAGTTGCATCGCTGCAAATACCTGAACCCCTATATGTGCAATCGTACGGAGGCATCGCGTTGCAGGTACCGCCACTGCATGTGCAACTAGACCCGTCGACATACGGAAGACAGGACTCATCTGGAATTCCTGCATCCCTGACGAAGGTGAGGGCCGTCGACATCCAGCCACCACAGCAATTGTTACCCGATAGGCAGTCGGACACCAGATACTCTTCCGACAAGTCCAAGTCAAGGTTAGGATTATTCGTGCCGATGTTGTACACCGCTTCCACTACACCAACGGTTGAAAATGCCCAGCAAGAGCCGCACGACCCTTGGTTCTTCACAGGAGTCATCCAATTCTGGCCGCTGAAATTCCTCCAGTCGAAGGAGGAAGGTGCGCCCACTGCTGAAACCCCTTCTTCTGGAGGACTTGAGCTCTGCTCTGCGGGAAGACTTCCTCTGGTGGCCTCTTCGCTTAGGCCCATCAATTCTGTAGCAGCACCGATCTCTCCTCGGCCGCGAACGCAAACAGAGTACTCTCTCGAAAGAGGGTTCTTGCCATCGGTCTTCGTTATCAGGCCATAGCCGTGTTTTGCACAATAGGAGCGGCTTTGCCCGCACTTGCCTTGGAGGAAGCTCCACTCATTGCACCGGCTGCCATCTGGGAAGATGCATGCCCCAGACTGCCCTTCAGCCGTATCGGCTATTTCGTATTCGTACCCCAGCTCACGACAGTAGACAGCGGCAGGGTTTGCCATCCCAGGGGCATTTCCGTCACAGGTGGAGGCAATATCATCGGCGGCAACATCGACCGCCGGTGGGCTGGCAGCGCCGCGTTGCCAGCATACCGTCAACAGGACGGCGCAGACTGCCAGGGCGGCGATGGTAGCCCTTCGACTCTTACCTGTCAACATGCTGTCCCCTCCCGGGCACGATCAGTTGCGTCACAGTCGCTGGCCGTGCCTCCATCTCATAGACGCACCAGCACCCCACACCGTTTCGTTATGTCACCAAAGTTTTGCCGACTTCTCGGTCGATGACCTGGGATAGGGGAGGGAAGTGGGTGCAGGTAGCCCCGGGGAATGTATGCATGCGTGACGCAGCCTCGGTGTCATGCCCGCCGGCCGTCTGCGTGTACCGGATGCGCGGCTCCATAGTGTCATTATTGTACACCACTGGGCAACGGGTTTTCTCAATTGGCCGGGAGCGCCGCCAGCAAGCGGAGCGGATCAAGGTGCATGGTTCCGTGGAACCGCTTCGGTCGGGAAGGGACTTCCGCGGCGGCCTCTTCTCCCCATGTCGGCCGAAGCCATTCGCACTCTGGACCGGCGGTACGCCCGCTTAGGACCTCAAGGTTCTCGACCGGCGATGTGGCATGCTGTATCGTGTGAGAGCGTGGACGGCATGCTGGCCATTCACGTCAACTCTGCCGGGCGAATCCAAGGAGCGACCATGGACAAGCTGAGCGAACTGCGCCCCATCTTCTATCCGCGGGCGCTGGCGGTGGTGGGCGTGTCGAGGGACGAAAGGAAGTTTGGCGCCCTCTTCTTGCAGGCCCTGCTGGACTTCGGCTTCAAGGGGAAGATCTACCCGGTCAATCCAGCAGGAGGAGAGATCCTCGGGCTGAAGACCTATTCTAGCGTTCGGGACATCCCCGAGCCCGTTGATCTGGCTGCCATCATGGTCCCGGCGCCCCTTGTCGCAGGGATCCTCGAGGACTGCCTTGCCAAGGGCGTGAGGGGTGCTGAGGTCTTCACGTCAGGATTCGCCGAGACCGGGGACGAGCGGGCGAGGGCTCTCGAGCGGGAGATCACGCTCATCGCACGAAGGGGCATCCGGATCGTCGGGCCTAACTGTTTCGGCATCTACTGCCCGGGCGGCGGCCTCACCCTCCTCCCGGGCGGCAACTTCCCCAAGGAGAGCGGGCCTGTCGCCTTCATCACTCAGAGCGGCGGTCACGCCGTCGAGTTCGCCTGGGAGGCGAGGGGGCGAGGGTTCTCATTCAGCCAGGTCATAAGCTATGGCAATGGCTGCGACCTGAACGAGGCGGACCTCCTGGAGTACATGGCCCAGGACGACGAGACCAAGATCGTGGCCATGTACATCGAAGGCCCGCGCGAGGGAAGGCGCTTCGCGCAGCTCGTCAGGGAGCTGGCCCCGCGTAAGCCGGTCATCATCTGGAAGGCAGGGCTCACCCAGACAGGGGGACGGGCGGTGCACTCTCATACCGCGTCTCTGGGAGGAGAGAAGGCCGTCTGGGACGGGCTCTTCAAACAGACGGCCGCGGTCCCCGTCCGCAGCCTGGAGGAGCTGGCCGATACTGTCCTCGCCTTTCTTCATCTACCCGCGTCCACTGGCCGGCGGGTGGGGGTGGTTGGCGGCGGGGGCGGCATCAGCGTCGCCGCTGCCGACGTCTGCGATCGTGTGGGCCTGGACATCCCACCGTTTGACGGCGACATTCAGCAGAAGCTGTGGGAAATCCTGCCCGCCGCCGGCACCAGCGTGAGGAACCCTGTGGATATTGGGGTGCCGTTGGTAGGCGCGCAGGCCTTCGAGCGCGTCCTGGAGACCGTCGCCTCCGCCGATTGCATCGACACGATCATCGCCACGCAGGCGATGTTCCACGTCCTTGGGGGGTCATACGGGCCTCCGCCCGACAAACGGGAGCGCTTCATCCAGGGCCTCGTCCAGACTCCGGCGAAGGTGAGGGACAGGTTCGGCAAGCCTATTGTGATCGTCCTGCCGGTGGGGGGCGAAGACGTGGGCATGATCGAGGCTGAGAAGGGGCGGAGGCAGATAAGGGATCAGTACCTCAGCATGGGGATCCCCTCGTACCCTACGCTGGAGCGGGCAGCGAGGGCTGTGGCCAACGTAGCCACCTACTACGCGAAGACGGGCCAGGCGTAGGGGGCGGCCCAGGTCGATCGGCCACCGCCACAGGCCACACGATGGCGCTGGCCGGCGGCAGGGCAGAGGTTGCCAGCCTCTCCCGTTCTCTGGCCCCTTCCGGCTGCATGCCTACTTCCAGCAGAGGCGTCTGCGTGGTATCCTAGTGACCACCACTAACGAGGAGCCGAACGCACTGACCTGGCGCAGCAGCTGGCCAGGGAGATTGGGGAAGAGGCGTGGAGCAGCTAGACAGGGTTCACAGTCCTTACGGCCTGGAGCACCATGGCATCAGGAACGTTGGCAACGTATGGTGGAACCTCTCGACGCCTGTCCTGTACGAGGAGACTGTGCGGCGCCGGGAGGCGGTTATCACCCATCTGGGGCCTTTGGCGGTGCGCACCGGTCAATATACCGGCCGCTCGCCTCAGGACAAATTCATAGTGCGTGAACCATCTAGCGAGGACATGATCTGGTGGGGCGCATACAACCGCGGCATCGAACCGGCCCAGTTCGAGATTCTACGTAACCGCCTGCTAGCCTATCTCCAGGGCAAGGACCTGTTCATACAGGACTGCTTTGTGGGGGCCGATCGAGAGTACCGCATCCCCATTCGGGTAATCACAGAGGCCGCCTGGCACAACCTCTTCGCCCGCAATATGTTCATCCATGCCACCACTGAGGAGCTGGCCCAGCACGTGCCCTCCTTCACCGTCATCCAGGCGCCTCAGTTCCACGCCGTACCGGAGCTGGACGGCACCAACTCGGAAGCGTTCATAGTGGTCAACTTCAGCCAGGGCCTGGTGCTGGTGGGTGGCACCAGCTACGCGGGGGAGATCAAGAAGTCGGTCTTCACCGTCATGAACTACGTCCTACCGCAGAAGCAGGTGCTGCCCATGCACTGTTCGGCCAATGCCGGGCCCGCTGGAGATGTAGCCCTGTTCTTCGGCCTGTCCGGCACGGGTAAGACCACCCTCTCGGCGGTGGCCGACCGCAGCCTCATCGGCGATGACGAGCACGGCTGGAGCGAGCGCGGGGTGTTCACCTTCGAGGGCGGCTGCTATGCCAAAATCATCCGCCTGTCGCAGGAGGCCGAGCCCGAAATCTACCAGGCCGTCCGCCGTTTTGGAGCCATCCTGGAGAACGTGGCTGTAGACACCGTCACCCGCCTGACCGACCTCGATGACGCATCCCTCACCGAGAACACCCGTGCCTGCTATCCGGTGACATTCATGTCCAATGCAGGCCCCCGCGTCGTGGAAAGGCATCCCACCAATATCATCATGCTCACCGCTGATGCCTTCGGCGTGCTGCCGCCGATCGCCAAGCTCACCGCAGCCCAAGCCACATACCATTTCCTGTCAGGCTATACGGCCAGGGTCGCCGGTACGGAAAGGGGCGTGGTGGAACCGCAGGCTATTTTCAGCTCCTGCTTTGGCGCGCCCTTCATGGCCCTGCACCCCAAGGTATACGCCAAGCTACTGCAAGAAAAAGTTGCTCGCCACAAGGCGGATGTCTGGCTGATAAACACTGGCTGGAGCGGCGGACCCTATGGAGTCGGACAGCGCATAGCCATCGCTCATACCCGCGCAATGGTACGGGCGGCCTTGAGTGGCGCCTTGGCCGATGTCCCCAGCGAGGAGGACCCCATCTTCGGCATTCAGGTCCCCACTGCCTGCCCGGATGTGCCGGTCGAGGTGCTGAAGCCGCGGTCGACCTGGCCGGATGCGGCCGCATACGATGCTCAGGCCAGGAAGCTGGCTGGCATGTTCGCCGAGAACTTCAAGCAGTTTGCCGGACAGGTCCCCGCGGAAGTTCAAAGCGCTGGCCCCAAGGTGGGCTAGGGGGACGGCAGGCCCCGATTTCGCCTTCCACACCCGCTAGGGGAGCACCTAGACCATCACCGACGCGGCTGGGCTCCGGGGCCGAGCAGGTTGACCAGCTTGCCGTCCTGAACCTGGCACGGAACGAGGCCAAGCTCGACGAAGGCGCCCGTGTCCCCGCTCTTGGCAGCAGCGTCAACGAACTCCGAAAGCACATCGCCGCTGCGAGGAACTCGGTCGCCGTTGGCATCGAAGGCGAAGGAGCCGGAGATCCCGCTCTCCAGACTGGTGGCACGCACCGCGTCACGGAGTGCGATGGGGTCGATGGTCAGCGAGCCATCGGCCTGCTCCTGAGCCACCTTCATCACGGCGTCCAGCAGGATGGTGGCGGCGTCAGCATACTGGGCAACGAAGGCCGAAGCCTCGGGTTCGTGGCCGTGAAGTTTCCTGAACTCGACCAAGAAATCCTGCGGCAGCGCCAGGGAGCAGCCGGCGAAGAGAACGCCCTCTGCCTCGGGGCCCACGGGCTCCACAAAGCCCGGCACGGAGGCAGCGGCGTCCACGGAGCCGAAGACGCCGGTGTAGCCGGCGTGGCGGAGTTGTCGGTAGAGTAGCGCTGCCTCCCGAGTGAAGCCAGCGAAGCCGACAAAGTCCGGATTGTCCTGGGCGATCCTGGCCGTTAGTTGGCTGAAGTCCTCTGTGCCACGCGGCACCGTCTCCCGCACTATCCTCACCCCGTTCCCCATAGCCACTCGCCCGGCGGCCTCCGCCAGGTCCTGTCCGTAAGGCTCGCCGTCGTCGATGAGCCAGCCACTACGGGCCTGAAGTTCGAAGCTCAGGAAGAGGCCGATGAGGAGGCCCTCCAGGTCGTTGCGGTAGGCGGTGCGGAAGAAGAACTTCCCCTCCGGCTGCATGGTGGCGAGGTCCGTCCGCGTCGCCGACCCCGAGATCGCGACGATGCCCGCCCGAGCGTAGATGGGAATGGCCGCGGCGGCACCGGCGCTGCAGTCCGGCCCCAGAACCCCGACCAGCCCCTCCTTCCGCAACAGGTGCTCGGCCGCCTGGACGGCAATGTCCGCCTCGGTGCAGCCATCATCCTCAGCGCGAATCGCGATCTCGTGTCCCTTGATCTGCCTGCCGTTGGCAGCCTTCCAGCGCTCAGCGCCCGCGATGACGGCATCCTTGTCCTCTGTGCCGGCGGCGCCGTCGGGGCCGGTCAGCGGCGCCGAGATTCCTATGACGATGGGGGCCCCCGAAGGTACAACTATCGGCGCCGTGGGATCTGGTCGCAGTGAGGCGTCCGCTAGGGCGGCACCTTCGTCCTTGCCGCCGCCGCACGCCGTCAGCAGCGCCGATGAGAGTAGCGATACCACCGCCAGCGTCACCGCAACGCGCCAAGGATTCCAAAATTTCAAGAGCACGCACCTCCGTCTGGCAAGAATGAGCGGTTGAGCCACGGACAAGCTTGGTCTTATTATAGGGCTCAACTCTACTTGTCAACACCCAGACTTGGTCTTATTATAGGGCTCAAGTCTCTTTGTGGGCACCAGCCAAGGGGAGGACCGCCATCCGCAAAGCCGCCGAAGCCCAGTCCTTTACGGCGCGAATGGCGATGTGGAGCGCCCGCCATCGCCGGGTCGTCCTAGTCGCCTGGGTCGTCATAGTCTTGGTGTCCCTAGGCGCCTGCACCGCCATCTCCGCTAACACCAATCTCGAGGAGAAGGCGCCCGGGGAGTCGGGGAGGGCCTCCACGTTGTACGAGGAGCGGTTCGGCGTTCAGAGCCGGGCCACGGAGATCGTTGTCTTCTCCTCGCCCTCTCTGAAGGTGACCGATCCGGCCTACCAGGAGACCGTGCAGGGGCTTATGGAGAACCTCTCGGCTCTCCGGGCCGTCAAGTCCGAGGGCGTGGGCGGCACCAGGGTCGTCTCCAGCACCAGGATCGTCTCCGGGACGACCACGCACTATGATCTCGGTGTGCCGAGAGAGCAATCGCCCTTCGTCGCGCAGAACAAGACCGGCGGAGACGTCACCTTCGCCCTGGTCACAATGGAGGGCGACTTGCAGGAGGCGGAAAACAACATCGACCCGGTCGTGAAGACCGTGGACGAGGCCGCGAAGTCCTCTCAAGGGTTCGACATTCTCATCGGCGGCGACGCCTCGATCAACAAGCAGCTATCCCAGGTCGTGTTCGAGGACTTCGGCTTTGCCCTCTTCCTGAACCTGCCGATCACCTTGGTCATCCTTGTCCTCGCCTTTGGCGCCCTAGTGGCCGCCCTCGTTCCCTTGGCCCTGGCCCTGGCCGCGGTGGTGACGGCCTCCAGCATCCTGAGCCTCATCAGCCAGGCATATCCCCTGTCCATGATCTATAGCGAGGTGGTGCTACTGATGGGCCTCGCCACCGGTATCGACTACGCGCTGTTCGTCATCACTCGTTACCGCAGCGGGCGGCGCGCCGGGCTGTCAGAGGATGAGGCTCTGCGGGTGGCCAGCGGCACCTCCGGCAAGGCTGTGGTCTTCGCGGGAACCACCGTCCTGCTGGCCATCTGCGGCATGTTCCTGGTAGGAAGCGCAACCTTCAGCAGCCTAGGGCTAGCGGCCATCGTCGTGGTAGCGCTGGCGATCATCTTCTCCGTAACCCTCCTGCCGGCGCTCCTGGCCATGTTGGGCGACAACGTGGACCGGGTGCGCATACCGTTCCTGGGACGCCCTAGCGGGGAGGGCGGCGGGATCTGGGGCTTCATCAGCGACCGCGTCCTGGCACGGCCGGCGGTCTTCGCCGCGGTGACTTTCGTGATCCTCCTAGCGGCGGCGGTGCCGGTCACCACCTTCAACCTTGGCTTCAACGGCGCCAAGGCCCTCCCGAAAGCTGTGGAGGCGAAAAAGGCGCTGCTGGTCCTGGAGGACAGCTTCACCCTTGGCCTGACCTCCCCCGCGCAGATCGTGGTCGATGCCGGCAAGGATGGGAATGTCTTTGACCCAGAGATCCAGTCTAGCGTCGAACGGCTCAGTGGCCTCGTCCAGGCAGAGACGGTGTCAGCGGAGAACCCGAATGCCCCCTACGGGGCCCCGATCCGGACCGACGTTAACGACGCGGGAGATACGGAACTGATCCAGATACCGGTCAACGCCGACACCGGCGAGAAGAAGGCCATCGACGCCGTCAACCATTTGCGGAACGACCTCATCCCGGCCGCCTTCGGGGACAGCCGGGGGCGCGCCCCGGTGACCGGGGCCACAGCCGCCGATATCGACTTCAAGGACAACATCATGTTCAGGACGCCCTTCGTGTTCGCCTTCGTGCTGGGGCTGGCCTTCATCATCCTGCTCGTCACGTTCCGGTCAATCGTTATCCCTATCAAAGCGATCATCCTCAATGTCCTATCCGTGGGTGCCGCCTACGGGCTACTGGTGCTCGTCTTCCAGCGCGGCTGGCTGCTGGAAGGGGTCCTCAACTTCAAAGCCACCGGCATCGTCGAGTCCTGGCTGCCCCTGTTCCTGTTCTCCATTCTCTTCGGTCTGTCGATGGACTACCACATGTTCATCATGAGCCGGATCAAAGAAGCATACGAGAAGGGGGCCAGTGTCGACGAGGCCATCTCCATTGGCGTCAAGGCGACGGCCGGAACGATCACCAGCGCGGCGGTGATCATGGTGGCGGTGGCCCTCGTTTTCGCGTTCACGCGAAACATCGGGCTCAAACAGTTCGGCTTCGGGCTGGCCACGGCCATCCTCATCGACGCCACCATCATCCGATCGATCCTGCTGCCGGCCAGCATGAAGCTCCTGGGCGAGTGGAACTGGTACCTGCCCTCTTGGCTGGAGTGGCTTCCCAAGATCCAGATGGCGGAGTGATCCCTGGCTGGGTCGAGACTGTGGGCAGCGGCCAGATTGCCGTGACGCTAGACTTGTACTCCCACGTCACGCCGACCATGCAGCGCGAGGCAACGGCGGCACTGGACGCAGTTCTGAAGGGCTAGCTTGCTTGGGGTTGCTGTCAGAATTGCTGTCAACGGAGGCAAAATCTACCACTCATGTCCGAGGTGGTAGATTTCCAGATACAAAGTCTGGAGCCCCTGGCCGGACTCGAACCGGCGACCCGCGGTTTAGGAAACCGCTGCTCTATCCACTGAGCTACAGGGGCACCCTTCGACAGGCTCAGGGCAGGCCCTTCCAAGGGCCAGTGAGAAGAGCTAGGGGCCAAGAAACTCATCCTTGACCCCTGCGCCCATGTTCCTTTGCATTGGTGGAGATAGCGGGGCTCGAACCCGCAACCTCGGCGCTGCGAACGCCGCGCTCTCCCAATTGAGCTATATCCCCTCGGCAGTGTCATTATAG
>Ga0315277_10013360_pt1 | contig 10231 bp, 10 predicted proteins | sample YL17G05_15_MG_FD_203695 | JGI IMG/M metagenome (GOLD analysis project Ga0315277, IMG submission 203695) | Sediment microbial communities from Yellowstone Lake, YNP, Wyoming, USA - YL17G05_15 | ecosystem: Environmental > Aquatic > Freshwater > Lake > Sediment | place: USA: Wyoming | collected...
GAAGCAAGAAGATGCCATGTCGCTTCAGCTCTTTCGCTTGAAACTTGAGAGCGGGATCATGCAGCAACTTCTCTGCCCCCTCTTCTGTCAGGCTGGAGGAGACAAACAACAGGTGCAGCAAGGCCAGGTTGCTCAACAGCCGGCCGTAATCCTTTCGCAGCTGCTCTTTTGCCGCAGGCGATGGATTTCGCCAGTGATCGTAAATCAGGGCCTCGCCTCCGGGCTTCAGAACCCTGAAGATCTCATTGAGGCCTCGCACCGGATCAGGCCAGTGATGAAGGCTGAAGGTGGAGACTACTGCATCAAAGTAGTTGTCCTCGAAGGAGAGGCTTGACACATCGCCAATATCGAACTTTGGGGGGTTTGCGATGCCCATTTCAAGCGCGTTCTTCCTGGCGGCATTGATGGCTTTTTGCGAATTGTCCACGCCATAGACTAGAATGAGTCGATTCTTCTGTGCGATCTTTAGGGGGAGTAAGCCCCTTCCTGTGCCCACATCCAGCACCTTTCCCGGCTGGGAAAGCGGGATTAGCTCCAGAGCGATGGTTTCGTACAGCTGATCTCGAATGGTCGTAATCCATCCCATGATTATCTTGATTATTGCTAGCATTTTTGATATTAGTAGGTTATGTAATCGTCCAGGGTCGACCTGCAGGAAGGGCTCGAGGAGGACGCAAATGATGATCATGGTGAATTCTATTCTCCAAAAATTATTCTTTCCTGCTGCAGGAATTACAGGTCAAAAGCTCTCCTCTCCCTCCGAATTTTCTGAAAATTTCTCTCCACTCAGAGTCATGAAGCGAGCCTTTAGCGAACTCAACGAACTTCTCCAGGTGCTCGACGCTTTCACGGCTTACGTGATGCTCAATCTGGCAGGCGTCCGCATCAGCCACATCCCTCTCCACACCGATGATCTCCAAGAAATCGGCAATAACCCCATGCCTTCTCTTCAGCTCCCTTGCCAATCTCTGGCCAGCAGGAGTGAGATTGGCACCGGAATAGGTCTCATATCTCAATAGGCCTTCTTCTTGCAGCTTCTGAAGCATCTCTGTGGCTGAGGAGGGTCTCACCCTCATCTCCGAGGCGATCCTGCCCGTCTGGGCTCGTCCATCCTCTTCTTCCAGGAGATATATGACCTCCACATACTCCTCTATGGTCTTTCTCTTCACTGGGAATCACCTCATGAGTATGAAATGCATGCTTCCCCCTACGGCCAGTGCAGTGACGACCATGATAGCCGTGGAGATGGTAGTGTCTCTGATGCCAAGCTCCTTCCAAATTACAGCGAAGGTGGCCACACAGGGGAAGTAGAGGGAGAGGACTGTGATGGCCACTACAAGCTGCGACCCCGTCAGCCCCAATGGCAGCAGCATTCCCACCGCCAGGTCCTTTCTTAGGAAACCCACCATCAACACGGCCACAGCCTCGCCGGGAAGTCCGAGCCACCCTTCCATGAAGGGGGCAAAGGCGTATCCAAGTCGTTCGATGACCCCCAGGGCGTAGAGCAGATTGACCAGCAGCACCCCGAGCAGCAGAAAGGGGACTGCCTCCGAGATGAACCACCTCACGCGCATCCAGGTCTTCTTCAGAACCATCCTCATGCTCGGCCTGCGGTAGGGAGGGATCTCCAGGAATAGCTCCGGGCTTTCGCCCTTCACAAATCTGTTCAGGATCAGTCCCATAGCCACATAGACTGCCGCCAGGGTCAGGAATACAGGAACCATCGCCCTGGCTCCGTAGGGTCCCAGGACTCCGATGATCATCGCCGTCTTGGCGGTGCAGGGAACAGCCAGCCCGAGAAGAGTTACAGAAATGAACCGCTGCTTTCTGGTCTCAAGCAACCTGGTGGAGAGAATTCCTGGTACATTGCATCCCAGCCCAAGGAATACCGGCACTATCCCGTAGCCATGCATGCCCAGCTTGTGGAAGAGATTATCGGAGAGGGTGGCCAGCCTGGGAAGGTAGCCGGAGTCCTCCAGAAGGGCCAGAGTGAAATAGAATCCTGCGATGTAAGGGAGGACCATGGCGAAGGGGACGTAGAGCCCTGTGGTCAAAGCTCCCATGGACTGCACATAGTCGATCTCTCCGTTGATGAGACGGCCGATCAGGACTTCTTGAAGGATGCCTGGACCGAGCTTGTCGCTCAGAGCCGCTATCAAAGGCCGGTATAGCTCAAAGAGAGGACCAAATATGTATGCGATCAAACCCTCGCCCGTCAGTCTGACCAGCCAGAAGCAGAGGAGGATGACCAGCACCGCGATCGGCAGGCCGGTATATGGCCGTATGGTGGCCTGGGAGAGCCTGCTCCAGGCAGAGGGATGACGGTGAACCAGCTTCTGCACCTCCAGGGTAATTCGCCCCACCTCTATCCAGCGCTCCTCATCGCTGCAGGGCGCAACCAGGCCCGGACGAGCCTCAGGAAGCCTTGAGACCAGATCCTTTATCCCTTCGCCGGTGAGGGCCACTGTAGGAACTACAGGCACCTGCAGCCGCTGCTCCAGCCCTCGAAGATCGATCTGAATCCCTGAGTGCTGCGCCTCGTCCCAGATGTTGAGGGCCACAATCATCGGCTTTTTCCTCTCCAGGAGCTGCAGGGTGAGAAAGAGGTTTCTCTCCAGGTTTGTGGCATCGACCACATTTATGACCAGGTCTGCCCATCCCAGCACCTCCACTGCCCCCTCCTCGGCCCTGCTGGTCGGCTGAAGGGAGTAGGTGCCGGGAGCATCTATCAGCTCCACCAGCTCTCCGTTGAGACAGGCTCTGCCCCTTGAGAAGTCCACAGTAGTCCCTGGATAGTTGGAGGTGATTACATTCGCTCCAGTCAGCCGGGAGAAGACCACGCTCTTTCCTATGTTAGGATTCCCCATGAGAACAATGCGCTTCATTTTAGCCTACGCTTACCATGATCCTCTGAGCAATTCCCCTCCCAAGGGTGATCTCTCTTCCGTCGACCTCGACCACCAGCGGCCCTGAGAAGGGGTAGCAGGCCACCACCTTTAGGGTCTTACCCTCCCTGATCCCCATGTTCCGCAGCCTTCTTTGAAATGTGGATCCGTGGCCCATCAGTCTGACCACAGTCGCATCCGTATTAGCCTTCAAGCGCGTAAGCGGGATCTCCATCTGGCATCACTGTCACTATCATTTTTTAGGCACGCCTAAAACACGAGCCCTCAGATAAACATTTCGGCAGGACGAAGGGCATGTTCCGTCTTTCAGTCAAATCCCGGATTGAGGTAGTTTGCCATCACTTCCGGTTGATTGATCCTTTGCTGGAAGACATCGCTGGCACGAGATGAGTTGAATGCATTCTATTGTATTCTATTACCCTTCTCCGAGCTCCGTTTCTCTAATAGCCTGATTCGCGATCTATTTCAATCATTTCCATCTTTAATATCCGTGTTATTTGATTAAACTTTTGGGCACCCCGAATTTCTAAATCAAAACATTATTGCAAAAAATTAAGTAATTTGGACACATAATAGCAGGTTTCACGACCAAAGAAGTGCGATTATTATGGTGTCTCCCTTAATTCCTGATATTGGGCATCCAAGATGGGCCATTGTTCGATCCAAACTCTGGAATGTCGGATACATCAAATCGGCAATAGGTTTTCAGAGCTTCTCGCCTGCAAGAAGACTCTGCAACCTTGACCGCATATACGTCTCCCACCTGCGGTTCGGGCAGGCTTTGATGTATATGACTGTGGTCGCCAGAGACGCTAAGGCCGTGCAGAAGGCAGCAACCCATAATGCAAGAGGGCTTTAGCAAGAGGCTAAGAAGGCCCTAGCCGAACTGAGAAAGCCGTAGGAGCTAACTTGATGCAGCGGCAAGATATATCTCCATTGGACGATTGCGAGGGGCAGCTTCTCTTAATTTCTGGATTATTGATTTCCTGTGCTGCCATCTTCCAGGCACCTGCCGAGGAAATATATTATAATATTAATAAAAGTACGATAGATTAGGTTTTCCGAATCCTCAAAAATCGGCACGTTCGACGGATACCCTGCCTTCGTCTCCTTCCTCGACCTTGACCTCTTCAGGCTTCATCATCCCAGTTTTTACCCAATAATTCCTGATGGCCGCATGCAGCGCATCCGCGCCCAGGTTGGAGCAATGCATCTTCTGGGGAGGCAGCCCTTCCAGCTCGTCAGCCACATCCATTCTAGTGATCTTTATGGCCTCCTCAAGCGTCTTGCCCTTGGCCTTCTCCGTGATCATGCTGCTCACGGCTATGGCTGCACTGCAGCCAAAGGTTCTGAACTTTATGTCATCTATCTTGTCATCCTTTACCGTGATGAAGATCTCCACGAGATCGCCGCAGACCGGGTTGCCGATCTCCCCATAGCAGTCTGGGTTCTCTATCACCCCCACATTCCTGGGGTTCATGAAGTGCTCCATAACCTTCTTGCTGTAACCTACTTGTGCCATTCAATAATCATCTTGACCCGACTTGAATCAATTTTTACATCTGCAACGAAGACAGAGGCCTCGTGCCTGAGGTCGATGGCCAGTTGCGATGCCGCGCCTGGTGCCCCAGCAAGCAGCCAGAGCAGATGCACTTCTGACCTGGCTCGCGTTCAAGGGGTCGATTGAATGATCAAAATCCATGCGTATGCTTTTTTTCTAGTGTCTATGCTCCTTGCATGCATTATCAAAGCTGGCCTTGGTCAACAGCCCATCTTTCCAGTCCACTATGGCATCATTGACCGTGCCCGTGGCACCGACGAAGACCTCGACGCATTGCTCTGCAAATGCTTGGATGGCCTTAGGCCCAAGGCCGCCCACTATCATAACTTGAACTCCCTGATCTTTGAGCATATCCGTTGGCAGGCCTTTGCCACCCATATGATTACTCCTGTTGGGCAGGATATGCACCTCCTTGGTATTGAGATCCACCAGCGTGAATGTGGGAGCCCGCCCGAAGTGTTGAGAAACGGCCTCTTCCATTCCACCGTTGCCCATGGTGGGTATACAGACCTTCATCTTATCACCGCCGCCCACCACCGCTTCTCCCGGTCCCCTGGCCACCGCTTGATCCTTGGCCCTGGCTCCCCCCACCCCGGCCACGTCCTCCTCCGCCTCTGCCCATCCCGCCTCCGGAACCTCCACGTCCCATGCCAGCATGGGGCGGAACAGATGCGCCGCTGAGCTTAGCTAGCTCCCCCTTCTTGAATTTCTCCACGGCCTCTTTCACGCTTCCCCCTGCATGCTGATAGATCTCTATTCCGGCTGCGTTGAGGGTAGCATGAGCGTTGGGACCCACGTTTCCCGTAATCAGAGCCGTGGCTCCTAGCTTGGCCACTGCCTGTGCGGCCTGTATTCCAGCCCCGCCTGAAGCCGCAGCATTTTGATTGGCTACAGAGTCCACTGCCATTGTGTCTAAATCCACCACTACAAAGAAGGGACAGCGCCCAAACCTTGAATCGACGGGTGCATCCAGGCCAGATGCTCCTGCCGTAATGCAAACCTTCATTCTAAACCTTCTGCTTATTTGTATCCTTCATCCGTGCCTTAATGCGTGCATTTTTCTTTCTTCTGCCCTCTCATACTGCCTCGCGGATGATTAGTCGGGCTATCCATCGATGCCATGTGCCCAGACATTTAGTAACCTATGGGATGTTATATTTAAACATGTTCATAGCTGTGCTGTGTTGAATAATTACTTCAAGAGCTTCCATAGGTTTTATGTGCCTGATAGAATATGTGCTTACCAGAAGTCCACATAAGACAGGTCTAATGCTCCATGAAAAACAGAGATGTCTTTGAAAAGTACGCCCAAGAATATGACAAATGGTTTGACGAGAACAAAGATGTCTACAAATCGGAAATCATGATCTTAAGAGGTCTCATCCCACGCGAAGGCGTAGGCCTAGAGGTTGGCGTGGGAACGGGAAGATTCGCCACTCCTCTGGGCATAAAGATGGAGGTAGAGCCTGCAAAAGCAATGGCAGACATGGCACGGAAAAGAGGCATCAATGTTCATGAAGGAAGGGCTGAAGCGCTTCCTTTCGATGATGAATCATTCGATTTCGTGTTGATGATGACCACGATATGTTTCCTGGAAGATCCGCTCCTAGCCCTGGAAGAAGCAAAAAGAGTTCTGAAGCCAGAGGGCCATATCATCATCGGGATGATAGATCGAGATAGCCCTCTTGGCATGAGCTACGAAAGAAAAAAGACAACAAGCAAATTTTATAAATATGCTAATTTCCACTCGGCAGACGAGGTTTTAAATTGGCTTAGAAGCCTAAATTTTGGCCACATCGTCACCCGTCAAACCATATTCAAAAGCCCGGAAGAGATTGATGCCTTAGAACCCTTTGAAGAGGGCCACGGCAAGGGAGCTTTTGTGGCCATCTCTGCCCGAAAGATGAGCTAACCTAATGCGTCCATTCGATTATCTTTGTGTCAGGCCCCATCTTTTTGGCGATGCTTTCCTTAATCTCCTCATAGTGAGGACATGGAAAGTCGATCGGATTTCCCTTGCTGATACAAGAGGCAATAGCGATAGCGTCCGCTCCACGTTCAACCATCAATTTCGCCCTAGACACGGCTTTTTTGCCGGGGCATCCTCCACAGGAAACAAAACCTACAACCTCGACAGGACCGATCTCTGCAAAGGCCATTTTTCCCTCGGATGCAATTTTGAAATCCGCTGTCCCAGGACACATATCTTCAGTTTGCTGGCATCTGATGATGCCGATTTTGGTCATTTGGTAGCCTCCTTGATTTATTCCGCCCGTTGTTGGTGAATCTGCCACATACATATATCCTCACAAACTAGATAACAATTTCTTCCCATTCCATTGCAGACGCTATCGGGGGCGATTTCTGGATGGGTGCTCCCCTGTTTCGGGGCCTGTCGGCGCTGGGAGTGAAAGGGCAAATCGGTCGATATCTACCAACGTTTTCGGCGTGCCCCCACCTGTAGTGTCCCGCGCGAACGCGGGGTCAGGGGGGCCGCCCGCGTTCTCACGCGGGTGCTAAAGGCATCGGGGCGATACATAAGAAAGCATAATAACGATAGCATTCTTGGGAGAGAAGCACCGAGGACAGCCAGACCCCCCGAGCAGACAAGTTCTTTCGCTGCGGTTTTCAAGTTCAACAGATTGTAGGCAGCCTGCCCGTATTGATCATGATGCCCCCGTCGGGGGGACGGAAGAATTAAGCCCTACGCATGCCTTGTGACATCTAATGGTAAGGCGATTGAAGCTACAGGTTGTGGTGGAGGACACAGCGTCCAGGCGTGATCATCGGCTCCTTGCCCAGCACGGGCTGTGCCTTTTCTTAGAGGCGGACTTGGGATCAGAGAAGATGAGGCTGCTCATGGACACTGGCGCCTCTGCAGATGTCACCCTGCACAATCTGGATCTGCTGGGGATAGATCCCGAGGGGCTCGATCAGATATTTTTAAGCCATGGGCATTACGATCACACTGGAGGCCTGCTGGGGGTTCTGGGGCGCAGCAAGCACAGGATACCTGTTCTGGGCCATCCAGGGGCCTTCGAACCCAAGCTGAAAACCCAGCCGTTCTTAAAGTTCATAGGACCACCCTTCTCTCGAGAGGAGGCTGAATCGTCAGGAGCGGTGATGCTCCTTTCCAGTGATCCCATCCCCCTGGCGCCGGGGATCACCACCTCGGGCCAGGTGGACAGGATCACCAGCTTCGAGAGTGTGGAGGGGTTCTACACTGTCAGGGATGGCTGCTATCTTCAGGATAACATCCCCGACGACCAGTCTTTAATTGTGGATATCGAGGGAAGGGGATTGGCTGTCATCACAGGATGCGCCCATGCAGGAGTTATAAACACCATCCTTCGGGCGAAAGATCTCACAGGATCGGATAAGGTATATGCGGTCCTGGGCGGATTTCATCTCCTTGGCGCCAGCCGGGAGCGAATAGATCGGACTGCAGCCGAGCTCGGAAGCCTTGATCCAGAGATCATCAGGCCAGGCCACTGCACAGGAGGCCAGGCAGCCGCGAGGCTCCAAGAGGTGCTGGGAGACCGCTGCCAGCCCCTCTCCACAGGAGATCTCATCGAGCTATGATATGACCGGGAGACAGCAGGATATGATAGCTTTTGGACCCGTCCCATCAAGGAGGCTGGGAAGAAGCCTCGGGATCAACAACATCTTCCCCAAGGTCTGCACCTACTCCTGTGTCTACTGCCAATTGGGAAGGACACTGCAGATGGAGGTCCAGAGGCGTTCCTTTTTTTCGCCAGAAAGGATCTTCAGAGAGGTTGAAGAGAAGGCTCACGCTGCGCAGGCATTCGGGCTGCCCATAGACTATCTCACCTTCGTCCCGGACGGAGAGCCCACCCTGGACCTGAATCTGGGGGAGGAGATAGAGATGCTGAGGGCTCTGGGATACAGGATGGCCGTCATCTCCAACGCCTCGCTCATCTGGGACGAGGGTGTGAAAGAGGACCTGGAGAGAGCAGACTATGTCTCCCTTAAAGTGGACTCTGCTACAGAGAGAGCCTGGCGAAGGATCAATCGCCCCACAGGAGGCTACGACCTTCAGTCCATCCTGGAGGGGATACTGGACTTCTCGCAGAGGTACAGAGGCTATCTGGCCACAGAGACCATGCTTGTCAGAGGCGCCAACGACGACGAGCGATCCCTGAAGGAGACAGCGGAGTTCCTGTCCAGAGCCGGCCCAGATAAGGCGTACATCTCCGTGCCCATCCGACCTCCTGCCGAGCGCTGGGCGGTTGCGCCAGCTGAGGAGGATCTCAACGCCGCCTATCAGATCTTCGGCCAGGGGCTAGCGGATGTAGAGCTCCTGGTGGGGCAAGAGGGCGATCTATTCGCCTCAACAGGCGATGTGCAAAGAGACCTTCTTGCCATAACTGCAGTGCATCCCATGAGAGAAGAGGCGGTGATGAGGCTTCTATCATCAGGCGGGGCAGATTGGGAGGTGGTGCGGCAGATGCTGGAGAGCGGCGAGCTGAAGGAGACTGTGTACCTTGGGAAGAAGTTCTATACCAGGCGGCTTTGATGTCGCCGATGGGCTGATATTCGAGCTGGCCAACCGAGCTCCTGCTGTGAAACCAATTGCCAGACGTTAGGTCCGATAGTCATAAATTTTAGAAAGAGCTCAACCTATAGAACGGTGCTTTTTCCATGAGAATCCCTGCCATCGTAGTTATCTTGGCCATTGTCGTTCTATCCTGCGGCTGCATACAGCAGAAAGAGCCTCCAGTCGTAACCGAGAAGGCCGTCTCTATGGAGTGGAGGGCGGACGGCAAGGTGAGTGAGGGCGAATACTCTAGCTGCATGGTCCTCCGCGGCCCGGCCAAGCAGGGTTACGCCGGAGGCGAGATGACGATCTGCTGGAGATCCGACCATGAGTACCTGTACATGGCCTTGGCCGGCGGCACTGCAGGCTGGATGGCTGTGGGCTTTGAGCCCTCGGAGTGGATGAAGGATGCGGACATTATCATTGGCTCCGTGGAGGACGGGAAAGCGATGGTCAGGGACGAGTATTCCACAGGCAACTACGGCCCGCACGTCGAAGACACGATGCTGGGAGGAAGGGACGACATACTTGAGTCGGGGGGCGCTAGCGACGGCACCCAAACAGTAATCGAGTTCAAGAGACGGCTGAACACCGGCGATAGGTTTGACAAGGTTTTGGCCCCGGGCGGCAGAGTCTCCATCATCTGGGCCATGGCGGATGGCAAGGATCCGAGGGTAAAGCACAACATCGCCTATGGCGAGGGCATCCTGGCCCTGAGCGGCGTGCAAAACGCAACAAAGATAGAGACGCCTGGGCCAGGAGATGTCCAGGGAATGCGCTTTATCTGGGAGGAGGAGAAGACAGCCCGCGACCTCTACATATCATTTTACAATGAGACCAACCAGAGCATCTTCATCGATCTGGAGAGGTCGGAGCAGAACCACATGGACCAAGTCAAATCGATCATGGAACGCTATGGAGTGAGCACGCCGGTGCCCGATCAAGGAGCCCTCGAGAATCAGACACTGATACAGATATACACCGATCTGCTCTCCAGAGGCAACCGATCAGGCGAGGAGGCTCTCATGGCCGCCGCCACCTTCGAGGAGATAAGCATCATCGACCTGCAAAAGGAGATTGCTGCCACCGACAACCAGGAGGTGATTGCGGTCTACCAGGGCCTCCTGGCGGGGTCCAGGAAGCACCTTCGCTCCTACGTCAATGATCTGAAGGAGCAGGGGATCGCCTATACCCCGCAGTACCTCA
>Ga0315277_10013361_pt1 | contig 10231 bp, 6 predicted proteins | sample YL17G05_15_MG_FD_203695 | JGI IMG/M metagenome (GOLD analysis project Ga0315277, IMG submission 203695) | Sediment microbial communities from Yellowstone Lake, YNP, Wyoming, USA - YL17G05_15 | ecosystem: Environmental > Aquatic > Freshwater > Lake > Sediment | place: USA: Wyoming | collected...
CCTAAGCCGGGCCGGGAGCACCTCGGCCTCCCAGAGAGCGGCCGGCAGCGGCAGACAGACGAGCTTTTCCAGAGCGCGATAAATGGCCTCGGAGCCCGCGGCCGGCAAGGCCAGGCCTTGATGCGCGGCCATGAAGAGCGGCAGCTTCTCGGCGGGCAGGGGCTCCAAACTGGGAACGGCCTGAGCGCGCGCCATGCGCAGCAGGATTTCGAAGTTTTCGCTGTCGCAGAGGTCGTCCTCCGGGCCGTCCGCGATCAGCCGCCCCAGGATGATCTGCTGGGTCTCGATCAAGTCCTCCAAGGCCGCGCCCAGCCGGTTTTTGTCCAGGCCGAGGACCGCGGCCACACGGCGGCTTTGAATCGGGCCGTAAAATCCCAGCCATTCGCCCAGGAGTTGGACCCGCGTCTCGTCCCGGTCCGCCTCCGGATCGAGGCGCGGCGCTCCTTCCAGGGCGGACGGCCAGGAGCGCCCGTCCAGCCTGGCGATCGGGACCGTCTGCTCCGGGTAAAACGCCTCCAGAATCCGCGGCGCCTCCTCCCGAGCCAGAACGAGCGGACCTTCGGCCAGCAACGGCCGAACCTGGACCAGCTTGTCGGCCAGAGGTCCCGCCACCTCGCCAACCGTAAGACCGTGATCCCGCTGCATAGCGGCCAGGAGTTTTTGCCATTCGGCCTCGGGAATCAGCACCCGCTCCTTGACCCACTCGACCAGCTCGAGCGGGGTGGACGGGGCATAGCCCGGGCTGAGCCGCTGCCGCTTGGCCTCGAAAAGGACCGCCACGGCGCGGTCCACCGTGGGCCGGAGCGCGGGCGTAAAGACCGCTTCCCTCAGCAGATCGTCCCTGAGCCTCGAGCGCTCCTTGGAGGCGGGCTCGTCGTCCCGGTACATGTACTGGCTGATCTGGCGCCAGGTCACGCCGCGCGCCATGGGGCTGGGCGCGGTGGTATGCGTCTCGGACCAGCGCACGGCGCCGGCCTCGAGCCCGGAGAGCGCCTCTTTCAGACCCTCGAGATCGAACTCGTCCCTGAGGCAGGTCCGCCAGGCCTCGAGCAGGATGGGAAAATCCTCGTAGCCCCGGACCGCGTCAAAGAGCTTCTGGGAGCGCAGCCGGCTCATCCACAGCGGCATGCGTTCCTTCATGCGGCGGCGGCCGAGCAGCAGGGCCCGCTGGGCGCACTCGCGAAAGCGCGCCCCGAAAAAGCCGGAGCCTTCCAGCCGCTGCCGGAGCAGCGCCTCGACGTTCGCCGGCCGGACCAGGGACAGAAGCTCCTCGCCGCGCGCTTCATGAGGCAGCACCAGCACCACGCAGTCGTTTCCGGCGAAGACCTCGAGCCGCCGGCCATAGCGGTTCTCCCAGGCCGCGTCCAAGGCCAGGGCAAAGGGGTGGTTGACCCGTCCGCCCCACAGCGTGTGCAGAACGACCTGGTGGCCGGGCGCGCCGCCCGGACCGCTGCTGACAAACTCCGCCACCAAATGCCGGCCGTGCGGCAGGCCGCAGCCGGTGGCCTCCTTCTGGCTTTTCAGAAAGGCGATCAGCCGCCCGGCCGCGGCGGCGTCCATGGCGTGCACTTGCTGAAGCTTCCGGGCATACTCGGGGTCGTCCAGCCGGGCGTCGGCCTCCTCGAGAAAGGCGGCGATGCGCTGCGAGAAATGAAAGTCGCGCCGCTGCTCCTCCCCCTTCCAGAACGGCGCGGCCAGGACCTTGGGCGGCGCCTCGCTGGCGAGCACGTCGTTGTGGGTGATGCGTTCGATGCGCCAGTGCTGGGTTCCCAGGGTGAAGACCTGCCCGATGCGCGCCTCCCAGACGAACTCCTCGTCCAGCTCGCCGATCAGCGCGCCGGTGGCGGCGTGCCTGAGGTGAAAGTAGCCGCGGTCCGGAATGGTCCCGCCGGACATGTACAGGGCCAGCAAGGCCCCCTTCCGCGCGGAGACCGTGCCTTCCAGACGGTCCAAAGCCAGGCGGGGCCTCAGCTCCCGGATGCGGCTGTCCGCGTACCGGCCGGCCAGCATGTTCAGCACCAGGTCGAACTGGGCCCGGCCGAGCGCATGAAAGGGAAAACTCGAACGGAGCACGGCAAAGAGCCGGTCCACGTTCCAGGTCTCGGTGCCGACCATGGAGACGATCACCTGGGCCAGCACGTCCAGCGGCCCCTCGACCGGCCGCACCGCCTCGATGTCGTGGGCCGGGATGGCCGCGGCCAGGACCGCCGCTTCGAGAAAATCATGGTCGTCGGTCGGGTAAAAACTCCCGCGGCTGACCTGGCCCACCTGGTGGCCGGCCCGGCCCACGCGTTGGACCGCGGCCGAGAGCGAGGGCGGAGACTGAACCAGGACCACCTCGTCCAGGGTCCCGATGTCGATGCCCAGCTCGAGGGAGTTCGTGGCCACGATGGCCCTGAGCCACCCGTTCTTCAGCTTCTGCTCCACGTCCTCGCGCAGCTCCCGGGACAGGGAACCATGGTGGGCATAGGCCAGCGGGCGCTCCTCCTCGTGGTTGATCTTGAGCGTCAGCTTCTCGCACATGCGCCGGGAGTTGACGAAAAGAAGAGTGGAACGGTTCCGGCCGATGATCTCCTTGAGCGCGGCCACGAGCGGCCGCCAGAAGGCCTCTTCGGACCTCGCCTCCGCGGCCTCTTCAGGAAAGCGCACGGCCAGGTCATAGGTCTTGCCGGCCGCGCCTTCGAGCACGGTCACGGGGCGAGGCTCATACGAGGGCGAATGCGGGGGGCCGGCGAGTTGATATCCGCCGACAAAAGCGGCCACCGGTTCGAGGGGCCTGATCGTGGCCGAGAGGGCGATGCGCTGGAACTCGCCGGAGAGCAACACGAGCCGGTCCACGGCGGTGATGAGGTGCACGCCGCGCTTGCCGGCGACCACGGCGTGGACCTCGTCCAGGATGACGGTTTCGAGGTCGGCCAAAACGCTTCGTCCGGCCGGGGAGGAGAGCATGAGGTTGAGGCTTTCCGGGGTGGTGATGAGGATGGCCGGGGGGTGGCGGACCAAGCGGCGCCGGTCGGCCGGCGGGGTGTCGCCGCTGCGGGTCTCGACGCGGACGTCCGGAAAGGCCTGGCCTGCCTGGGCGAAAACGGCCCGAAGCTCGGCGAGCGGGCCGAGGAGGTTGCGCTGGATGTCGTTGTTCAGGGCGCGAAGCGGCGAGACATAGAGCACCCGGGTCCGGCCGGGGCTCCAGACGCCGCTAACGAACTGGTGCAAGGTCCACAGGAAGGCGGTCAAGGTCTTGCCGCTGCCGGTGGGCGCGGTGACGAGGACGTGCTCTCCGGCGGCGATCCTCGGCCAGGCCGCCTCCTGCACCTCGGTCGGCCGGCCGACCCTTTCCTGAAACCACTCGGCGATGAGGGGGTGGAACCGTGACCATGCCCCGTCTTGGGCGCCCGTTCCGGCCATGATAAAACTCCCCGGCCCTGTCTACCGGCCTTTCCCGCGGCCCGGGCCGGGTAAATCCGGCCTGGCAAAGGGCGGGGCGGCCGCTCAGCGGTAATTCATCAGCACGTACTGCAGCGCGGCGGGCGGGCGGCCGAGGTCCAGGGTGAAGGCGTTCCCCGCGGTCCGCGTGACGCCCGCCTTGCCGGCCGCGAAATCCTCGGCGCTGTAAGGCAGAAAGCCGGCCGCCGCCGTCTTGAAGTGCATGGGAATGACCAGCAGGCGGGGATGGAGCTGCGAGACGACCTTGTCGGCCTCGGCCCCGAAGATGGTGAACTTGCCGCCGACCGGGATCATGAGCACGTCCGCCGGCCCGATCTGCTTCACCTGGGCCTCGGTCAGCACATGGCCCAGGTCGCCCAGGTGCACCACCCGCAGGCCGTCGAACTCGAAGACAAAGACGGCGTTCTTCCCCCGCTCGGCGCCCTGCTGCTCGTCATGAAACGTGGGCACCGTATAGATGTGGACCCCGCGCACGGTCTGGTCGATCTTGGCAAAGTCCCGTCCGCCCTCGGTCAGCCCGCGGAACACCAAAGGCTTCCCAGCCACTTTGTCCACCTGGTTGTGGTCCACGTGCTCGTGGGAAACCGTAACCACGTCCGGCACGACGTCCCGCGGCGGACGGTAGTCCCCCATATAGACCGGGTCGGTCAGTATCCGGACCCCGCCGGGCGTCTCGATCAGGAAGCAGGCCTGGCCGTACCATTTGAACGTGATCTTGCCGGTCCTCACCTCGGCCGCGCCGGATCCTGCGGCCGGCAGCAGAAGACCAACAAGGAACGCCACGCCCAGGATTCCAAACAACAAGCGCTTGCCCTTCATGACTGCCCCTCCCAGGTTTAAGACCGCGGCATCGCCTCGACCGAGAAACCGCCGAAGCCCAGGCGCCGCTTATTTAATCGGATTCCCGCGCCACAAAACGTACCTTGGTGCGGGAGAAAATGTCAATTCCTTTCGGGAAGTCGGACCGTTTTGACAGGCCGGATTACGCAATGATAGAGTGCCGGGAAACCTACAAATAAAGCCAGGGGGAAAACGGCATGAAAAAGACCACGCGCCTAAAAAAACTTTTGGCAGAGAAGCGGCTGCTGGTGGCGCCCGCGGCCTATGACGCCCTGTCGGCCCGGATCATCGAGCAGGCCGGGTTCGAGCTGATGGCCGTGACCGGGTACGGGCTGTCGGCCTCGCTCCTGGGGCGACCGGACGTGGGGCTGACCACCATGACCGAGGTCGTGACCGCGTCCAGGAATATCGCCGCCGCGGTGGAGGTGCCCGTGTTCGCCGACGCAGACACCGGCTACGGCAACGCCATCAACGTCATGCGCGCCATCGAGGAGTTTATTCGAGCCGGGGTGGCCGGGGTGCACCTCGAGGACCAGGTCTCGCCGAAGCGTTGCGGCCACGTGGCCGGCAAGCAGCTCATCTCCATCGAGGAGGCGGCGGGCAAGATACGGGCCGCGGCCAAGGTTCGGAAGGAATTGGACCCGGACTTCGTGCTCATCGCCCGAACCGACGCCCGGGGCGCTCTGGGCGGCGGCATGGACGAGGTCATCCGCCGGGGCCGGGCCTATGTCGAGGCCGGCGCGGACGTCGTCTTCCCGGACGGGCTGACCGCGGTCGAGGAATTGGAGCGGTGCGTGCGGGAGGTCCCGGCGCCCATTCTCTACAACATGGTCGGGGTCTCTCCGCTCCTGCCGCTCGAGGAGCTCGAGGCCCTGGGCGTGGCCGTGGTCGAACACGCGGGCGGGGCGTTTTTGGCGGCGGCCCGGGCCATGCTGGATTTCATGCACGGTTTCAAGGCGGGCGGGACGCAGTTCCTGGTCGAGTTCGGCCAGGGGCTCGCCCAGCACCCCATGCGGAACTTTCATCGGTTCATCGGCTTCGACCGCATCCGGCAGCTCGAGGAGGAGTACCTGCCCAGCGAGGAGGTGCAGCGGAAGTACGCCGAGACCGTGGGCTATCAACCTTAAGGCGTCCGGAGCGCACGGCCGGCGTGCCTATCCAGCGGCCAACCTAGACGAACAGCAACACCAGCACCACCAGCACCGGCAGCGACGGCAGCAGGTTGCCGATGCGGATGCGCATGAGCCCCAACAGATTGATGCCGATGCCCACGATGAGCAGGCCGCCCAGCGCGGTCAGTTCCTGGATCATCACCGGCGGAACGACCGTCTTGAAGGCCAGGGCGAACAGGGTCAGTCCGTACTGGTAGACAAAGACCGGAACGGCCGAAAAGAGGACGCCCAGGCCGTAGGTCGAGGCCAGGGCGATCGAGGTGAATCCGTCCAAAACGGCCTTGGTGAACAGGACCGAGGGATCGCCCCGCAGCCCCTCGTCAAAGGCGCCGATGATGGCCATGGAGCCGATGCAATAAATGAGCGAGGCGGTCACGAAGCCTTCGGTGAAGCGGGCGTCCTGGCTGCCGAGCCTTTTTTTCAAGCGGTCGCCGAGGCTGTTGAGGAAGTCCTCGACGCCGAGCAGTTCCCCGGCGACGGCGCCGATGAGCATGCTGAAGACGATCAGCAGGGGGCGCTGGAAGGTCAGCCCCATCTTCAGGCCGATGACCAGCACCACCAGTCCCAGGCCCTGAAAGGTCATCTCCCGCACGCGGGCCGGAAAGCGGCGGCCGAGAACGGCGCCGGCCAGGCTGCCGCCGATCACGGCCAGGGCGTTGGTGATGGTGCCGATGGGGATCATGCGGGTCCTTTCCGGGCCGGCCGCGGCCTGGGGCGCGAGCGAAGCGAATGGAAGGTGCTGCCGGCGCTGGGTCTTATCGTACATACCACCGCCGCCCGGCGCTTTCAACGTGGAATAGCGAAAAAGGGGTCAGGAACCTTTTTCGGGTGTTCAACCCCTTCACTACCTTCCAGAGGGAAAAAGGTTCCTGACCCCTTTTTCCCCAACGTGGAAACGCCTCGGCGGGCCGGACGCCCTCGTTGACAACGACCGCGCAGGCTGGGTATTCTTTCCCTGCCGGGCCGCGAAACGAAATCAGCGCCCGGAAGCGGTCTCGACCACGAGGAGATCGGCCATGCTGCTCGCGCAAAACATCCGCATCGGCTCGCTCGAGCTCCAAAACCGCATCGTCAAGGCCGCCCTGGTGGAGAACATGGCGGGGGAGGACGGTGCGGTCACGGACCGGCTGATCCGTTTTTACGAGAAGCACGCCCGGGGAGGGGCCGGCCTCTTGATCACGGGCGGGGCTTACGTGCAGCCCAGCGGGCGGTCGGTGCGCTATTTGATCGGCGTCCACGACGACCGCCTCGTGCCGGGTCTGACGCGCCTGACCCGCGCCGTGCACGACCTGGACGGCCGGATCGCCTTGCAGATTTACCACTGCGGCCGCCAGACCCGGCCGGAGCTGGTGGGCGGCGACGTGATCGCGCCCAGCCCGGTCAAAGACACCCTGACCGGCGTGCTGCCGCGGGCCATGACCGAGGAAGAAATCGAGGCAACCATCCTCGCCTTCGGCCGGGCGGCCGAGCGGGCCGCGACGGCGGGCTTCGACGCGGTCGAGGTCATGGCCGGGCACGGATACCTGATCAACCAGTTTTTGTCGGGCCGCACGAACCGGCGCACGGACGGCTGGGGCGGCGGGTTGGAAAACCGCGCGCGCTTTCTATTCGGCATCCTCCAGGAAATCCGGTCCCGGGTCGGCCCGGACTTTCCGCTCCTGGTGAAGATCAACACCGAGGACCAGCTTAAAAACGGCTTCACGCTCGAGGAGAGCGCCTGGGTGGCGGAGCGGCTGCCTGGGCTGGGCGTGGATGCGGTCAAGTTCACCGGCGGCACGTTCGAGTCCGGGCTGAACATCAGCCGGGGCGATATCCCGGCCGAGGAAATCCTCGAGGAAATGCACGGCTGGCAGAAGTTCCGGAGCCGGCTCATCATCCGGGCCATGCGCAAAAAGTTTCAATACCGGGAGGCCTATTTCCTGGAGAACATCGGAAAGATCAAGCCGCGCCTGACCGTGCCGGCCATCTTGGTGGGCGGGCTGCGCACGCCGGCCGAGATGGAGCACATCCTGGAAAGCGGCCAGGCCGACCTTATCGCCCTGGGCCGGCCCATCATCCGCGAGCCCAATTTCCCCAGCCGCATCCTGGCCGGCGACCCGACCCCGGCCGCGTGCCTTAACTGCAACCGCTGTTTCATCCGCATCACCCAGGAACGGCCGCTCAGGTGCTACGCCTTGAAGTCCGCCGCCAAGGACGAGGAAGAAAGACCGTGACGGAAACCGGCCGGTCCGGCCCGGACATTAGCCGGCGGCTCCTGGCCTGGTACGGCCGGCATAAACGGGACCTGCCCTGGCGCCGGACCCGGAACCCTTACCATATCTGGATTGCCGAGATCATGCTCCAGCAGACCCGCGTGGATACGGCCATTCCTTACTATGAAACCTTCCTCGGCCGGTTTCCGAGCGTCGAGGCTTTGGCGGCGAGCCCCTTGGACGAGGTGCTCAAGTCCTGGGAAAACCTGGGCTACTACGCCCGGGCGCGGAACCTGCACCGGGCCGCCCAGGAGATGGTCCGCCGCTTTGCCGGCCGCGTGCCCGAGACCTACGGGGAGCTTCGAGGCCTGCCCGGCATCGGGGAATACACGGCCGGCGCCATCTTGAGCACGGCCTTGGGAAAACCCGTGCCGGCTGTGGACGGAAACGCCCGGCGCGTGCTCGCCCGCCTCTTCGCTATCCGGGAGCCTTTGGAACAGGGCCGGACCCAGACCCGGCTGCGCGAGCTCGCTCAAGGCTTGATGCCGGCGCGACAGGCCTCGGCCTTCAACCAGGCGCTCATGGAGCTCGGGTCCGTGCTCTGCACCCCGAAAGGGCCGGCCTGCGGCCGCTGCCCCATCCGGGCCGACTGCCTGGCGCTTCGCGCCGGCCTGGCCGAAGTCCTGCCGCTCCGGCGCGGCCGAGGCCCCCTGCCCTGCCACCGGGAAACCGCGGCCGTCATTCAGGACCGCCACGGAAGGCTGCTCGTAGCGCGGCGGTTCGAGAACGGACTGCTCGGCGGGCTCTGGAAGCTGCCCGGCGGAAGGCTTGCACCGGGCGAGGACCCGGCCGGCGGCCTCAGGCGCACGATCAAGGCCGAGCTCGGCGTGGACCTGGCCGTGGGAGACCCCCTGATCGAGGTCAGGCACGCCTACACCCACTTCCGCATCGTCCTTTCCGCCTGGACGGCCAGGGTGCGCGCCGGCCGGCCAAAGGCCCGAACCTGCGCGGACTGGCGCTGGGCCGCGGCCGGGGACCTGGTCGAGCTGGCCTTTGCCCGGGCCGACCGCAAGGTACTCGAGGCCCTGCCGGCCCGAGACTGAGAATGGCATTGGGGGAACCCTTTTTAGGAAAAAAGGGTTCCCCCAAACCCCCTCCTAAAAACCGTATCAGCGTGGGCCGGATTGCGCTCTGCTCAATCCGACCCACGCGTTTAGGAGCTGGTAGGGGCACGGCATGCCGTGCCCCTACGGCGATTTGGCCGGAACATTAAAGCCATGCGTGACACCTGCGTGCGGGCAGGGCTGTAGGGGCGGGGTTGATAAAACCCGCCCTCCGAAAAACCCAAAGCCGAAATAGCCCATCAGTCGGGCCGACCGGCCGGTCGCCCATACATCTCCTGCGGCTCTTAGCCATCGGGCGCCTGCCCGCGGCCGGGTCGAGCCGCTAGAGCCCGAAGCGCTCGCGCAGCCTTGCTGAGAGCGCTCTTACCGTCTCGAAGGCCTTTTCCACGGTCTTTTCCCGGTCGGCGTTGATCAAACAGCAGGTGGCCGGCGAAAGCAGGCTTTGCTTAATCAGCCTCTCTCGGTCCACGCCCCGTTGAAAAAAAGCCTCCCAGACGGACAGCAGCCGGGCCTCGAGCGCCTCCAGCCCCTCGGCCTCGAACACGGCCTGGGTCGTGGGCACAATCCCCCAGACCAACACCCCGCCCCGGTCCAAAAACCGCTTCACCGATCGGCCGTACCCCGAAAAAACCTCGCCATTGGAATAGACGTCCAGGGAGAGAATGTCCAGGTCCAGGTTCAGCAGGAAGTCCCAGTCCGGGTTGCCGCAGAGGTGGATGCCGCGGGGCCGGTCGATCTGCTCGAAAAAATAGGTCAGGTCCCGGCCGGCCGCTGCGTCGCCAAAGCCGGACAGGGCGCTGAAGATGAATTGCAGTCCCGGCTCGTCCACGTACATGAAGGCGTTCTCGTTGATGGCTTTGAGCCGGGCGAGCTGGACGTTCACGCGGCGGGCCATGAAGTCGAGCATGAAGGGCCGGACCGTGTCGTCGAAGAGGATGGGCCGGTCGCGCTCGTCCTTCACGTTCAGGCCGAAACTGATAGGGCCTTCGAGCTGGCCCCGGATGGCCGGGCGCGAGGCCAGGTCCATCTTGAGAAAGGCATGATAAACCACGGAATACGAGGGCGAGATGTCGAAATAGTCCGGCTCCTCGAAATGCGCCAGGGTCTCTTCCAGTTCGTTCATGAATTTTTCCATGGAAAAGCCGAGGGTGCGGGCTTTAAGGTCGAGCACGATGCCGGGGAAGTGCTCGGAGGCCTGCACGTACATGTCCTCGTAATAGCTCAAGTTGGGGAGCTGGGGCCAGAAGGGGATGTCCAGGCTGACGGCCGCGTCCAGGGCCTTTTGGGCGTCGGTGTGAGGCATGACGGCCATGGCCGTGGTCAGCAGGTTGCCGGGCAGGGGCATGGAAGTCCTCCAAGGCACGAGCGGAAAGCCCAGGCGTTTCTTGAATCATGCTCGGACAGGGCCGGTGGCTCGTAGGGGCACGGCATGCCGTGCCCCTACGTTTGGATCATACCC
>Ga0315277_10013362_pt1 | contig 10230 bp, 10 predicted proteins | sample YL17G05_15_MG_FD_203695 | JGI IMG/M metagenome (GOLD analysis project Ga0315277, IMG submission 203695) | Sediment microbial communities from Yellowstone Lake, YNP, Wyoming, USA - YL17G05_15 | ecosystem: Environmental > Aquatic > Freshwater > Lake > Sediment | place: USA: Wyoming | collected...
CACGGTCCCGGAACCAGCCCACGATGCGGACCAGAACGGCAAGAAGCTGGAGCTTACTCTACACCGCAACGGCCAATGGTGCAAGAAAATTAGGGGCAAGCTGTACTACTTCGGCACCGACTACCGCGAGGCCGTGCGTAAGATGAAGCTGGAGTTCAGCGACCTCTACTCCGGCAAGGGCCGGCCCCAGCCCAAGACCGATGGCCTCAACGCCAAGGACCTAGCCGGCATGTACATGGATTACCAGGCAGACCAGCTCCGAGCCCACAAGATCAAATACGCCCGGCTGTACGACTGCCAGAGATACCTGGCCATCTGGCTTGACTACATTGACGATGACACCCAAGCCAGCGAGATCCGCACCATCGACATCCACAAGTACCGCACTTGGCTGGTCAACAAGTACCAGGCGGTCAACACGGCTAATCCCCGCCTGGCCGTCGTCAAAGCGATGTTCCGCTGGGCAGCTCGCTACGAGGTCATGGAGAGTATCCCCAACGTGGACGCCGTCGAGCAACTGACCCGCGAAGAGGTCAGCCGCCACACCTACAGCCAAGACGAGCTGGGCAGACTGCTCAGCTATGCGGGACCCCAGATGAAGGCGATGATTATGCTGGGCATCAACTGCTCGTTCGGTCCTACCGACATCGCCATGCTCACCTGGGATAAGATCAACTTCGAGAAAGGTGAGGTCCACCATCCCCGGCCCAAGACCAAAGTCAAGCGAGGCATCGCGCTGTGGCCCGCCACACTGGCAGCCCTCCAGCAGGTGCCCCGCCGGCCGGACATAGGGCCGCTGGTGTTCTACACCAAGTACGGCAATCCCTGGGTCCTCCAAGACGGTCAGGACGAACATCCTGACCGGGCACTATCCAAGGCGTTCGCCAAGCTGATGCGTAAGGCCAAAATCAAGGGCCCGTCCGGCACTGGGTTTTACACCCTGCGGCGCACCGCCGCCACGATCGGTGGCGAGACCGGCAACGCCTACGGCGTCCAGGGCCTGCTCGGCCACACCACACCGCAGACGTCCAGCATCTACATCCAGGACGTCAGCCCCCAGACGCGGGAGGTCACCGACCACGTGTATGAGTGGTTCCAGGGCGTTACCGTTTCGGAAACCACTTCGCCCCAAGACAGCGAGTAGCAGGTCCCTGCGGCCTGCGACCATGCCGCCGGCTCGTGCTAGGGGCCGGCGGCTCGACACGTTCGACACGATGGGTCATCAATGTCTGATTGACGAACTCCCGAAACCACGACTCCGTGATGCGGTAGTGGCATTTACGGCCGGGCCGATTGCTGGGGTTGATGCACAACGCCAGCAGGTCGCCCGCCTTGATCAGGCGGATCACCGTGTTGGTCGAGACGTGCAGCCGCGCGGCAATCTGGGCGGGGCTGTAAAAGGGCTCGTTCGTGTCGGGTTGGTTGCTGCTTTCCATAACGACGCTATGTACTTGCCAAAGATCACACTACTTGTCTGACACACGTGCGGGGGCCGGACTCGAACCGGCCGCCCGCCCCGGGGGTAGACTCCGGAGCGGTCCGCCTTGGTCCCCGCCAAAAAGAAACGGCGGACGTTGATAAGGCCACTGTTGGATTTGGTTTTTGTTTTTGGTCATCCGCCGATCACGGCAACGAGCCAGCGGCCCGTATATCTTCTACATGGGGTGGCAGAAAAATATCGTTGCCCGCCGGCCCGAAATCAGCAAAATTCCTACGAGCAAAATTCTCCGTCCGCTCGTATCCTTTTATAAAAACAGTTCTCCTTCTGGACAAACTGATATTGGCAGCGTACGGCTACTGCGTTGCAGGGTTGAATATGGGCAGAGAGTGTACATCCTTCCCGGGCAGCACGGCTATTGCCATCGCTGCGGTGGACGTGGACGGCCGGCCTCTTGGGCCTGGCGTGCTCGGCACTTCTTTGACCACTTGACCCCCAGTTACGATGGGATGTATGATAACTATCCGCGTCGAAGTGTCAATCACGTTTTGTATGGATAAATAATTGTTTTTGTCAGGGCAGAGGACAGTCATAATGCCGAAGGGACCGGAACTCCGAAAAAAGGATAAACAAGCTAAGGAATATCTCACCGCCCGCGTGCGCAAGGGCCTCACCCAGGAATTGCGCGACATGACGCCAGAGGGGTTCCAGTTCGGCAAGGTGGTCGAGGTCGCCATCGAGCAGTGGATGGGATTGCCCGAGCCTATCCGGATACAGACACTGATCGGCGGGGAGCGCGTCTCCCTGCCGGAGCTGGTCGAGCGCATCGTCGAGTCGAAGCTGCAGGCCGGCGCTGCTGCTGGGAAGCACCTCGAAGAACACCGGCGGCAAAAGCCCGGGCCAAAGGGTTCCGGGGGCCAAGCGAACGGAGATAATCCTCGATGAGCTGCATCGTATGCTCTTCCTCGCAGGACAGGTCCTCCGGCTCCGAGACGCCTTGGCCCATTTCCTCCAAGACGCAGGCTGTCAGGCCCTCCACGAACGCCCATCGCCAGATATTCTTCTCCTGCTGCATCTTCTGGAGGTAGGCGTCCACAAAGGCCCGGAGCTTCTTCACGTCCCGCGGGGGCTTGCCGTCATACGCCTTTCTCCATTCGTGCACGACGCCGCGCACGAACACCTTGTGCAGGGGGCTGTTTTTGCCCCAGGTGCGTACTTCTTGGAACACCCACAGCCGCAGGCGACACTTCGCCGCCTCCTCGTCCGTCATGACGCGACCTCGCGCCTCACCCTCGCCCCGACCTCTGAACCGCTTCATAGTTCCGCCTTTCCTGTTGGGGTTTCTGCTGTCGGACCACCCCTCATCTATTGTGGGGGCGCCAGGCCGCACGTTCATTAGGCTTTCGCCGCAGGGGCGGGTCAGGTTTTTTCTCGGTTGACCGCCGGCGCCTGTTGACTTCGATGCCGGCCGTCGATAGGATTGCAGGTACGTGATACAAGTATATCGGTTTGATAGACTCCGGTCCCAAGATGGCCCAGCATGATGACTACTCCTATGCCCTCCCGCTCGCGGAGCGTGAAGCCCGTCAGCTCAATGCCTGGCTCCAGGGCCGGTGCGTCCACCTGTGGATGCCGGATCTGTGCTGCCCGGACTATAGCTGCTGTGCACCGGATCTGCTGGTGCCACTGGAGCTGCGGGAGTTGTATGTCCAGGCCCATAACGATGGAGACGTCCAGACGCTGCAGCGTCTGGATCGGATGTTCTTCGGCCGATTACTCAGGCATGAAAGATTGGAGACTCTATGAGAGAGCAAGCCGTAGTGACAGCAGGCCGGCCCCGCCGGAAGGATAAACCCAAGAAACGCACGTACTACCTGTCCGCGCCCTTGGCGGACGCCTTTGTTGAGAAGTTCGGCGGGGAGACTTCACGGATGGTCGGCGGCGGTATGGTCCTGATGATGGCACTCGATGAGGCCGTCCAGAACTACTGCCGGGACGCGGCGAAGGATAAGTCGCCGGAAGAGGCGGTCAAGGACGTCAAGGAGCATCTGCCCGAGTGGCTCGATGCCATGCTGCTCAAGCGACACGTCAGCAGACTGACTCCTGCCGAGCGGAGCCGGATTCTGACGATCGAGCGAGAGAAGATGGCCCACGGCCGCTGACGGGACGGATAGGGAACCCACGTTCTTCTACGTGCTTGGGGTCCTTCGATGCGGAACCGGTTCTGAGATGGCAAGACGTATCGTAAAGGTAGGCAACGGACTGGTTGTCCGTTGCCCGCCCCAGGACTGACGTTCGTAAAGTCTTCTACTGTAAGAACTTGTGGCCGCTGCGGCCTTCGGTGTATGCATCATGTCTCCGTTTTGTCTCCATCCATTCCGTTGGAGACCTGCACCGATGGCCTGGGCAGTGAAAACTGCCGATATGATGGAGGCTATGAGAAAACCGTGGGTCTACAAGCGAAGGAACATCAGAGGATGGCGGGTCGGATGGTACGAAGGAGGCAAAAGGAAGGCCAAGGCGTTGCCGAGCAAGAGCCTCGCCGAGCACTTTCGCCACATCAAGTACACGCAACTCAACGCGGATGTCTTCACCAGTATTGTCGATTCAGATTGGCAGCAAATGGTTGGTGAGTACTGCCGTTTCAAGCAAGTCGAGGGGCTCCAAGAAGCGTCGATCTACGAAGCCATGCTGACGTTGGACCATTTCAAACGGCTGACTGAGCTCCACGCATCGAGAGCGGTCACACAGAACGCGCTGGACCAGTTCGTCTTGGATCGGGGGCAGGAAGTCGAGAAGAACACTCTGAACAAGGACATCCGCAATCTGAACGCGTTTCTGAACTGGGCCGCCAGGAATCGGTTCGTCTCATTGGGCCTTGAAATCAAGAAGGTCAAAGTGGCTCAGAAACCCGTGGCGGCATTGTCTGCTCAACAGGTGCGAGACCTCCTCGCGGCCACCTCACGGTATCGCACCCTGCGACTGAGAGTGCTGCTGGCGGTGACGACTGGCCTTCGGCGCGGCGACATCGAGGCGATCCGCGTCGGCGACGTTCATTTTGATCGGAACACCATTGCAACCCGGAACCGCAAAGCGGGGAAGGCAATGGCAGACCGTCCTCTTCCAGAGGAGATCATGACGCGGCTTTCCAACTATGTCGCCACACTGCCAGACGGGCAGGAGAAGCTCTTCATCGACAGGTTCAGCCCGAAGAAATGGGAGAAGATCCGGCGGGCTGTCAGTTTGCCCGAATTGAAGTTCCATGATTTGCGGAAGACATTTGCCTCATTGTTAGCCCAGAGGGGTGTGTCAACGGCCGTGACACAGAGGCTATTGGAACACTCAAGTCCTCAACTCACGAATGACGTGTACACCAATGTGGACCCTGTGCTGCGGCAGGCAATCAGCCTCTTGCCCGTAGCAGAGTGGTTGTGAGTGTATCGAAGGCTCCAGCTCTCTGGCACAATAGGCCTTACAGCCGGTCATCCCGGGGGAATCGAGCCGATATTCAGTCTTGTCACCGTATGTCGGACGCTCTTTGACCGTGGGTTCTGGCACCGAGAGGAATTGCGTCTCGCGCAGATCCGAAGCGAGCAATCTATGAGTGGAGGCATGCACCAGACAAAGACATCTCAGAGCCACAGGAGACTGACCGCCATTATGAGCATACCGAGGATGACGCCGCTGATGACCAAGTGCTCGTGTCCGTACCGATGGGCCGTGGGCAACAACTCATCCAGAGATATGTAGATCATGATGCCGGCGGCGAAGGCCAGTGTGCCTGCCAGGAGCTCGGGTGTCAGAAACGGCAGGAGCAAGAGAAATCCAAGCAGCGCGCCAATCGGCTCCGACATACCCGAGAGGAAGGAATAGAAGAACGCCTTGTTTCTGCTTGATGTCGCATAGAAGATAGGCACTGACACGGCAATCCCTTCGGGGACGTTGTGAATCGCGATGGCAAAGGCAATCAGAGCGCCCAGCCGGGTGTCGCTCAAGGCAGAGGTGAACGTCGCCAGGCCCTCCGGGAAATTGTGAATCCCGATGGCCACCGCGGTCATGATCCCCGCCCGCATCAGCCGGCGTTCATCGTGATGCGGGGCAACTGCTTCCTCGGTTCCTTCGTAGTGGTGTGGATTTTTGACTTCAGGCACAAGCAGATCGACGATCATTATGAACAGGATGCCCATGAAGAAGACGAGGACGCCCGTAGCACGTCCAATGATGCCCGAGGCTTCAGGCAGCAACTCGACAAGCGAGACATACACCATGGCGCCCGCCGACAGACCCAGCGCGAACGCCAGGTAAAGGGTCTTCGGGCGGCGGATGAAGTAGGCGATGGCGCTGCCGATTCCGGTCGATAGTCCTGCTAATAGCGTCAGTGCCAGGGCCGCGACCACACTGCCTGATGTACTCATGTCGGTGTCACTCCGCAGCGGTTGGAACTCAACTCGCTGTTCACCGTACGCCGTGTTTCGATACACCTGGTGTCCGGTGTCTTTGTACGAAGTACTCGTGGTTTTTGCACGGTTGCACCGGGCTTGGGCTCCAGTCACCGGCCTTTGCGAAACTCGATCCACACGCCGTAATTCACACCCTCTTCATTCCCCAACCTCGGTTGGATGATGCGATAGTCCTTTACCTTCAGTGACTTCATGATGGCATGCAGTTCACGGATGGTCGCCGCAATGTCGTACTCAGGCCCCTCTCCCCGCCCCCCGCGCACCGTCTTGGCCACTTCCAGCGGAAGATTCTCCGAGAAACCCCGCCCAATATAGGCCGCACCGCCCGGCTTAAGGACCCGCCAGATCTCTCCAAACGCCTTGACCTTGTCACGCCACAGCCAGAACGAGCCTCGCGAGACGATAACGTCCGCATAGTTGTCTCGAAAGGGCAACGCCTGAGCATCAGCTTGGACCGCGCTGACTCGGCCGCCGGATCCATGTTTCTCGGCTTGCTGCAGGAAGTACGGGAAGAAATGCGGATTGATGTCCGCATTGATCCAGTGCATCTTCGTCCGCTGGCACAATTCGATGATCAGCGTCCCCGGCCCGCTGCCGAGATCAATCCCGACCCCGGTCCTGCCATCGAGGCCCAAGTCCTCCACGAGCTGCTGTGCCAGAGGACCGTACACAGGGGACAGTCGTCCCTCACTCGCTTGGATCATCCGAATCGCGTCTTCCCGCGTGTATTCCTTCTGGGCCACCTTCGTCTGGTCCTCGGATGACATACGAGGACTGGGACCTGCACATCCATTCGGCAAAGTCAATGCCGCCAGTACGAGGCAGAATCGACCCAGGTCTGCGAATCGCGAGACCTTCCTCATGTTCATTGTCCACTCCTTCACACTGAAATCCATCGCCTGACCATGGCGTTGCGTATTTCCATTTACATCCATGTGCCTGCCGACTATGTTCTGTGAGCCGCAAGCAGTATACAGTGTTTGACGATGTCGGACAACACATGAAACCAGACGCCAAGGTCGATGGAATTCTGAAGGAAGCGACAAACGGCAGACCCATTACGAAAGCCGAAGCCCAGTTCCTGCTGTCATTCCCCGAGAACTCGCTGGAAGCGGCGTTGCTTCGCGCTGTCGCCAACAGCATCTCCCGCAAGAGATTCGCAAACACTGCCCTTCTTCTCGGACAGATCGGCGTCGATATGGCGCCATGCGACGGGGACTGCTGTTTCTGCTTCTTTGCCAAATCGCACACCACCATCCAGGCCTCGTTATTGCCTACGGAAGAGGTCATTGCCAGGTGTCACCGGTTTGCCGCGGGCGGAGCCCAAGGCGTCTTTCTTATGACGATGCACCGGTTCGGCTTCGAGTGGTTTCGCGACCTCTGCGTGACCTTGCGGAAGTCCATCCCGGCCCACCTGGAGATCCTCGCGAATGTGGGAGACGTGGACCTCTCGCAATTGAAGGAGATGCGCGATGCCGGCGTTACCGGGGCCTATCACGTCTGTCGCCTCAGAGAAGGCATCGACTCCTGCATGGACCCGGCGCAGCGCCGGGCCACCATTGAACGCATCATTGAATCAGGCATGGCCTGGTACACGCTCTGTGAGCCCATTGGCCCGGAGCACACGGCAGAGGAACTGGCGGAACAAATGTGGCTCGGCGTAGACCTGCCCTGCCGCCAGCACGGGGCCATGCAGCGGTTCCCCGTCCCGGGCTCGCCGCTTTATGCGAAGGGACAGATTTCCTTGGCGAAACTCGGCCAGATTGTCGCTGTCATCGCGCTGGTGATCAGCGACAATCATTCTTACCGGTCGACGACAATTAGAATTACCGGTTGTGGATAACCGGTTTTAGGCTATCTGGATACTCTTTAGTGGTAAGGAGATCCAGATGGTCAAGGACGGGCAGGTAAGGATATTGATGCGACTGATGAATCGAGAGAAGACGTTGGAGGCGGCCGCGGCGAAGGCGGGGATGACCGAGAAGACGGCTCGGAAGTATCGGGACCTGGGGACGCTGCCGAGTCAGTGTGGGGTGATCCACGACTGGAAGACACGGGAGGATGCCTTTGCGTCGGATTGGCCATGGGCCGAGGAGCTGCTGAAGACTAACCCTGGCTTGGAGGCGAAGACGTTGTTTGAGGCTTTGCAACGGGAACAGCCGGGCCGGTATCAGGATGGCCAGTTGCGGACGTTCCAGCGGCGGGTGAAGCGGTGGCGGGCCTTGGTGGGTCCTGGCAAGGAGATCTTCTTCGCCCAAGTCTATCAGCCGGGGGAATGGTGTGAATCAGATTTCACGCATATGGAGAGCCTGGGTGTCACGATCGGCGGGGTTCCCTTTGCACACCTGCTGTATCATTTTGTGCTGTGCTGGTCGAACTGGGAGACGGGAACGGTGTGCTTCTCGGAGAGCTATGAGAGCCTGAGTCTGGGTTTGCAGAATGCCTTGTGGAAGCTGGGCGGGGTGACGAAGCGCCATCGGACGGACAATCTGACGTCGGCGGTCAATCGGATCGGCAATCCGGAGACGTTCACGGCGCACTATCGGGGCCTGGCGAACCACTACGGCTTTGAGAGCAGTAAGATCCAGCCGCGTAGTCCCGAGGAGAACGGGGATGTCGAACAGCGTCACTATCGGCTCAAGAAGGCGGTGGATCAGGCCCTGATGCTCCGCGGCAGCCGAGACTTCGCGCGCCGGGAAGACTACGAGAGATTCCTCGAGCAGATGTTCGAGCAGCTTGATGCGGGCCGTCAGGAACGACTGCGGGAGGAATTGAAGGTGCTGCGTCGGCTGCCGGCCCGACGGCACCAGGACTTCCGAGAAGTCGACTGTCAGGTAGGCATCTTCGGAACGATTCGCGTGCTGAAGAACACCTACTCTCTGCATAGCCGCCTGGCGGGAGAAGGTGTGAAGGCTCGCATCTATGCCGAGCAGATTGAGGTCTGGTACGCCCAGCGAAAGATCGAGGTGCTGCCTCGGTTGCGCGGGGAGAACGGCCACTGGATCAACTATCGGCATGTGATTGACCGGCTCGTCCGCAAGCCTGGCGCGTTCGAGCACTATCGGTACAAGGACGACCTGTTCCCCACCAGTCAGTTTCGGATCGCCTATGATCTGCTCCGGGAGCAGGCCGGTCCCAAGCAGGGCAACAAAGAGTACCTCAAGCTCCTGGAGCTGGCGGCCCAGGAGAATGAGACGCTGGTCAATGAGACCCTGCGGTTCTTCATCAGCCAGGCCGGCCCGATCGATGTGGGGGCGGTGGAAGAGCGGGTCAAGGCCCGGCTACGGCCGCCGGCCGTTAGTGAGATCGTGATCGCGCCGGTGGATTTGCGGATCTACGATCAATTGTTGGAGTATGAGGAGGCCCTGGTCCCATGAGCAAGCATCTGCACCAGCAGTTGACGGATTTGCTCAAGGAACTGCATCTGCCGACCTTCCGGGAGTACTACGCGGAATGCAGTCGGCGGGCCGTCCAGGAAGAGCTCAGTTATGAGCAGTACCTGCTGGAATTGGTGCAGCGGGAGTGCGAGGCCCGTCGCGTCAACAAGATTGCCCGGCTGGTCAAGGCCTCCGGACTGCCGATGGAAAAGACCCTGGAGAACTTCGACCTCAAGCGGATGCCTCTGAAGATCCGCCAGCAGGTCAAGAGCCTGTTGGAGGGCTCCTTCGTGGAGCGCAATGAGAATCTGTTGGCCTTCGGCCCACCCGGCAGTGGGAAGACGCACTTGCTCTGTGGTTTGTGCCACGCCCTGGCCCGGCAGCAGCGGCGGGTGTACTTCAGCACCTGCGACGTGATGGTCCAGCAGTTGTTGCGGGCCAAGCGGGCGCTGGAGCTGGACAAACTCCTGAAGAAGCTCTCGAAGTACGATGCCCTGATGATCGACGACTTCGGGTACGTCAAGCAGGACCGGGACGAGATGGAGGTCCTGTTCACCCTGTTGGCCTATCGGTACGAGCGCGGGAGCATGTTGTTGACCAGCAACCTGCCGTTCTCGAAGTGGGAGGTGATCTTCAAGGATCCGATGACGACCGCGGCGGCCATCGACCGACTGATCCATCACAGTGTGGTGTTGGAACTAAACGTTCCGAGCTACCGGGCGGAGCAGGCCAAGAAGAGAAAAGATACCGACAATAGGAGTCCAGAATCCAGCCCCCTATAGGGGGCCTCTGGGGCTAAGAAAGACCGGTAGAAATAATTGTCGCTGAAGGGAGACTGTAGCAACGTTACAGAGCATAGTTACCCCGTTTCGCGTTGTTGATGGAGGGTGACGATGGTTTGGCAGCGGGCGGGAGCGTGTAGGTCCCGCTGCATGTCCAAGGCAATGCGACGGCG
>Ga0315277_10013363_pt1 | contig 10230 bp, 9 predicted proteins | sample YL17G05_15_MG_FD_203695 | JGI IMG/M metagenome (GOLD analysis project Ga0315277, IMG submission 203695) | Sediment microbial communities from Yellowstone Lake, YNP, Wyoming, USA - YL17G05_15 | ecosystem: Environmental > Aquatic > Freshwater > Lake > Sediment | place: USA: Wyoming | collected...
GGTTTGACTGGTTCATTTATCGCTTTGAAGAAGGAGCCATCGAGTTCCCTTTGAATGATCTCAAATTTCCTGCCTCCTCCTAAATAATCTACAATATCGGTGCTCGTAACTATGCCTTGAAGCGTCTTTGTTCTCGGGTCCACGATCGGTATACGCCGGAAGCCCTCTTCTGCCATGATGTGAACAACGTCATAAACTGAAGTCGTGAGTGCCGCTGTGATGACTGGACCCTTGGCAATCGTCATAATCTCTCCTTTGCGATCAGACCATTCTGTTTTCACTTTTGCCAGTTCACAACTCCTCCTACTCGACTGAAATCCCCACGTATTTGATCACTTGGTTCCACACCCAATTACGAATTCTGAGGAACTAATACTATATCAACTAAAACCAATATAAAGCGCGCGAAAGAGAAGATGTGACCCTTGATGATGTTAAGGTCGTGATAGCGCGCGCGAGACGAGAATTACTGTCATTGACCAATTTGAAAGAGAACACAAATTCCTGCCTCAATGCTGGAGATATGTGAGAGTAAAGGAAGGTTGTCTCTGGAATCTAGAGCCTAGATCTTTTGCAGATTGGACTTAGTCGCGCGCGCGAGTATGGTCTAATCTTCTTCTCTCTCGCTATTGCGGTTCCTGTAAATGTTCTGCCTAAGCCTTATCCTAACCAAGCTTGTAGCCTGGTCTTCCGTCTGGCTTAGCCTTGGGCATGTTTATGGTGAACTGTGCTCCCTTGCCCTGTGTGCCAGTTTCCTGAATTGTCCAGCCATAGACATCCATCATCCTTTTAACCAGGTGTAGCCCATAGCCTGAACCTTTGCCAGTAGTGAAGCCTTCGTTGAAGATCTTGGGCTTGACGTCCAATGCTATGCCGACGCCGTCATCCTCATAGACTAGTCTGAGTTGGTTTTCCTCAGCTTTTTCGTAGTGAATCCTGATTTGATTTAGCTTTTTGCCGTACTTCAGCGAATTGTTGTTCAGATTATAGAAAAGCGCGCACAGCAGCGAATCAGCCAACACGGTTAACCCGTGGCACTCGTTCACTATTCTGATGCCTTTCAAGTCTGGGAAGAGTGATGCTGCCTCGTCAACGGCCTTGCCAACGTTCAGGTTGACTAGTTGTTCGACGCCCAGCTGCTCGTATGTTCTGGCAAACTCAAAAATGGTTTCCGCGTTTCTGACAGCGTTTTCCATGTCCGCCAACTGCTCCAAGGCTTCAGGATCCTCAGCCAGCTTCCGCTTTAACAGATAAGCGTTCCCAGTCACCGCCGACAGCTTGTTCCGCACATCATGCCTCGTCAGGCCGCCGACGACATGTAGCTTCTCATTTGTCACTTCGAGCATCTTGTTCAATTCTCTAAGATGATCTTCTGCGTTTTTCAGTCTCGTAATGTCTTTGTATATCCCAACATGGCCAAGCAGTTTGTTTTCAAAGGTTACTGGAGCTGCGGAAATGGACACTGGCACCAGTGATCCGTCTTTTCTTTTTCTGACGGTGTCATGACTGGCATATCCGTTCTTCGCGTCTTTGTCCAGGCTTTCTGCTTCTTCTCGCATGCCTTCTGGCACTACAAGGTCGTTTATGTCTTTGCCTTTGGCTTCCTCTGCAGAATAACCAAACAGTTGGCAGAAACGAGGATTCACGTCCACTATCTTGAAGTTCAGGCCCAGATAGACTGCTGCTTCAGGATTATGTCTGAACAATCCCTCAAACTTCTGATGACTCTCTCTCAAGGACATTTCTGTCTTCTTGCGTTCAGTTAGGTCTCTGTGTATAACCTCTATGCCAATGACCTTGCCTTTCTTTTTAAACGTGCTAACGCCAAGCTCAAGCGGAATGGATTCTCCTTTCTTGTTCAATCCCCTTATTTCGTAGATCAGGGGAAATTCATCTTCTGAATATTCTGTTCGATATTTCCCCAGAGCCATATCGCGATCGTCAGGGTGAACAAAATCAAGGAACACTTTGCCTTTCAGTTCTTCATCAGTGTATCCAGATGATTTCTTAAATGCCGTGTTATAGTCTATGAGGCGACCTTCTCTTCCCACGAAGATGCCTACAGGGTCCTGAATGCTTTCAAACAAGCTCCTAGACCTTTCCTCTGATTCTCTAAGAGATTCTTCTGTTTTCTTGTTTTTGGTGATGTCTCTAAATATTCCTTGAAGCATTTTCTTGTCCTGAAGTTCGAAGAGATTGGTTTTGACTGCAACGTTTTTGACTTCCCCGTTTTTGGTGATTACCTGTGTTTCCAGAATTTGCCCCTCTCTTTCTTTGAGATGCTGCTTGAAAGTTGTGCTGAATTCTCCTTCACCCTTCTCCGGAGGATACAAAATCTGTTGGTGCTTGCCAATCAGTTCTGATTTCTCTCTGCCGACCAACTTTGCTGCTGCACGGTTGCAGTCCAGCAGTATGCCTGTTTCGGCATCTGCCAAGAAAACAGCGCCAAGGGCTTCCTCAAACTGCCTTCTGTACTTTTCTTCCGATTCCTCTAGTTCAAAGTTCACCTTTTTGCGTTCAGTTATGACTTCGCATGCGCCAAAAAGCCGATGGTTCTCGGGGTTACCAACATCTTCTACGACGTGTGAGAAGACTCTGAGCCATCTCGTTGAGCCGTCTTTTTGGGTGATTCGCAGTTCGCAGACGCTGGATTGCCCCGGTTTTAGGTCTGTCACTTTTTCTTCGAACGTGGGCAGGTCTTGTGGTTGAACAACGAATTTCCAGCAGCCTTCATCCATCATTTCTTTGACTGAGTAACCAAATACCTTTTCGGTTGCTCCCGCCATCCAACTAATGGCAAAACTTCCTTCGCCCATTTTGAGGCAGGAAAACACGACATCGGTTGAGATGCCTGAAATGATTCGGTGTTTCTCCTCGCTTGCTCTCAACTCTTCTTCTGTCTTCTTGCGGCTGGTGATGTCTGTTGAGATGCATAGTATGCCTTCAGGTACGGGGTACACGTGCACTTCGTACCAGCCTTCCGGTCCGTTCTCGAAAACATACTTGCTGTTTACTGTTTCTGGCTTCCGTGTTTCCATCACTCTCTTGAAGGCCGCGAAGAAAGGCGTCTTTTCCACGCCTGGAAAAAGGTCTGTAAGTTTGTTTCCCAACAGTTTCTCTTTGGGAGTATGTGTGAACTTTGCCCCTGCCTCGTTGATGATGACGTGTCTCCATTCCCGGTCTAGAACATAAACGCTGTCGCCGATTGACTCCAAAAGAGTCCGATAACGCTCTTCACTTCTACGCTTCGCGTCTTCCTCTCTCTTGTTTTCCGAGGCGGTCCTTATGCTGTGTGCCAGTTCGCAGTACACCGTTTCTGGGTCGCCATGCTTGTTCACGTACTGGTCAGCGCCAAGGTTAAACGCCTTTATGGCTACTTCTTCTCTGCCCTTTCCCGTGAACATTATGAACGGAATTGCGATTCCGCTTTGCCTCAGCTCCTCCAGGAACTGCAGACCATCCTTTTCCGGCATCTGATAATCCGAAACGACCGCGTCATATTGCTCCTTCTCCAGCTTTGCCAATGCCTCATCAACCGAGGTTGCAGATTCAACTTGAAACGGGCCTTGAATCTCTAAACATTGCCTAGCAATCTTTAGCAGGGTAGAATCATCGTCAACATGCAAGATACGATACTTCGTCTCAGCAGAATCCACAACCACAGTAGCCGAAGACTGTACGGCAGACTCAACCATGCAAATCCTCCTTCACACTAACCACTATCCGCACATCATCAGTAGCAAGGTCTTGAAAGTCTCCAGTCTGATTAAACGTTTATGAACACGGAATTAGTATCCAAAAACAACCTGCAAAACCACACCGACACTCAAGACGACAGACACATCCAGTAAAGAACCAAGAAAAAAGAGGGGGTTTGCGGGAGAAAAGGACACTGAGAGTGGCGAAGTCTGAGTCCAGATTCAGACTCCATAAAACGCTTTTCCCAGATGGTGAAAAGAAATGGATATGGGAAAAGTCGAAGACTGACCCAGCCCATCCATTTGCAATACAAGTGACCTCTCCATTGCTAATAGGTCTTATGGGTTCATTTTCAGGAAATTATACGAATAATTCAATCAACTAGTTAATCACCATAGTTAAATTGAGATCGGGTTCACGGTTCACACCTTAAATATTAGGCTGCGTGCGGTCATAGGTAGACGATAAGAATGATTGAAGAACCTAATTTTGACGATGATGAACCGTGGCTAGATGACGATGAAGACCAAGATGAACCGCAAGAACCAATTGAGGGGACTAGAAAGCCATAGGTGAAAAACAGCAATGCTAGTACTGTTCCACACTTCTTTAGTCATTAATCTGTAAAGAGAAGATTCCCAGACTGCCGAAGGAACAAGCTCAATTGTCAGCTTCAAAATCTCTCGCTCCCTAGACGCAACAAGAATAAAAGCGATCTTCACAAAGCGCGCGCGGGAAACGGAGATATCGTCACTTTGTCGGTAGTATAAGTTTGTGAAATAGGTTGCATTTTGGACATGGAAGTGCGGTAAGAAAATGGGAAGGTTAAAAGTCAATGAACGTGCTTTAAATGAAAGCAATCTTCCTACTTTTTCCCCGCAGGTTTCTTTTCTTCTGGTTTAGGCTTTTCTTTCTTCTTGTTAAAGGGCATAAATTTCGCCTCCTGAGCTCTTGTCCAAGGGTCTATTGGGTTCCAGGGTTGGTATATGCTTTTTTGCCAGCATTCATATGCCTGTCCGCTTGTGGAGAAAAAGTACTTGCATCTAACTAAGTGCAGATACCCTCGGGTCCGCCACAAAACCTAGAGGTCCTATTCTGATGCCTGATTACTTGCGTTTTCTGAACAGGTTAACGTGGTTAACGGCGCGGCAAATGCGCGATGAATCAGGCATAAACGCAGAATATGAAATTCGCGCTATTTCCCAACTTTGTCCGAGTGTTTTTTCTTCTTTTGAGCATTCTTTTTTTTCAATGAAGGCATGCGCTAACTCCCCCAAAGCAATACTTGCAGTCAATGATATTACCGATGTGGGTCTTAAGACTTTTCACGGTTAAGCCTATAGGAGTCAGAAAAAGGGGATTGCGCGGGAGATTTCGCCACTTGGTGTGGGGTTCAAATCCCATCCTGCCAGCTATTGACTGTCAGATACTTCCGGAAATGGGAAGTCTAAAGTAGGATATTGCCCAATAGATATTCTTATGAAAGGAAGAACCAAGACACTGCTGATTCTGGTTGTGCTTTTCATATGCTCGTTTCTCCCGGTCTTTGCGGCATCGCCTTTTTCCCAACAAGACAGTTCACTTGTCATCAAAGAAGTTCTAATGAAGACTTCAGTCGCATACTTGTGGCTTAGCCCGATTGTTCATGTTTTTACTGTGGTGTTGCTTGTTGCCCTGTATCTTTATGGATCGAGAATGGGCAGAGTTGTCGATGGTTTTTTCGCCATTCTGTTCTTGTTCATTGCTTTCAGCAATCATATCGCAGTTACTGACACTTATGGACTTGTGGTGGTGACGGGAAACCTGGTTCTAATATTGATCGTGGGGCTGTTCTGGGTTTGGGAAGTCTACAGACCTCAGAACAATTATGTTTTCGAGAGGCTTCCAGCGTGGAGATACTGGGTTTTGCCCTTTGCTTTCTTGGCTTTCTGGTCTCCAGTAAACGCTCAGTTGAATCCTGATTTCAATCCGTTGTTGCTGCTCACTTCTTCTTTTGGTGTTATGTATTGTCCCACGACGCCAGTGATAATAGCCCTCTTGACTTTAATCTATCCAAGAGTTAACACATATGTTCTCAGAGCAACCAGTTTCGTGGGCTTGATAATGGGCCTGTTCAACGCCATGTCATATTTCATGATGCCCGGCTATACCTTGTGGAATTTGGTTCTTCACACGCCACTCATATTCATTTCACTGTACGGCTTGGTTATCCCAATCCTAGCAAAGACTAGCCTCTCTTCACAAGAATCACAAGAGAAAAGGACAAGATAGAAAAAAGAGGGGTTCGCGAGAGAAATCGCCACCTTATCTTGGGTTCAAATCCCCGCGACCAAACACAAGAGGGGGATCTATGACTCATAACTTGGTCTCCAGGCGTTCTGTTCCAGTGAAGAACTTTTGAAACGAATTTCTGATCACAGCCTAGAAAAAGAGAAAAAAGAGGGATTTGCGCGCGCGATGTCGAAGCGTTGTAAGCGCGCTGGCTTGTCCCTAAAATGGTTAAAAATGGTCTCAACTCTTCTTTCGTCTTTCCGCGTCTGATTTGGGCTTGTTTGGTGGGCAAATCTCGACCGTTGAAGGATGGCAAATCATGGGGGTCCATCAAATCCTGAAGATAGTAGGGTTTTTCCATGAACAGTTGAGGCTGCAGCTAGCCCTTTTGGAGCTTAAAGGCACGTAAGAGGACCAAAAACATGTTTACACCTCGAAACTGTCCTCAAACCCGAAAACAAGAATTATAACCATTTTACACCAATTCCGGGACAAGGCAGCGCGCTATTGGAGAAAGCAACCGTCGATTCTTCAGTTCAGTTTTTGGAAAAAGAAAATAGGCATTCTATGGCGGTTCCATAAGCGTGCGCGGTGCGGTCTGTGAACCCTATCTTTTTTCTCCACTCAAGACATGTCTTCCAGTCAAAAGCCGATAGACTACTACAATCACGGCAATCACAAGCAGTAGATGTATCAATGTGCCTACGCCAGGCAGAGCAAGGAATCCCACTGCCCACAATATCACAAGAATGATAACAATCGTCCAGAACGTATCCATAGCCAACTCCCCAACTAAGTCTCAACTACTGGTTTCAAGTACATGTGAAGTTGTCCTTTTGAGACCTTGAGATTAAGACCCTTAGCAGTCCAGCGTGCAACCCCTTTCTCTAGGGCTGAAATGGCCAACAGGTTTCGTACTCCACCTTTCTTTGCGCCAAGAACAGATTCAGCTACATCCTTGGTCAATTCGACTTCAAGATGAGTCACTTTCCAGTCTTTGGGATCTATTTCCATTTCTTTGACTTGGCCTATTTTCTCGTCTTCAGCATAAACGTCCTTATCCAAAAAATCCCTACTTTTCATCCTCATTTTTCCCTCCCTTTTAGATATACATTATTTGAAGCACTAGCTTTAAGCTTTTAGGCTTAGGTACCCCTGATAATGGCTGCACCAAAGGAACCCCTGCAGATACAGAAGTTCAAAAAAAGAGAAAGTACGGGTCTCTACGTTGTGCAGTCTTTTATTTCTGCTTTGGAAGCATTTTCCCTGACCGATGCTATTCCTTTTTGGCATCCCTCTTTTGATTCGTAACCCTGGCTTTCCGCTATAATCTCCCCATTTTGAGCTATAAGTCTGAACCTGAATTTTCCTACCACATCTTTGAATATTTCAAAACGTTCGCCTGCCAATTTCACACCTCCTTCAACCTTGGTTTCCATCTGTGAAAACTCGTATTTAAAAATTTCCATCCGTCAATGTTCAAGCAATCCACTTCAGCGCACGCTAAGATTATGCCAGAATAAGACTAAGCGCCCGGTTGGAAGTCTATGTCTATTGTTGAGAAGGAAATCAGTCTTTCTTCTTTTCTTCTCCCTTAACCCCTGCCTTTATTCCCTTTCCAACACCCTTCACAACTCCAAAGCCTTTCTTAAGACCTTTACCGATTGCTTCTCCGGTTTTCTCTGCAGCCTCTTCAGCTTTGCCCTTCTTTTCATTTTTCTCAGACATTCTTTCACCTCCAATCTAAAGATGCGTCTCAACTAGCTCATTTAATTCTTTTGCCACGCGAGTGCAGAGCAGGCAAAAATATTAAACGCCTTGGTAACCAAAATGCTTGGAATATTCGGGGGGGATAATGGGTGACTAAAGGTGCTGAAATAGAAAGAGTAGATGCTGAAATAGACGAAATAGCGCAGAGGATTTTGTTGGAGCTTGAAAGCGCAAGTTCTAAGGATTTATCGGACGCTCGTTATGCAAAAATGGTGTTGCGTTTATCGGACGCTCATTACGCAAAAAGGATACTGCAACAGATAGGAAGTGTTACAAAGCAGAACAGTGGAGCTGAAAGTGATATAGAGAAGAGAGCGGTGATCAAGGTTCTGTTGTTTTCTACGTGGATGCAGAGACTTTATTTCATCATAAGATCCTTCCTCATGGGAGAGATAGGTGCGGCCGTTACATTCCTTTTCATATGGTACGTTGGCTCAATAAACGCTATCGGGATGTTTGTCTTCGGCATATTTGTGTTCGTGTTTTCACTGGTCATAACAAGACTTTTTGATGTGCAAATAACCAAAGCTACAAAAAAGATCGTTGAAATCATGGCTAGTCACAGAACCGTCAGGGATTTTATCATGAATCACTTCTAACTGAAGAAAGCGCAGCGCGCGCTCAAATCGTATTGCCCGTTTACACTTGCACCGTAAGAAAGAAACAAATATCGACACGTCTTGTCGCTGCAGGCTCCAAGTCACATAAACTATTTATCGTCTAAGCTGCAACTAGCAGTACAGCCAGTAGTCCTCATCAAAGTTGGTTGATAGTAATGGCCACGCCTAATGATATAAAGAACATACTTGGCTCGAACGAAAAGATCGAGGTGTATATTGAGGAGAAAATCTATCATCCTCGCATCAACATTGAATCTGTGATCATTACGAATGAACGGATAATTCTGCGGCATCCTCACGCGCTTGGTTTGAAGAAGGATTACACTGATTACAGTTATAGAGACATCACTAACGTGACGTTAGACAGAGGAATAATGCGTTCAACAATCAAACTTACGCTTAGGCACAGGGAAGAACATCAGGGAGAGCATCAAGAGGAAGAACATCTGGAGTTGGACAAGTTACCAAACTCTCTTGCAGAAAAGGGGTATGGCGTCATCAGAGAGAACATTGGCAAATTCCAATCGCCCTTTTCAACTGGATATGCTAATACTCCCAACACTCCGAGATAGTTACTTCATCGAACTCGCGCGCTATTAGGTGAATTCACATGAATCTTCCTACGCACATAACGTTTGGTGCGCTAATCGGAGCACTTTTCTTTGGGAGGTGGGACATCAGTCTGCTCGTTGCCCTTGGGTCAGTCCTCCCTGACATGGATAGGGAGTATGGCTTTTTCAGCAAAGACTACTTCCGCGACCATCAACTCCATCGGGCACTATATCACAACTTCGCTTTCATCGGGATCGTTTTTCTGATCAATCCTTACCTTGCACTGGGTGCCTTCTGTCACACTCTTCTTGACGGTATCAACACAGCAAAAGATCGCGGAGTGGAGTGGCTTTATCCTTTCTCAAGACTAGTGAAGAAAGCTAGGTATGATCACGCAGGTAAAAAAATTGCATTCGACATCAAAACTAGGCTGTACATGTATCAAAACGACCCAGTCGAGCTCACCAGAAAAACCGCTGAGGATATGAAAGATTATACTCTCAGACCCTGGCGAAGGATATACGGTCCCTTCTATTCTGGCGGTATCCTGGATATAGGAATTTTCGTTGGTTCCACTATACTAATCCTGTTTTTGACTCTCCTGTCTGTGCTTGGAGTTAGGACTTTCATCGATTTTTACCAACCCCCATATAGCTTGAACTTTATTGGTCCCCTATCTATCGGCGTTTTGGGCATTTCTCTAGTTTTAGGCGTAGGCGAAACGAAGAGGCACATAGAGGCGAAAAAAGCTTCTCGGGCACCGCCGACACTGTGGAAGCTATCATTCTTTCTCTCGAATTTCCTAATCGCGCTTGGGGCTGGACTTGGAGCCTACCTCAACCCGAGTTCATATACTACATTCGCAGGCAATCTTCCCTACTTGGCGTCAGGAATCTTTGCGGTATTTTTGACTGCCTTCATTGTGCTTAAAATCTATTCTTCAAAGTCAATTGCTAGAATGAGAAAAGACCATGATCCATATGCACTCTAAGGCATCAGTGATTAGAGAGCGCGCGCAATGAACTCGGCAAGTCGGCAGTCGTTCATCTTTTCTTGTTGCTTCTAAAGGAAGTACAAGGTGATCAGAGTAACTCCAATACCCGCTCGTATAACTCTTATTAGATGTTCTTGAATTGTCTGCTTGCGGTATTCAAATATGCTGTAAAGTCCATCAAGGACTAACCATGAGCCAAGTCCAACGATGACTATCGCAAATTCCATGTTTTCACCTTGTTTGAGCTACACGAAGCATCTCTGCAGAGTTATTTATGGAAATCGTTGTCCAAGCATTGTTGGTTTCAGACAAATCTTATGTTCG
>Ga0315277_10013364_pt1 | contig 10229 bp, 8 predicted proteins | sample YL17G05_15_MG_FD_203695 | JGI IMG/M metagenome (GOLD analysis project Ga0315277, IMG submission 203695) | Sediment microbial communities from Yellowstone Lake, YNP, Wyoming, USA - YL17G05_15 | ecosystem: Environmental > Aquatic > Freshwater > Lake > Sediment | place: USA: Wyoming | collected...
GGCGATGGATAGCTTGCAGCCGACAGCTCACAGCCAACAGCGCCGTGCGGGGCGCGGGTTAGGGGCCCGGCTCGGGCGGGCTGGGGAGCCAGGGCTTGTCGTCGTCTTCGTCGTCGTTCGGTTCGGGCTCCTGACCCGGGGCAGGCGCGCCGTCGTCCGGGTCCATCCCCTGCTCCTTGAACCAGACATCAGCGTCTTCCATTACCCGTTTCATCTCGTCCATGCCCAGTCCCCGCCGTATGCACACTTCGTGCATTCTCTTGGACGACCCCAGCAGCACGGCATAGACGATGACTTCCGCGGCAGCCCTGCGCGACAGTTCCAGGTTCTCCATCTCCTGGCACACGCGATACCCTTCGATGCTGCGACACAAAGCCTCTTCGGTGTTGCCGACTTTGTTGTACAGGCGGGCCAGTGCCCGCAGTTCGGCCACGAGCCGGCGCAGCCGCCCGCTCTTGCGCCGCATGCTGGTGACTTCCAGAGCGTGCTTGATGGCTTCGTCGTTCTGGCCCTGCTTGGCACAGACCGAAATCAGCCCGTCCAGCGCGGAGGCCACGAGGTCATCATCCCCGGCAGCGCGAGCCTGGGCCAGCAGCGAATCGTAGAGAGGCCGGGCCTTGTCCGGCCGGCCCTGGTCTAGTTGCACCCTTGCTTTGGCCATCAACTGGAGCAGGCGGGCGTCGGTACTACCGGGCGGGAAGAGCGGAATGCCCTGCTCGGCCAGCGTAGCCTCAACGGTCTCGTCATCCATGTCAGAGCCAAAGAAGACCCTGGTTACCAGCGAGTTGTCAGCGGCACCGGTGCAGACCTGCATCGCCTTGTCGAACAGCTCGTTGGCGTCGTCAAACCGGGCTTCCTTCACTGCCAGCACGGCCTGGTTGTAGATGGCGAAGGCGACAATCTCGCTTGAAGGAAGGGCCTGGCCGATGTGGTGTGCATGTTCGAGCAGGTGCCGGGGCGTGTCCAGTTCGCCCGTTTCCAGCCGGACCGCAGCCAGGTTACACATCATCCGCGCCTGATTGCGCAGGTCCTGACTCTTCTGTGCGTCTTCCAGCAGAGCAGTGAGGAACGGGAGCGCCTCTGCGGCCCTTCCGCCCCGGAGCAATGCCTCTGCGTGCAGGGATTGCAGCGCCCGGGCCTCGTCCGGCGACGCACCTTCGACCCCGTCCCTGAGGCATCTGGCAGCCTTTGCCCACCGCTGGGCCCGCATCTGGTCAAGACCGTTCACGTATGCGCCCTTCACCTTCGGATTCGTCGTCTGCTCCAGCACGGCGACGTCCACGATGATGCGCGGTTCATCCGGCCACTGCTGCTCTGGTTCCTGCGACTGTGCGGGCTTCATGGTGTCATTATACCTCTGCGGCCACGGCCGCGCCACGTCGGCGCATTCCCGGAAGTGACCGGCCTGTCGGGTCGGAGTTCTCCTCGCTTCGGCATCGCCGGTCTCAACGCGGCAGGTCGCCGCGCTCCTGGACCCGGGCCGGCAGGCCGATGAGATGCCATGCCCGCAACCCCGGGTACTCCTCTTTGATTCGGCCGAATTCGTGGCCGAGCACGGTAGAGGTCTCAAGCAGCGGTCTCAGCCGGTCGGCGTACTTCGGGCATCGGGCCAGGTAAACCTCGGGGTCAGGGTTCTCGCCCCGCACCTGCGCGTCGCTGAACTCAGCCACAAGCTCGACTTCTTCGTCCGTGTATTCGGGCATGCCCTGCCAGAATCCGGATGTCGCTATCCTGTCCATCGTGCCTCCTTGGTCAGGAATTCGTAGCGCGGAATCGGGGTCATCAGCATCTGCATCCTGAGCAGGTGCCGCGCACGGAGCGAGTGCATCTTCACTGTCCGGACCGGCATGCCCAGTTCACGTCCTATCTGCTCGTAGGACTTGCCCTCCATCAGGTACAGAACGCAGACGACCTGGTCGTACAACTCCAGTCGCGCAAGCATGGCCCAGACCGCCTCGGCCCGCGCCTTCTTGACCATGTCCACGTCCGGCCCGGGTGCGCTCACCGGGCCGCATATTCGCCAGGTCCGCATCCACTCCCGCTCGCGGCAGCGAGCCCGCACCATGGCCAGCCAGTTCCGCTCGCCGATTTCGCACAGCCAGGTCAGGAACGACGCCCGGCCCGGGTCGAACTTGAGGATGTGTTTGAAAGCGGCGATGAAAGTGACCTGCGTCAGCTCCTCCGCGTCCGCGGAGTTGTGGCAGTGATGCCTGAGAAAACTGTACAGATTCCCCTTGTATTCCTCGACCAGGACCTCAAAGGCCTGATGGATGTCCCTCCGTTGCGCTATCAGCTCCAGCGCTTCACTAACGGTCATGTTACGCCTCCGGGACCGACATTGGCCGGTTCACGAACGACCGGGCAGTCGGGCCGGTCCTCTCGGCTGCCCGTGTGCGGCGCGGTGCCGCACGTCACCTGCTCTCCCCCGTCCCCATCTAATTCTACTCCCAAATCAGGCTCTTTGACAAGCCCCAGTTTGACCTTGAAAATCTGCGCCACAATCTCGACCAGAATCTCACGGCTGCACCCCAGCCCGCTCCAACGGACGACCGCGGCCTCGGCCTTGAGCGCGAACCCTTCTGCGCCGCTTCTTCGCTTCACCGCGAAGAGAGAGCGCACGAACCGCAGGAAGGGCAGGAAGCCGACTATCATCACTCCGTGGCGCATCAGTATGTGCTTCGCCTGCTGCTCCATTGCCCGCATCTGACCCGAAACCAGGGCGTAGTGCTCGCGTTGCGCAGCCAGGTTCCGGTCCGACCGCGTGTCCGCAGTCCCGTGCCTCAATGCCATCTCGAACCTGCGGCACTGCCGGTCGAGCCTCAGCCTGTCCCATTCGCCGGTCTTCATCAGGCTAGCCATGTCCGGCCTCCGGGTTCGGGCCGGTTGCCCACGCCAGCACCGGCCCTTCCAGCTTGCGCAGCACGCGCACGTCCAGACCCCGCCCGGTCCAGACGCGCTCTACTGCCTGCCTCACCCGGAACATGCCGGTCACTCCGGCCTCAAGCGCCTGCCGGTACAACTGCACGCAAAACCCGACGTATGCCGGCCGCTCAGGCTCGGGCACGCCCAGCTTGGACACCAACCGGTCAAACTCGGGGCGTGCGCCCCGATGCTTACCCGGTGTCGGCTGTTTCCGGCTTGCCATGTGCCGCCTCCGGTTCGACGTCGATTCCGGCCACGTCGCGTAACAGGACGCGCAGCAGCAGTTGGACCGTCTTCGGCTCCAGCCCGAACACGAGCCATCTGTGCAATACGGCCTCAAGCTCATAGGCGAGCATCTCACCCTGGCCAACGCTGAGCGCCGCGGCCACGTCCTGGGCGAACCAGACGTACTGATTCGAGTCGGCCAGGCGCAGCCGACTCGCTGCCAGAATCCTGCTTACCATCGTATGTGCCTGAGCTTTAACCACTTCCGGCTTCTGCCCAAGCACGCGGTTCTCGGGCCGGTTCTTGCGCAGATGCGCAAGCAGGCTGCGCGTCTCGTGATTCAGACCGGCTCCGTGTGTTCTGACTGCCATAAACTGCTCCTTTCATTCGGTCTTCATAGTGTTATATGCCGATGAAGCGAAAAGGGACATGACGGAGCGCGTTCCCCATCCCCGGGGATGACCCGGGGGGATATATGTCAGGATTCAGGGCAGGATGCAAGTCAGGGCATAAGTCGAGAATAGCCCGGAGGATAAGCCCGAAGATAGACCCAGGAATCAGCCCGAGAATAGCGGCGAGACTAGTGTCGAGATACGAGTCGAGGATAACGCCGGTGCTAGTGGCGGCGATAGTGCGGGTAGTAGCTCAGTGAATCAGGGCAGCAGTCAGACCGGCAATCAGGCAAGTATCAGGGCGGGTGTTCCAGCCGAGATTCTATGCGAGTATCTTCCGGGTAATACTCCGGGTAGTCTTGCCGATGATAATCCCGGCGGCGCTGTCGGCTGCGCAGGCACCTTGCGAACATCTGACGCGCCGGGCAGCAGGTTCCCCAGCCCGCCCCGCGTTGCCCTGCTACCGGATGACGAACTTGGCGCAGGACGTCGGTCTGGTGGTTTCCAGGATGTAGACGCCGGGCGTCAGACCATCCACGACGCAGATGCCGCGGCCGGGTAGCAGGATCCTGACAACTCTGCCCGAAGCGTCGAGCACGCGGACTGTCCCGGTCCCGGCAGGGCAGCGAACCTGAGCGGTCTTGCCGCCGGCGCTCGGCCTCACTTCGAGCCCCCTCGGTTCAGGCTCACGACCCTTCGGCTCCGTGACTGCGCCCGTAGTGTACTCGACCACCTGAAGCCCTGCCCCGCCGTCAGCCACGTAGACATAGGGACCAGCGGCCGCGACGCCAAAGGCCGGGTGGGGCAGTTCGTAGAAGCCGTCCTCATGAGGATTGTTGGGATTCGAAACGTGGATGACCCTCACTCCGCCCCAGTCGTCTGCCATGCAGGCGCGGCCATCAATCAGTGCCACCCGGTAGCTTTCTCCGGGCGTGTTGCAGCGGCCGACACCGTAGGGGTAGTGCGGGTCTGACACGTTGACTATCCTCAGCCCGGCCTGACCATCCGCAATGTACGCGAAGTCACCTATGACCTGGACGTCCCAAGCCCAGTCCGAAGTGTAGAACTGGGATACTGTGACCGGGTTGGCCGGGTCCGACATGCCGACTGTCACCAGCCCGTCCCCCCCACACGCAAGGAATCCGAAGGTGTCGACCACAGCGACGCCGTACACGTCACCGTCTGATTCGTACGAACCTATCTCGGTCGGCGACTGCGGGTTGCGGATGTCGACAATCCTCAATCCTCCATCGAGGTCCGCAAGGTAGGCGTAGCTGCCAGCCACGGTCACGCCCACGGCAGAGCCAGGGGTATCGCAGAACCCGACCTCACAGGGACTGCGCGGGTCCGAGATATCAACAACGCGCAACCCGGACTCTGCATCCGCCAGGTACGCATAGACGCCGTTGACAGACACTGCGTAGGCGAAACCCGGACTGTCGTAGGAACCAGCTTCACACAGGTAGAGAGGGTCGGCTGCGTCGATTATGCGCAGTCCGCCGTACCCGGTGGCAAGGTATGCGTAGCAGTCGCGCACGGTCAGCCCATAGGACCACCCCGGGGTCCAGAAGCTCGCAATCTCGACCGGGTTGCCGGGGTCGCTGACATTGAGCACGCGCATGCCGCCGTCTCCATCAGGGATGTAGGCGACACCGGCGGCTACCACTCCACCGTAGGCCCAAACCGGAGTGTCGCAGAAGCCGACCTCGTGCGGATTGCTCGGGTCTGCCACGTCAATGACGCGCATGCCCGCGTAGCCGTCAGAGACGTAGGCGTAGGTACCGGAGACGGCCAGGCCGTATGCGTCACCGGGCGTGTCGAATCGCCCGAGTTCTGTCAGGCTGTCCGGTTGCGAGATGGCCAGCACGAGGAGTCCGGTCGTCCCGGTCGCTGCATACACGTAGGGGCCGGACGCAGCCACACCGTAGGCGGGGCCGCTCGAATCGTAGTGTGCTAGCTCAAACGGGGTCTGCGGCTCGGCAACGTTGACCACTCGCACACCGGCGTCGCAGTCGGCGACGTAGGCAAGTGTGTCTTGGACCGCGATCGCATAGGCAAACCCCGGCGTATCCCAACCGCCCACGTGTGTCGGCTGCTGCGGGTTCGCCACATCGAAGATACACAACCCGCTGTCTCCTGCGGCGACATACGCGTAGGAACCGGAGAGCGCGACGCCGAAGGCCTGACCCGCGGTCCGGGTCCGGCTCAGCCGGTACGGTGACTGCGGGTCGGTTGCATCCCAGACCTCGAGCCCGGCCACTCCGGCGGCGATGTAGAGGAGCCCTCCAGAGTGCCAGAGCCGGTTGACCACGCCGCCTGTGCGCAGTCCTTCGCTGAGTCTTACGGGATGCGACGGGTCCGCCACGTCAAGAATGTAGACTGCGCCGCCGGAGCCGCAGAAGAGCAGCGCTCTCGCCGAGTCGTATGCCACAGACAAAGAGGGACCGAACGGCCAAGCGCCGACCAACCGGCAGTTCGAGGAATCGTCAAGGAGCCGGGCGTCACTCCTGCCCGTCGACCCCGGGCGGTGGAGTGAGTACGCCAAGTCTCTCGCGGTCGAAGGACACGGACAATCGCACCAGGCAGCCTCGGGCGCGCCGAGGCTGCCGAGCAGGATGAGAAGCGCAGTGGTTCTTCTCACAGACACCTCCGGTTACCTTGCCGTTGCATGGTAGGTTATACTCCGACCGTAGGCTCCTGTCAATAGCGCAAGTGTCCGGGAACGCGTTACGGGGCAGGACCAAGCCTGCCCCGCTGATTAGTAGAAGCGCCGGTCTCTAGCGCACGACGGCCAGGCGCGCGGTGGAGGTCGCGTCCGCAGTCAGGCGGCAGTAGTAGACGCCCGAGGGCACGAGCCTGCCGGCGATATCCTTCGAGTCCCAGGCCGCGGTATAGGTGCCGGCCTTGTGCATACCGGAGGCAATGGTCTTCACCAGTCTGCCGGTTGCGTCGTAGACTTCAAGGCGGGCTCCTCCCGCGCGTTCGAGCGCATAGCTGATGTGTGCGCCGGACCGGACCGGGTTCGGGCGGACCTTGAAGATGGAGGTCACGAGCTTCCCGGTCGGTTCCTGTGCGATTCCGGAGCCGGTGACGATGATGTCCTCAAGCGGGCCCTGGTCGCCCCAGTTCCACGCGGTGTTGTGGCCGCGCACGCGGTAGTAGTAGGTGCCGACCGGCTTGCTGGTAACGTTGTAGAGCGTGTCAGTGATGTTGTTCGAGATGACGGTGTGCGTGCTGAAGGTCGGAACCGGCCAGACGTCGTCAACGTATACGCCGGAGCCCGTGCTGCCGTCGTCGGTCATGTAGCGGAACCTGATGAAGACCGACTTGCCGACCCACGGCGCGAGCGAGTAGGCCTTGCGAACCCATCCCGAGGAGTTGCCGGTGTACCGGTCGTGAAGCTGGAACCACTCCTTGCCCTCAAGCGACACCTCGGCGACGGTCACGTCGTAGTTGTTCTCGATGTTGTACCATATCCAGTACTTGAGGCTGTCGCCGGCGCGCACCGGGTACGGGTCTTTGGTCGAGATGTAGTTGACGATGTTGTTGCCGGTGCCGAAGTAGACGCTGTAGGTGCCGGCGTGTTTCTGGGTCGTTGACTGGGTCGCGCCCTGCGTATTCCACTTGGCCAGGCCGGACTCCATGTTGTCCTCGACTACCGACAGGCCGGAGAGTTCTTCGAGTTCCCACTTGTCCGGGTGGTTCTGGTCCGGGCGCGTCGGGGTCCAGTGAATCGTGAAGTTGCCGCTGCTGGAGGAATCCATGACAGCGAGAACCGGCCGCGGTACAAGGCCCTCGAGCGCGGCGATGATGGAGTCGGACTGCTTGAACAGGTAGTAGTGGCCGCGGAATGCGGCGTTCTGGATGCTGTCGAGGTCGCCGGTGGGCTGGTAGAAGTCTGTGCCGAGTTCGGTGCAGAACGACATGCACGGGAACCCGCCGATGTTGCGGGCCCAGCCGTAGAACCAGTCGTCCGAGCCGCCGTTGGTCGGGTACAGGTAGTTCGACTGCTCAGGCGTGTAGGTGCCTCCGCCCAAAGCCCCCATTCGGCTGGCAATACGCTGGCCCAGCGCGGAATAGTAGGTGTTGTCCGGGGTCAGGGTACCGGTGCCGAACGGCCAGAGCACGAGTTCGGAATAGGTGTGCACACTGATGCAGGCGACGACCATGTGCTGCTTGAACCATTCGGAGACAGCCTTGATTTCCAGGCCCCATGCGCCGGACCCGCCCATGAAAGTCTCGTCCGAAGGGTAATGGCTCGAGCGCGTGCCCGGGCCGAGCGAGCCCCAGTCGTCCATCCGACTGCCCATGCAGGAACCGTTGAAGTCCCGGTTCGGGTCACAGCCTGTGGCCGAACTGAATGGCTGGCGGTCCTTGCGCCACAGCCGCTGGCCCGGATAGTCGTAGTTGTACCCGTCAACGTTCGTGACCATGAACACGTGAAGCTGGTGGTTGTCAATGAAGCTCTGGAAGTCCGGGTTGGTCGCATAGAAGCGGATGAGCGTATCGGCCAGGTGGCGCGCCGCCTCGACTCCGCCCCATTCACGAGCGTGGACGATGCCGAGCTCCAGGCATTCGGGCTTGCCCTGGGCCATGAACGAAGCGATGCGCACGCCGTACAGCCACCGGCCCTCGTATGTCGGCCCGATGGACTCAAGCTGGCAGATGCTGGGATAGCTCGTAGCCCAGCCGCGCATCATGGTGACAAGCTGGTCATAGGAGTGGTACTGGCCGTCCTGGCCCGCCTCACCCCTTATCGTTTCGATGTCGTCATGAATCACAGTGACCGCCAGGCCGGAGGCCTGCACCGCGCCGAAGTCCGACCGGTCGAGAAGCAGGTCATACCACCGCCCCGGCTTCGCGCCGGCAATCTCAATCGACGTGCCCTTGAATGTGACATGCAAGTAGAGCTCCGGATAGTCGCGCGCGCTGACGCGCACGAGCATCGGGCCGGCTTCTGCGGCACCTGAGAGGAGCATTAAGAGCGAAAGCACCAAGCACGTACCGGCTGCAAACTTGAACAAATCGACCTCCTGGGTCTGGTGTATACTCCGCGAATTGGCACAAGGGCAATGACCGATTGGTCCCGGTAGCCATCTGAGGGCTCAACAAGAGTTCAGCAGCGCCCCGAGCCTTACACATAATTCTAGACGCGTAGGCCGTAGTGTCAATCCGCACCGGCATGCCCCTCTCCGGAGACAGTGCATGGGACTACCGGCAACCCGCCCGGAATCCGGAATGAAACCGCCAAGCACGCCAAGACCACCGAGAGTATGCAGAGCATCCCAGTCCGGTCCCATCTTTGTGGCTCTCTGCCTTCGTGGTGAATTCCTATCTCGGTTCTGGGGACCCGGTCAGTGCTTGACAGCCGGGCCATTTCCTTTATCATCCGGCGTGGCATTCTCGTCCGTCTGACCGCCGCGCCAATCGAAACTGCCTAACCGGGCGGCCATCAAGTGGCCGCCGAAATCAGGAGGAACTTGATGATTAGGTTCAAACCCGGGAACCTCCGTGTTCCCCAGTTCCAGCGGCCGGTGTACGTCGTTGCCGCCGGCACGACGGACTACCGGAAACACTATCCGGAGTACAAGCTGGAAGAGCTGACGATGATGGCCTTCAGGATGATGCTTGAGGAGAACGACCTCAAGATGGCCCCGCTCGACGTCAAGGGCCTCATCAGCATGGCCTGCTACGGCGAGTTCGCCGACCACTTCCAGGACCAACTGCTCTGTGAAGCGAAGGTCCACGACTACCTCGGTCTCGACCCTCTACCCAACATCGGCGTAAAGACCGGCGGAGCGACGGGTGGCTACACGACACTGGCAGGCGCCAGCATGGTTGCATCCGGCTATGCCAACTGCGTCCTGGTCCTCGGCTGGGAGCGGATGGACGAGGTCGACACCCGCACCGGCAACTTCTACATCTCGACCGCGGCCTGCAAGGACTTCGAGACACGACTCGCCCGCATGTATGCCAGCTACTACGCGCCGATGGCCCGCCGCTTCGCGCACATCTTCAAGGTCAAGGAGGAAGTGCGCGCGGCTATCGCCGTAAAGAACAAGGGCTACGCGTGCATGTCGCCTTTCAGCCACGGTGCGAAGAAGCTTACGGTCAAGGAGGTGCTCGCCGGCCGTATTGCCTGCGACCCCCTGCACATGGACGAATGCTGCCTGATGAGCGTCGGCTCGGCCGCGATGCTGCTCTGCGACGAGGAAACCGCGTACAAGCTGACCGACAAGCCAATGCGCCTGCACATCTGCGGCGGAACGCATACCCTGCGTGTTGCCGACCGGCGCAACATGGAAGTTCCGCTCCTGCCCAATGAGAAGCCGGGCATGTACGACTGGATGGAGAAGGAATACAATGAACCGTACCCCGGTTTCCAGAGCTTCCTGGCGTCCAGGTTCGCTGCCTACATGGCCTACCGCATGGCCGGTGTCTATGACCCGTGCGAGGACGTCGACCTGGTCGAACTGCACGATGCCTTCACCATCTCCGACCTCCAGACCTACGGCGACATCGGGTTGCGCCCGTACGGCAAGGAAGAGGAGTACATCACCTCGGGCGACGCCTACTATGGCGGCCGCTGCCCGTCGAATCTGTCGGGCGGCCTGCTGGGCACGATGCACGCTGTCGGCGCGACCGGCATCTTCCAGGGCGCCGAGTGCTTCTGGCAACTCCAGAACAAGT
>Ga0315277_10013365_pt1 | contig 10228 bp, 7 predicted proteins | sample YL17G05_15_MG_FD_203695 | JGI IMG/M metagenome (GOLD analysis project Ga0315277, IMG submission 203695) | Sediment microbial communities from Yellowstone Lake, YNP, Wyoming, USA - YL17G05_15 | ecosystem: Environmental > Aquatic > Freshwater > Lake > Sediment | place: USA: Wyoming | collected...
CTTGGCGGCCGTCTGTTCGGCCCTCTCGATCGCGCTCCAGTAGCCCTCGATACGCTCCAGCACGCCCGACTTCATCAGTTTGTCTATTCTTTCAACCCTGTCTATCAGGTCCGCGCCAGGCGCAGTCTCGGGACTCGCAAGATCGCCGACCCATCCGGCGTACGTTTCCCAGCCTTTCTTACGGTCCGCGTACGTCTTTGCCCTTTGTTCGAGATCCGCTCTGACGGCCCAGGAAGCATACGCCTGTCCGATGTCCTGAACACATTGCGCGAGGGCGTCGATGGTGCTCTTCACCTGCGTGTCTGCGAGCCTTCTGCTGAGGCCCCTGATCTTGGCCGTCTCCCACTCGGCGGATTGGGCCGCGTCATATCCCGCGGAGATCGTGCGATCCTTCAGGAGCTCCTTGAACTCCGTGATGCGCCCGTTGTTGTTCCGCGCGACCTCCAGCATCTTCCTGAGGGCCTCATCCTTGTTCCACGGCACCGTGTTTGTTTTCTCTCCGGAAGCGAGCGTCCGGAGCCAGTTGTAGCAATCCTTGCAGACGTAGGCGAATTGCCTGTCCATCGCGGGCTCGGGACGGAAGAAAACGAGAAAGGCGCCGACCGCAGCCGCTGCGGCCAGCACCGCCAGCACCGCGGCGACGAATATCGGTTTGCGTGCGGCCTGCTCGGCCTTGCCGATGTCCGCCAGCCGCGCGGCAATGTCCTCAAGCTTCACGCCCTGGGACGCGAGGTTCGGGGAAAGAAGGATGTTGCAGAGTTCCCGCCAGGCGGCTGCGCTCTTGCCAAGCGCTGACCAGTCGCGGTTGTCCCCGATGGGCCAGTCTCCAACCGGGTTGAAGGCCCGGTGGCATACGAGACGGAATATCACGTTGCCGATCGCGGACAGGTCCGCTGTCCTGCCCGCGGCCGTATCTATCTCGCTGTCGGGCAGAGGATCCGTCAGCACGACATTTCCGCCGGACGATTCCTTCGCCTCCGAAACCAGGACGTTCGTGGGCTTGAGGTTCCCGTGAGGCCGCGAAAGGGCCAAATCAAGTTCGCGCAGGCCGTCGACGATCCCGCAGACAAGGGAAACCAGGGACTTGCTGGAGAGTCTCGCCCTTCCCCGTATCAGGCCTGAGATGGTCTGCGGATAGTAGTCCGTGACGTAGAAGGCGCCGTCTGCGGTTTCGCCCTGCTCGTGGACGGGGGCCCAATGCCGCCCTCCCGACGCGGCAACCTTGGCCTGGACGCGTGCACTGTCCAAGAGGCCGCGTGCCTTGCGGCGCGCTTCCTCAGGGCTGGCCATTTCCGGCGTCGGCTCGATAGCCTTTACGGCGAATACGGGGCCGGAGCCGGGCTCAGTGCGTCTGGCTCGCCATATGACCGCAAGGCCCACTCGGCTCAGACTTTGGCCGACAGATTCATATCCGCCGAAAACGGCCATACGGGAGTTCTACCTCCTGTGCGGGCCACAGCCAGACGCGCTTCAAACCGGTTTCTACGATACGGGGCGGCGGGCGCCTCTCACGCGGTTCGAGCGGCCGACGTTCAGCCTGCAGATTCAGCGGCATCGGCCGCCAAGATCGTACCCGGTCCCCGGTCTGCCCCTCATACGGCTTTGGCGGACTGGCACCCGGCGGACAACAGCCGCGGCCGACTGGCTACTTTACCTTGCCTGCGGGCGGGTTCAGACAGTACACGCCGCTCGGAGGCTTTGCGACATCTATCTGGATGACCGAAGTGCCGACCGGAACGTATTTCGCCTTCCGCCAACTGCCGACGTCCAGCGGCAGGATGAGGCGCCTTGCATCCGCGTCGCCCGATTCGTCCACGTAAACCCCCGGTATGTCCGCAAGGACGAACAAGTACTGGCTATACCCCTCCTTCCATATCTTCCAGATTGGATCGCTTTTCGGCAGGGTCTGGGTCTCAGGCTTGCCCTGCCCGAATTTCATGATGTAGACCTTCGGATTTGAACCGTCCGCGCGGCTGGCTTCTTTCCAGTAGGTCGTCATCGACATTTTGCTCCAGTTTGGGTATTCGCTGATGTTGACGCCGACGAGGTGGACCTCGACCGAAGGCAGCGCCCCCTGGTCGAGCCAGGCCTTGTCCATCGAGACAACGACGTCAAAGCGACCCGTGCTCCCGCCACATCCGACAGCGAGGAAAAGGAGCAAACACATCGCGACGCAACGCATCTTTCCGTCAGGCACAGACATGGTCTTCCCCCTTCTTGGGTTTCGGCGAACTAAGGCCCGGACTTCCCGCCTTGAGCTCCGCCGTAGTCCGGCAGATCCGCCATGTAGTTGCTGATCACCGAGCTTATCTCGCGGCTGAACTGCCAATCCACGACCACCAGACTCCGCGTGCGCAGCACGAGGTCGTCAAGGCTCCTGATGCTCTCGTCGAAAACCTTATGGATGCCGCCGTACGGCGCATCGCCGAAGTCCTTACACGTGCTGTCGGGGCCGATCCCGGGCAGCATGCTCACCACGGTCGCGAGGACGTCGGACCAGAGAGGTTCCGGCACCAGGCCATAGGCCTCTTCCGCTGAAATCTCATCCCGAATCAGCCTTTGAGGTCCTAATGACTTGGCCCAGCGCGGATCGCTTTCCCATAGAACCTTGATCCTCAGGCCCAAGCCGCCGGACTCGTCGTGCTCGAAAGCAATCTGGCGGGCCAGGCTCAACATCTCGTCCATGGCGATCGGCAGAGTATTCCCACTGTCGACGAAGAGCGTCCTTGTCATCAGAACGGCAAGCGCATAGAGGTCGCAGGGGCTGTTCAACAGCGGGAGTATATCGAAAGGCACCTGAGAAATGGGCACGCCTTCAGCAGCCCTCAGGTCCTGAATGACCCTGTCTTCCATGCGTTTCGGAACGGTCCGGAAGCGGAACTCGCCTCTGGCTAATGCCTTCGTGTCCTCAAGGCGCGCGTAAAGGTCCACCCTCCCGCACCGCAGCGTCAGGCGCAGCCACATCAGGTCTCTCGGCGCGGCAGCAATACGCTCCTGCGTGGAAAACGTCCCCTCGATGCCCGTCATGCCGCCGGCCTCCGAGAAGAGTTGGCGGATGCGGACGGAGCCGACCCCGCGAACGCTCAGCCCGACCGAGGCGGGGTGATATACGGACATGGCCGTCTCGTCGGCATTGACGAAGAACTGCACGTCCGTGCCTTCGATCGGCACGCTGACCGCGTTTCCGGCATCGACGAGTACGGGTTTGGCTGTCCACAGGAAGGGAAGTCCGGCGCCCGGTTCGCTCAGGGCGACCTGGAAACTGTCGGCCGTGAGGTTTAGAAGCGGCCGCTGGTTATGGCAAACCGCGCTGCGCACCGCCCGAAAGGCGTCCGCCAGGAGCCGCAACTTCAGGTGAAAAACCTCGACTACTCTTCCCCACCTGCCGTGCGCCCCCAAGAACAGAAGCCCCTCGGCGGGCGAGGCGAGCTCGCTGTTTTTCAGTACGCTCTCCGTCGGTCCAAGCGAAAGCGGCGTTTTCCCGTGCAAGCGCCCGCTCCACGGCACGCCGCTCAAGAGGTCAGCGAAGTCCTCGAAGCCGATGGGGCTGTAGCCCCGCACAAGCATCAAGCCGCCGCCCGGATTGAACGGCACAGCCTTGTTGGTGTTGGAGGCCATGGCTGCCAAGGGCTTCGTGCCTTCGGATTCCGGCGCACCGCTCGTCACAGGCACAAACTGTGAGTTGGCTGCGAGCTCGCGCACGTACAGGTACCGGTGAAGAGAAGTCGCGTACCCGGGAAGCCCCTTTCCCGCCAGCACCTGGTCGTCGGTGCACAACTCCCAGGGCCTCTTTGCCTCATCTGCCGGATGAACCGGCCGGAGGTTGCCCAGGTCGACAAACGTCGGCCTCGAATGTGCGGTTTCCCAGCCGGTGCGGGTGACGCGGGCGCCCTCGGCGCTCTCGAGCAGTTGAAAATGGCGGCGCCAGCGTTCGTCAAAGGACGCATTGCTTACCGCGCCCCCCCACGCCGCCGCCCGCTGCGCAAGGCCGTCGACGTTCTGGACCCAGATCTCGGTCCATTCGTGGACTTTGCCGCCCTGGTCGGTGAAGCAACCCAGAAAAACCTGGCCGTCCACCGTGTCGCGCAGGACCACGAGGTGCCCACCCATGGGGTCGGCTTCGCGGCGAACCAGCACGCATAGTTGCAGCGATGCACGCGCTTGGTCGTCATTTACCGCAACCGCAAAATACCCCGGAAGGACTTCCGGCGCGGGCTCGTTGCTGTCGACAGAGGACATCCACGCCCCCGATTGCCGCTATCGCCTGAGGCCACAATCGAAGCCACTCAGTTACCCAAGCCGCTGCCCCGCGACAAGTTTGCCGCGTAATCTTTTGCAGGTTAATAGGTTAGTGCTCGCGGAAACCGTTGTCAAGGGGTTCCACTGATTCCTGGCTGCGGCCCGAGAGGCACCAATTCCGTGGGGCTTTTGCCCGCCTGGTTGAATCCGGCATTCACGTGCGGCGGCCTTCGCGCAGGGCGACGCGCCATCAGCCGATCATCACCGTAGGGCAGCCCACGGTGATTGTTCCGCCATGCACGGTCATGTCCCCCAGGCGCGCGGCGGGCATCCCGCCGATCATGACTGTAAATGAGCCCATCGCGACAGCGTCTGGAGGGCCGACGCAGACCGCCATATCTCCGACCCGAGCGGCAGGCATGAAACCGATCATAACTGTCGGGCAACCCATACTGACAGGCCCGCCGACATGTGGAATCGGCGGCACCCCCGGAGTCACCATGGGGCAGACGTGCATGTCACCTATTCTGGCTGCCGGCGGCACAGATGCACACCCCCTTCTGCCGTGTCAGACTCCATTCGGAAGTTGTCGGACAACCCCGCCCGCTTTCAGCCGTGCGCGGCCCTGTCCTTGAAGCCGCACCTCCGGCGGCGGCCGGCCTGTTTCGTTCGCCCGGTTTGGCCTGCCTGCCGCGGCGTGCGCTTCTTACTTGGCAAGCGAACGGATAGCCTCCAATTCCTTATCCGAATATATCTTCTCCACGCTCGTCTTGAAACTCGGCGCCAGTTTCAGCAGGCTCACGAGCGTATCCACCGCCTGGTCGCAGACGCGCCGGTACTGCCTTCGGTATTCGTGCCCTATCATCCGCGCGGCCGCGCGGTCCGAAAGAAGCTTCTTTATCTCCGGCGCCGTCGTCTTGTCGTTGATGTACTCCATCTGCTCCAGGCATTCATACCTTGCCGCCGGCTCCGCGGCCGACAACTTGGCCACAAATACCTTTCTCGCGTTGGCGTCGCCGAGCCGCGCCAGGGCCATCCTCGCGTGCTCCGCCACGGAATCCGTGCCCGCCGCGATGGGCCTGAGAACGTTCATCGTATCCGCGCCGCCGAGCCGTCCGGCCGCCAGGGCCAGGAGTTCCCGGATCCCCGGCTCGCCGTCCCCCGACAGCTTCTGAAGCACGACGCCCTTGGCGCTTTGGGGAGGATTGCGCGACAGGGCGCCGGCCGCCGCAAGGGCCACGTTGATCTCGGCGTCCGAAAGCCCGGCCGTAAGCACCGGCCCGGCCTCCTCTCCGCCCACGCTTCCGGCGCAGACCATCGCGATCTGGCGCGAGAGGTATCCAGGCATTCCGGCGCCCGCCTTGATCGCGGGCCAGCCCGCCCCGCCAAGCTGCTTGGCCGCCTCGACTGCCTTCCAGTCGCCGCGTGCGAGCATGTCTTCCAATTGCTGTACGCTGCTCATTTTTCCGTCCTTCTCAACGGCCGCGCTTTGCCCTGCCGGCTCCTGCTTTGCCGGTTGGCACTCTGCGGCGCACGTCACCAGCACGAGCCAGACGATGACCCCGCAAACGGCGGCCGGCCTCGAGATTATGGCCTTGAAAGCAACCATGTCGCGCTCGCCTGAACTTCCTCGAGCTCCCTGTCAGTCTTGTCCGCGTCGAACTGTTTTATCGTGAGCATCACGCCGACCTTGTTGTTGCCGTAGCCGACGTCCTTTCGGTATGGCATGATATTCTCGTAATTGTATAAGTTCGGAGGCCCCAAAAAAGTGAAATCCCGTTGGCTCTCGTTCAGGAGCTCGGTATAAGCCCACATTAACCGCCGCCGGGATACGATATCGTCGCGCACGTTCACGCCGGTGCCGGGCATGTCCGGGTTCGTCATCTTGTCCTTCGCGTTAACGTGGATGAACTGCTTGTACCCCGCGGGCGGCACGGCCGGCGGAGGGTCATTCACCAGGTTAAGGATGTGCCCGAGTTCGTGCGCTACGGTTTGCCCTTCCTTGGCCCAGTCGGCCAGGAGCAGACCGAACGTGGTCGGGTTGTTGCGGGCACTGCTGGCAACGCCGCCGACACTGTCCGGGCCGCTCACAGAGGCCGGCGTGTTGTCAATAATCTGCGGCACGAATATGATGTTTATGACCCCGTGTTCCTCGCGGTTGTGCGCCGTGATCGTCGTGAACTCCGAGTCCCAGCTGTTGGTGGCGCCATTCCAAACGTACTGCAGGTCGACCGCGCCCTGGCTGGCGAAGTTGACGGCGCTGGTGTCCACTGCGCCGTTGAGTTCGAACTTAAGGCCGTACGGGAGGTAAATGGCGTTGACGTCGTCAAGGCGCGCGTTTATCTGGGCCACCGTCTTGTAAGTGGACTGCGACGGCACTGCGTTGCCGCTGGAGTCGTTGATCGCGGCGCCGTTTACCACCGGCGCGTGCGCCTTTACCTGCAGCTTGCGCACCCTGCTTATCCTCATTTGCAGCCGGCCGATTACCGGCCCGTTGGCGTCGCCGAAGTGCGCCTCGAGAAAACACGTGCCCTCTTTCTTCGCCTTGAACTTTATCATCATGTTTTGCTGGCTCGGCAGCGCCGCGTTCCCCGCCGGCATCGTTATGTCGATCATGTCTGCCTTGTCGCTACCCACGTAGAGGGCGGCGGCATTCTCGAGGTCGACACGAATCAGTCGGACGCGCGTCTCGGGCCGGGCCGCATCGGCCACGGCCGGGTCGAGCCCCACCGGCAGGGCCGCGCCGCCGACCGCAACGGGCATAAATCCCCGGTCGTCCGGATCCGGCGCGTTGGCGTCCGGCGGCCCGCTCGTCTTGTTCGGGTCGGCCGCGTCCGGCGCACGCGCGAACCGGACCGGAACGATGCGCGTCCATTTGACGACGGGCTTCTGTATCGGCATTGTGTCTATTCTCCTCCGCCTGCCTTGATTTCTTTCTCCAGCGCTTTCTGCGATTTCGCCCCAAACATGGCGTCCGGGAAGAGGTCGTTATCGGCTTGAAAATCGAGTATCCCGCGTTCCGTGGTCTCGTCGGGGTTCTCGTAAGTGTTGGCAAGTCGGTTGTCCCCGTGGAGCGGCCCGACCTGGTAGCCGAGCCTCGAAAGCCGCTGCTGCACCCCGCGCATTTCGCCGATGGGGTGAAGGTTCCCGGGAATGCTTACCTCGTACTGCGACCCCAGTATCTCAAGCGTCACGGTCTGTCCGGCCGGCACAGGCACCGACACCATGCCGTCTTTGCCCGTCTGCGACCCTTCCCTGATGACGTCGCCGGTACTGGAGAGTATCCGGTAGCTCAACCCCTTGATGCCGCGCTTCTCAACGATGGCGTGGGTTCCCGCGGACCTCTGAAAATAGACCTTGACGGTCTTGACGTTGAGGGCGTTGTGTCCCGGGGCGGCGAGAAAGAGTCTCGCAAGGTCTATCCCAATCACAGGCCGAACCTCTCTTTCACCTTCGCTCGCGTGGCGTCATCCACCCGGCCGGTTGCGTCGAGGCCCTCCTTTTCCTGGAAGGCCCGAACGGCCGCAGGAAAGTCGTCATTGACGTTGTAGCCGAGGTTTTGCAGCCGTTCTTTGACGCCCTCTTCCGTGTCGATAGGGTCCACGCTGCCCAAGTTAAACTCGTATATGTCCTGCGCCTCCGGCGGTCCGATGATGAGTTTGCCCTTCCTGGCCCCAGGCGGCATGGACTCTTCCAGGAACCCGTCGCCGTTGGTCGTGCCGTCAATCCACCTGTCGTCGATAAGGAGCTTGTACGGCTCGTTCGCGCGCGGCTCGTCGTCTATGGTCAACCGCACCCTGAACTTCGCCGGGACGCCTTTCTTCTTGAACCGGTGCTTCTGCTCCGTCCCGCCTGACTCCTTTTTCTCGCGCTTGTCAGGCACGAATACCTCGTCGCCCGGCATGAGCACGTTGGGGTCCTTGCGCTTGCTCTTGAGTTCGGCGTTATTCGGGTCCTTCCACACCGTCTCCCAAAAAAGACCGTACTTCTCTGCGATGCTCGACATGCAATCGCCCTGCTTGACCGTATAATTCGGCATCGTTACTCCTCGTCACGCCTTCTTCCAGGCGTCCTGATCGAGATCGGGGAACGTAATCTGGCACGTTCCCTTTTCGGTCCCCTCGATGTGAGCCATGCCCTTCTCGTCGAGCGTGCCCTCGGCGACCGTGCCGTCGGGCAGTTCGATGCGGTATTTCTCGCCTGGAATCGGTTTATTATCTTCCCCGACGAGTTCGATCTCGATCCAGCTCTTCTTTTCCTTCTCCTCCTCCGTCTGCGGGGGCTTAAACGGCTTGACCGGCACGGCGCCGTATTTGCCCGTCTGCGTCTGCTTCTGCTGCGCTTTTATTTCCGCGACCTTTCCGGGGTCGGCCTTGTCCGCTTCTTCCGCCTCCTTCGGCGCGGCGGGAGTGACCGCGCTGCCCGCCGACCCGGGAGACCCCGCCGGGCCGGGCCCGGAGTTGATGAATGTCATCGCGCCGGTAAGGAAGAGGTTGGCCGAGGAAGTTACACTTATGCCGCCCGGACTGATTGAGATTTCATTCGAGCCGCATTTAAGCGAGACACCCGTGGCCCCTTCAATGACAATGCCCATCCCCTTCAAGTAGTAGTTCGACGTCACCTGTTCACTGTGGTTCGCCTTGAACACCTCGTTGACGTCCCCTCCGACCGTTAGGGACTGGCTGCCGGTAACCTCCTTGGCCTCCTTGCCTTTTACCTCGAGGTGCCTGTCCTTGCCGATCTCCTCCATGTGGTCGGCGTCCACGATCTCGTGCCGGTTGTTCTCGACGTGCTCTATCTGGTCCGTTTTCACGATGAGGTGCCGGTTGTTGCCGATCCATTCGAAACAGTCTTTTTCGACCCGGGTATCCTGGTTCTTCTGGGCGTGGATGAATATCTGTTCATCGCCCTTCTTGTCCTCGAACCTTATCTCGTTGAAACCCCCGCCGCCCTTGCTCGAACTCGACTTGACCCCCGATATCGTGGCGTTGGCCGGAAGGTCGTACGGCGGCATCAGTTTCCCATTGTAAACGCTGCCGGTGACAAGCGGGAGATCCGGGTCGCCCTCCAGGAATTCGACTATCACCTCCTGTCCCAAACGCGGAGTAAAGACCGCGCCCCAGCCCTTGCCTGCCCAGACCTGCGCCACCCTCACCCAGCAGGAGCTCTTCTCGTCGCTCTTGCCGTAACGGTCCCAGTGGAACTGGACCTTGATGCGTCCGTACTTGTCGGTCCAGATCTCCTCCCCCTGCTTGCCCACCACTATGGCCGTCTGCAGCCCCTGGACAACGGGTTTCGGCGTGACGCGGGGCGCGCGAAACGGGCGCGTCGCCTCCATCACGCTGAAATCACACGTATACGTGGGCACCTGCCCCGCTTCGCCGGAGGATTCGTAGGGGTCAGTCTGGAGCCTGCATCGCCCCGACACCACGAGGTATTCCCGGTTCTGGTCTGCGCGCGGATGGTTGGGCACCTTGAAGGTGAAGCCGGCGGCAAGGCCGCGCGCATCCGAGGTGCCGAAGCAGACTTCCTGCTGCGCCTGAAGCTCTTCGATACGCGCCCGCGCGTACTCCTCGCCTTCCGGGACCTCCCTGTACTCGCCCGGATAGTCGAACACCTCAAAAGCGGCCATCGCATGGTCGCGTTCGATCTTCGATTTGGCCTTGAGCGAGGTCCCCGGCTTCTCAAAATCAAAATCGGTGTGTTCGTACAGGCCGGGCTGGACTGCCTGCTCTATGGTCCAGTCCCAGAGGGTCTCGGCCTTGCTGGCGGTTGCGGCGTCGAAAGCGCTGAACGGTATCTCCTCGTAGCCCGTGATCGGCTGCTTCGCGCTCTTGGGATCGGCCAGGACGATCGTGTGTTTGCCGTCCTCATGCTTGAAGTAATAGTAAATCCCCTCCTGCTCCATCAGGCGGCTGACGAAGTTGAAGGCGGTCTCCCTGTACTGGACGCAGTACTCCCATTTGCCGTACTGCCCGCCGAGAGCGTC
>Ga0315277_10013367_pt1 | contig 10228 bp, 5 predicted proteins | sample YL17G05_15_MG_FD_203695 | JGI IMG/M metagenome (GOLD analysis project Ga0315277, IMG submission 203695) | Sediment microbial communities from Yellowstone Lake, YNP, Wyoming, USA - YL17G05_15 | ecosystem: Environmental > Aquatic > Freshwater > Lake > Sediment | place: USA: Wyoming | collected...
GGGCACCGGTCCACACCGTTTGGACCCCGGCACGCCGATGCGGACCTCGTTCTGGTGGCGGAATTGCCGATGAAGGAGAGGCTTCTGGGGGACTATCCCGAACTCCGGGGCCGCGTGATGACCATCAAAGGTTTCACGCTGGGCTTCTGGCCCGACGACGAAACCCTGTCCGAAGCCCAAGCACACATTGAAGATGCGGGTGGGCACAGCGACCACCAGAAACTGGCGCTCTACGCCGAACTGGAGAAACTGGCGGAGCAAATCACCTCCAGGCTGCTCGCGATCGAGCGGGGCGCTGTTGCGATTCAGACGGTGGGCGTGGAGCGCCGCAAAGACCGGGTACAGTCGCCCATGAAGTGAACCTCACGTGGCGGGATGAAAAGCGGGGACGCTGTAACACAGCGCGGCTGCGCCGCAAAGACAGAAAATCAAAAGGCAAAAGGCAAAAATCAAAAAATGAAATGTCCTCTTTTACCTTGTCCTGCCGCTGAAACTTCAATCTCCCTGAAACAGAAAGACGACTACGGTGTGCTCACGCTCGCGCACGGACCGGCTGGGGAATTCTGCCTGTCGTAGGTCCACCCCGTGAGCTGGATGGTGTCCACGCAGAAAGTGAACTTGCCAGCCGCCGACGCGCCAACGGCGTTTGAGGACACGGTGATGCGTCCGAACCGGTCTGTCTTTCCGGAGTCTGTGTCACCAGCCAACCCGCTCCAGTTGCCGACGAGCAACGCGCCACTGACGGGAGAGCCGGTCTGATTGACGACTGCCACGGTTGCGCTGGCGTACTTTGACGTCCCGGTCGCTTTCACGGAGATCGCAATGCTCCGGATCAGCATTCGCTCAGGGGGCCCGATCTTGTAGAACAGCCAATTCTCTTTGGTGTAGCCACGGTTGTTGGGTGCTTCGGTGCTCGCCCGGAGTATGTAGAGGGCGGTAGACCCCGGCGCCGGGGTGTAGGCAAAGGGCGGCGTGTCAACGAGTCGGTCCAGCGTCCGATCTTGATCCATGTCGATAAGTTTCCATTCGATACTCGATGCGTCGGTGTTGGCAGTGAACCCGCCGGGCGCACTCGTGTATCGCGGCATCCCGCCTTCGGACCAAGGCGTTGGCGGGGCCGTACAGGCTGCCTTCTGCGCTTCGGTTCCAATCATCTGTGGCGGAACATTCAGAACCGGATCGCCTAACATGACGTGTTGGAACAGTGTCCCAAGGTGATCAACGTCGTCTTCGACTCCTCCGCTTGAGCTCACGTAGCGCAGAATCGCATCGGAGGACATGTCGCCCAACCGGGTATTCCCGTTCTTATAGCTCTCGAGCACGAGATGCAGCAGCTTAATCATGTACGTCCGGTCGGTGACGATCAGATTGCCGTAGTCGTAATGGTAGAGGCCGTCGCCCACACCGTGCCTTGAGCCGCCGAAATACGCGATACCGCCCGCTTTCGACTTCAGGACCGCCTCCCCGAACGAGTGCGGGAAAGCCTGGCTCATCTGGCTCATCAGGTCCAGGTCGAACGCGCCGTTCCGGCACGAAACGGAAAGCACGACGGGTGTCAGCGAGCTCGGGAGGTAGCTCATCAAGTGGTCCGCCCTGAGAGACGTGTCATCCATGCTGATGCTCGAGCCGGACCCGTGGCCGATGTGATAGAGAATCCCGAAGCCGCCGCCCATGAGCGCCTGCTCCGTGCAGGTCTTGGTGAAGGCGCCGTCGGTGTGAAAGCACTTGGTCAGGCCCATTCCCTTGAGCAATTCCAGGTTGACTGTTTCGATTGCATTCATCTCGGCGCAGTAGTAATGGTAGGAATGCGCATGCCCCGCCGAGAGGAGTACCCTTCCGAACCAGGTCCATTGCGCATTCCAATTCCTGATCTTGGTAACAACACTCGCGGCCTCCGCCGCGTCGCTTACCGAAAGCCTGCCTATCTTGAAGTTCGGCACAAAGTCATAGTCTGGAGACGAGTAGAAGAAGTCCGTCGGGATCCAATCGTCATAGGAGCCGCCATTCGAGGAGTAGTAGTAGCTGGGCGGCACCAGCAGGCCGTCGCCCAACAGCGTGACGTAAAGCAGTCCTCCCTGGCTGCTGCGTGCTCTGAGGAAGCTGACGATCTTCTTCGCCAATATGTAGTTGTAGTTGTGGATCTGCTTCCAGCCGCTGAGCCTGCTGTTCTTGTAGCCGTCGAAGGGAGGGTCTGGGGCCGCTGTATAGCCTACACTGATCGACTCGGTCGTTACAACCTCTGCAGGCCCGTTACACTCCGTGGTGTGAAAAGCGCCCAGGTTGCCGGCGGCGCTTTGGAGAGCACCCGGGGCGATGATGACACACGGGGGGGACGTCGATGAGGCAGAGGACGCCATGGTGACGCCATAGTAAACCAGGACAGTGGCCTCCGTGACAACGGCCAGTTTCCCCGACTTCGGCACGTACTGAACCGGTGAAAGGTGCACGAACACATACCGTCGCTCATTGCTCAAGCCGGTCTCATAGCTGATCAGGTGACCCGGGAAGAACTTCTCAAGAGCATAGACGCGCTCGTCACGAACATGCTTTCCGCCATTCGCATCGGGCGCCCAACCGCTCAGTTGCGGCGCGGGGACGAGGTTGACGGGAGCGACCACTTCCCGGAAGGCGCCGGCTGTGACCGCGACGCCGTAAACTTCGGTGTTCTTGTCGAGTTCCACGACGATGGTCTTTACCGGCAGTTGCGGCTCACCCGGCTTGGTCGCCGGCTTCAGATCCCCAGCCGCAAAATACTCAAACCCTTCCGGCGCCGGATAAAGGAAGCACTGCTGAGGATCAACCCGAAAACTGATGGTCTTGGCAAAGACAGTGACAGCATTCGGGTCACGGTTGATCTTGCTTTTCAAGACGTCCAGGCCAGTCAGGTCCTTAGGCGGATGAAAAAGGACGGTCTGTCGGGTCTGTTGAAGTTGAACCTGGCTTGCACCGGCGGAATGCGCCAGCATTCCACAAAGAAGACTGAACGCGAGGGCATTCGTTCGCGCCTGCATTTGACACCTCCTTGTCCAAAGCCCATGCAGTTTGGGCGTCAACGAGATATGCAGCACTCGCCGCCAAGTTCAGCGCTTGGCCTGCACCAGCGGCAGAAAATCCTCCAGGAGCCATAGTTCAGGGTCGTTGCCCTGGATGGCAGTGAACGCGATCTTCGCTCCGTCCGGTGACCAAGCGAGGTTGGTGGGTCGAGCCAACAGTCCCGTCCTGAGCTCAGCAGGCGTGCCCCCGTCTGACGAAACGATCCAGATTTTTTGTGCCGCGCTGTACGCGATTCTATTGCCATCCGGTGACCAGGAGATCTCATGGTGGCCCCACACAAAGCCCACCTTTGTCACAGTTCTCGCCTCCCCACCGCTCGATGGCTTGATGCGGAGGGTCCTGTCGTCGCCGAAGTAGGCGACCGATCTTCCGTCAGGCGAGCACGCGATGCCGGCCCAGGCGACCGCTTCCGAGGCAGAGGTGATCCGGCGGAGTTCGCCGCCTGTGGCCGGAACAGTATAGATGGCTTTGTCACGGCGGAAGGCCACGGTTTTGCCGTCCGGGAACCAACACGGAGAGCTATCCCCGCCGGGATCTTTGGTGAGCTGGACCGGCTCTCCTCCCGCGACGGGAATCGTCCAAAGATACGGGCCTGCGGCATACGGCCTGCGCCCTCCAGCGAAAACCACCGTCCTGCCGTCCGGAGAGACTGCGTTGCCTCCGCCTGGAATGCTCTCTATCCATTCCGGCAGTTGAGACTTTTCCTCCTTTTTCGACCCAATAGGTACGGTGGAGATTTTCCCTCCTCCAGCCGGGACAAAGCCGAGCACGGGAGGAGGGGGGCCAACCCGGAACCAGATCGTCTTGCCATCTGGCGACCAGCGCGGCTCAAACGCGGCGTATCCCGAAGTCACCGGAGTCACCTGTGTCGCCATCCCACCGGATGCCGGCACAGTGTAGATAGCTATCTGTTCGGGAGTGTTGATAATGAGGCCGATCCTGTTCTCAGCGGTCCAGCCAACTAATGGTTCGTATGACTCCCGGGGCAGCTTGATGGAAGCCGGCGGCATCGTGGCTCGTCCTTCTTCGGAGACCGGCACTACCCACAACTCCGTCCTCTCATTACCTCTGCCGGTTTCCATGAGAAAGGCGAGCATCTTCCCGTCAGGAGACCACATGGGACTCCTTGCCCTATTCGGAATCTGAGTAACCAGAACAGACTGGCCTCCGCCCACCGGGATCACCCGAATTTCACCGCGCCGGTTGCCGTCAGCCTGCCGGGGGAATAGCCTGACGTAGGCAAGGCGTTTTCCGTCTGGTGAGAATGCCGGCTCTTCCGTATTCGCTTCGGTCAAGCGCTTCGGGACCCCGCCAGCCACCGGGAGCGAATTGATATACAGGTTGTCTCCTTCCCATGCTGCATAGGCGAGTGACTGCCCGTCGGGTGACAGGCTCAAATACGGATGGTAGCTTGAACTGACCGCGATTCTCCTGGGATTGCCGCCTGCCGACGAGACGATATAGATCTCCTCGGCCTCCTTACCCGCATTAAAAGCGATCCACTTCCCATCGCCCGACCAGGCAAGTCCCATGCCCCAAGCCTGCATGGGGTCGGTCAGCCTCAGGGGCTCTCCCGCGGTATCAGGATCCACTTTGCCTGGCACGGGAACAGCCCAGATAGCGCCTCCAGATAAAAAGGCCAGCCTCGTGCCATCCGGTGACAGTTGGGCGCCGAACCTGGGCGAGAGCAGCATGGTCGGAACGCGAATCTTCCGGAAGCGTGGTCTGTCGGCAGATGCTGGTAACGCCGCAAGCTCGTCGCGCGCCTTCGCCACGGCAGCGGTCTGGTCCGCGTATTCGCGGAGCAGACGCTCAAACGTGCGCCGCGCTTCGGCGTTCCCCTGTTTGCGGTAGCACTGGCCGAGCTGAAGCAGCGCCTGCGCTGCTAGAGCACGGTTGCCCTTGGCAGCCGCGAGCGCCTTCTTGTAGCCCTCGATTGCGCCTGCCAGGTCGCCGTCCACCAACTCTCTCTTGGTCGCTGCCTGCAGCAGGCTCTCGGCCGAATCCGCCTTCTGGGCGGGCAGGGTCAGGCTGCCGCACAGGACGGTGGCGGCCACCCCGATCCACAAGTTCCTGGTCATCGCTCGAACCTCCATGACGACAGCTTAGCGGTCGTTTGTCGCGGCGCCGTCATGCTTCTTGCCAGGGTTGTGTCAGGGTCATGTCAGGATCTCACCCATCGAAACGGTAGCCCTGGCTCCGGACGTTCATGAGGTAGCGCGGCGCTCCCGGCTCCGGCTCGAGCTTCTTGCGGAGCGTTACGATGTAGTTGTCCACGACGCGCTCGGAGACGGCCGTGCCGACGCCCCAGACGGCGTCGATCAGGCGGTCGCGGCTCATCACCCGGCCGCGGTTTCTCACCAACGCGCAGAGCAGCTTGAACTCCAGCGGCGTAGTCTCGACCACCTGGCCGCCGCGCCGGACCTCGCCGCGCGCCATGTCGACCTCGGCATCGCCGAAGCGGTAGAGTTCCCCGGATTCCCGGTCCCCCCGGCGCAGCAGCGCGCGGACGCGCGCGCGGAGCTCCATCGGGCTGAAGGGCTTCGTTACGTAGTCGTCGGCGCCGAGGTCCAGCCCTATCACCTTCTCTACCTCCTGGCTTCTGGCTGTCAGCAGCAGGATGGGAGTGCGACTGCCGCCCAGCCGCAACTCGCGGCAAACCTCAAAACCATCCTTTCTTGGCAGCATGACGTCCAGCACGACAAGATCGAAGTGCCCTTCTGCCGCCCGTCGAAGGCCGGTTTCACCGTCCCCGGCCACTTCCACCTCGTAACCTTCTTTTTTGAAGTCCACCTCCAATCCATAGGAGATGGCAAGCTCGTCTTCGACGATTAGAATGCGGCTCACGACTCCTCCTGCACCGGCAGTATGAGGCTGAAGACGCTTCCCACGCCTGGGGTGCTCTCCAGCCGCACCTCCCCACCGTGCGCTCTCACGATCTCGCGCACGATGGTCAGGCCGATGCCGGCGCCCTTTATCCCTGCCTGAGTGGCATTCCCGCCGCGATAGAATCTCTCGAATACGTGCTTGAGGTCTTCGCTCGCGATGCCGATGCCGCGGTCGATGACGCGGAATTCCACTTTCCCTTCTGCAGAACCCACTTCGACGCGCACGCTCTTGTGGTCCGGCGAGTGCTTCACCGCGTTGTCCAACAGATTCCAGAGCGCGCCGGCGAGCGCCTCGCGGTCGGCGTGGATGTGCGCGCCGTTGACGGCGCCGGCGAACTCGACGACGTATCCTGCGGTCCGGACGGTCTCTCCGAACTGCTCTACGACCGCTTGCGCCCATTCCTGTCCGTCCAGGCTCTCGAACCGGAATTGGTAAGCTCCGGACTGCATCCGCCCGAAATCCAGGAGCGACTCCACCAGCCGCCGCAGGCGGTCGCTTTCGGCCATCATTAGTTCGTAGACCCTCTGCTTCTGTTCTTCCAGGTCGACGCGCCCTCGCGCCAGCATCTCCGCCAGTTGCCGGATCGAAGTGAGCGGCGTACGGAACTCGTGCGAGACCGCGGAGACAAAGGCCGATTGCAGCCTCGCCACCGCCAGTTCCCGGACCATGGACCGCGCGATAAAGTAGCTGCCCGCCGCGAGGAGAAGCGCAAATACAATGAAACCCGCGACGATCAGACGACGGCGGGCGCCGGAGGCCGCTGAGCGCGCCCAGTCTCCTGCCGGGGCCACCGTGAGGTTCCAGGGCAGGCCTGTCATTGCGGCGGCCCGGAACGCGGTTGGGCCTTTGATGGGAGACGTACCGAAGAAAAGCTCTCCATGCTCGCCGGTCAGACGCACCGTAGTGCCGGAATCATGGCCCAGACCCGCCCAGAGCCGCCGCCAGAAAGATGGTCCGGCGAGCCGTGCTTGCCAGGCGCCGTCGCGGCTCGACCAGCAAACCGACACGGGAGATCCGTCGAAGAGGTCGAACCGACGCCCACCCGCAGCACCCCTCTCATCGGCCCGCCATGCCCGCCACGCCGTTGCGGCTGCCTTGGCAACCGCGAGGCGCTCGTCCCAGTCCGGTGGTGGGGGAAGGCTTCCGATCCAGCGGCGCAGTTCGTCCGAGTAGGTGTCGAGTGTCGGGCGCGAAACGACCAGGCGGCCGCCGGTCAGGTCCGCCCATAGCGCACGTGCTTCGTGCTGCAACGCCTGCTGCTGGCCGCTTTCCTCCAAGACCGAGCAGCGGGCTGCACGTGCCACAAGAATCGCGGGCATGCTCGCCAGCGAGAGGGAGCCTATCTTCCCCAGCTCGTCGTACGTCTTCAGCGCTTCCGGCCAGCGTCGCTGGCGCCGTAAGACTCGGCCCAGCCGCACGAGGGCTCCAGCGCGCACCTCTGCCGGCTTCGATCCGGCCAGGCGGCGATAGGTCGCCTCCGCCTTCTCAAGGTCGTGCTGGTCGAACTCGAATTCTTCCGCTTCACGGAAAACATCCGGACCCGGCGTCGCCTCGCTCGATTGCGCAGGGGAGAAGGCAAGAGCACCCGGCGGTAGGATCTCAACCGAGCCTCCGGAAATGACGACGAAGGCTTCCCCCGGACCTGGCTTTCGGGCGTCCGCAAAGTCGCCGGTCTGCTGCAGGCTGCGGTCTAAGGCGGCGACAATCCGGTCCGCCGCGCTCTCCAACCGCCCCTGTACCCGCTGTGTCTCGACGGTGCTATCCTGCTCGACCACTTTCCAGCCGAGCCATACCAGCGCACTGGCGCAAACACACATCAGGCAGAGAAACAACGTCAGCACCACACGCGGCGGCCGGAACCAGTCCCGAATCGGTATGCTCAACCTCCAGAATTATAAGGCTTCTCGGAGCAGAGGGGCGTCAGTCCTGTCGTCAGGGTTTTGTCAGGAATCTGTCAGGGCCGGGCTTAGAATGGGCTGCCGCCCTGTAGGTCGGCGTTCCGAGATACCTTGATTTCGCAATTGGCCGATCACAGAGGCGACGATTCTCTCCCGACTGGCACGCCGCCGTGCGGTCGGGAATGTATCGTCGGTGATCCGGAAGTTGGCCCGAAACGGCGTTGTGAAAAGGCGCCCGCGATGGGTACGGAATAGCTGTCGAATCGCCATCCCGCCAAGAACCACGCAAGCGACTCTTAAGTTAACGGCCATGGGACGCTGTAGCCTGCCCCCGGTTGTCGAGAGAGTGTCTGAATCGCAGGGAGCTCTCATCTGCGATAATCGTGGCTATGAAAATTGGTGTCCTCGGACTTGGCTTCATGGGCAGCACCCATCTGAAGGCTTGGAAGAGAATCCCCCAGGCCGAACTGGTGGCGGTAGCGAGCGACGTTCCTGAACAACTGACCGGCGACTTGAGCGGCATTCAAGGCAACATCGGCGGGCCGGGCGAGAAGATGGATTTCTCGGCGGTCCACAAGTACGCCAGCGCTTTCGAGGCGGTGGAAGACCCCGAGGTCGAAGCGGTGGACATCTGCCTGCCCACCCATCTGCACGCCCCCGTCACGATCGCGGCCCTGCGTGCCGGCAAACACGTTTTGGTCGAAAAACCCATGGCGCTCGAGGGCGACTCCGCCGACCGGATGATCGCGGAAGCTCAGGCCGCCGGTCGCCTTCTCATGGTGGCTCAGGTGTTGCGCTTTATTCCGGGCTACCGCACCACCGCCGAGATGGTGAAGTCCGGCCGGCTGGGCGCGATTCGCTCGGCTCTGTTCCGCCGGCGCTGCGCTGCCCCGGCCTGGAGCCAGTGGCTTTCAGACGAAACCCGCAGCGGAGGCGGGGTCTTCGATCTGCTGATCCACGATGTGGATTTCTGCCTGCACGCTTTCGGTAATCCGGAGGCCGTCTCGGCGGTGGGCTATGAAGACCTGGCACGCGGAATCGACTGGATCGAAGCGCGATTCCACTACCCCGGCATCGCCGCGGTGGTGGTGACCGGCGGGTGGCATCACCCCAAGGCCTATCCGTTCTCGATGGAGTACACGGTGGTCGGCGACCAGGGCACGCTCGAGTACAGCTCCGCGGGCGTGCCCCCCACGCTCTATCGCGCCGACGGTGTAGCAGAGCCTCTCCAGTTGCCTGAAGTAGACTGCTATCAGGCGGAAATCGAATACTTCGTTGACTGCTGCATGCACGGGCGGAAGTCGGAATTCTGTCCGCCCGAGGAATCGGCCGCCGCCGTGAAGCTGGCCAATCTGATGCTGGAATCCAGGCGCCGCAATGGCGAGGCGCTCGGCGCCGGGGGTTAGTTCATGGACACGGTTGCTCTACTGGGTTCCACGCTGGGGCTGGGGCTGGTGGCGGGCTTCCGCCTGTACGCGGCCGTGCTGGCGGTGGGCTTGGGAGTCCGCTTCGGCCTGATTGCGCTCGACCCCAGCCTGTCTCACTGGCGCGTTCTGGCCAACGATTACGTCCTGGCGGCCGCGGCAGTGGCGTACTGCCTCGAGTTCCTGGCAGACAAGATCCCCTGGGTGGACAGTGTGTGGGACTCCGTTCATACGCTGATCAGGCCCCTCGGCGCGGCCTTTCTGGGCGCCACCGCGGCGGGCTCGCTCGACCCCGTCACTCAATGGATTGTCGCTCTGCTGTGCGGTGGGGTGGCGCTGACCGGGCATTCCACCAAGGCCGGCGTCCGGCTGGCCGTCAACCACAGCCCCGAGCCTTTTTCCAACCTGGCCCTGAGCGTGTCCGAAGACCTGCTCGCGGTCCTGGGCGCCTGGCTCTCGCTGGCGCACCCGGTGTTCATGCTGGGAGTTGTCCTGGTATTCCTGGCGGTGTTTCTGTGGCTCTCTCCCAGGATTTTCCGGCTGATGAGAGTCGAGGCGATCGCCTTTGTGTCTTTGGTTCGGAGGGGCCTCACAGGCCCGAGCAGCGGCTCGGTCCTCCCGGCGAAATACGCCCACTACCTGGATCGAGGAGGCTGCCAGATTGACCTGGCCGTGCGATGTGTGGCCGGAAAGGGGGTCCGAGGCTTGCGCAATTCTGTCGGCTACTTCTGTTTTGCCGGCCACCGCCCGTTGTTCATCACGCGGCGACTCTTCCGCTTTCGCCAGCATGCCATTGACCTGACCAGCCTCCGGGATTCTCGATACAACAGGAGGCTCCTGGTGGACCGGCTGGTTCTGAGGACCGGGCCCCGGGAAGAGGACTTCTACTTCTTCAAGGACCTACCCGGCGAACTGGTTCTCAGGCGGTTGACTGCTGAGCCGGTGTCTGGAAGCTGCGTATCG
>Ga0315277_10013368_pt1 | contig 10227 bp, 7 predicted proteins | sample YL17G05_15_MG_FD_203695 | JGI IMG/M metagenome (GOLD analysis project Ga0315277, IMG submission 203695) | Sediment microbial communities from Yellowstone Lake, YNP, Wyoming, USA - YL17G05_15 | ecosystem: Environmental > Aquatic > Freshwater > Lake > Sediment | place: USA: Wyoming | collected...
CGAAGACATCGCTGATTTCGTGGCCTTTTATCATATTGTAAAAAAATTAGGGCAGCCTTATATTATAAATGTAAATAAAGGTAATGACACTGTATATACCTATGAACCCTTGGGATCAAAACTTGTGAGTAAGAGATTTAAGGCTATAAAGGTATTTTATTGATCGGAAATGCTGTGCTGCCATGCTTGACATTTTTATCACCTCGTCAAGGCCCTCGATAAGGCCTCTTTCTGACTCTGGCAAGAGGCCTTCTTCCTATTCGACTTTTTCGCTTATTCTGTTGCAACACAAGATATTTGTCTTAAAAAAGGTTTGCGGTGTTCTTGATAACCTTCACTGCTCTTCGGATAATTTGCCCGAGGTATTTAAAGTCGCAAGCTGCCATGTTGGTGGCTTCTGCCAGTATGGTTGAATTTTTAGGGCCTACCCAGAATGGCGCTTAGGATAATTATGGTTGAACGCTACGAACTGAGTTACGCTGCACAGCTACCTCGTACATGAACCACGCTGAGGTTGCGTTCGCTCCAGCGAGCTGTTAGGCAGCGTGAAGGATGGCTTAATAGAGGTAGTCCACCGTCATGAAGAGAACATTCAACAGAATCTGCTCTATCTCAAGGAAGTGGTTCCAGATTGCTGGCACCGAAGACACATCGTGTGCACCGCGATTGCGCAGGCCGTAGACGGCCGCAACATCACATTGAAGCCTCGAAAGAACGGAGCCGTCCGACATTATGATGTTGCCAGCCACAGCAGCCTCAAGTGTTCCCTGGAAATCTGAGTGGAACTTGCTATTGATATACTGAAGTGACTTTAATGTGATCGGTTCCTTGGCTGAGGACGTTAGAAATTTAGCATGGTCGATGAACCGCCACTTGGCAGGGTTCTTGGCTTTGATTGCCGCATCAATGACGAGAGTAAGGTCAAATAGGATGCTAGCTTCAAGCTGCCCAGCGAATCGACTAGCCAACGTGTACTGGGGAAGCCTTGAGAGCCTCATAAGGCGTGCCATTGCGAAGGCAAACAGAAAGACTACGTCAATGCTGGGTGGTTGCGACAGGAACCGGCTACGGAAATCCTCCAGCGTGAAAGGCCGGCCATAAAGATCGGAATAGTGGTTCTGAAGGTCGTTGAGGAGGCGAGCTTGTGCAACGACCCAATCCCGGAAGGCTTGATCCGCCTTTGCGTAGTTCAAGGTTGCAAGGGCAAGGGCAGGGGTGTCAGGGACTGGCTGTCCACTCGTGAGGACATCCTCCTCTACCGCTTGGTGGGCCAAAACGTATCCCTTGTCGATATCCCCTCTCTGGAGTGCGGTCATGGCCCAGAAATAGTACGCCGTCGCCTTGTGAATCCGCTCCGCGGGGTTCGCCTTTTCCCAATTCAGAACCGGGTCTAGCGCCTTGTCCCAGATCCTCTCAGCCTCGTCGAAGTTCCCAGCTGAAAGGAAGCTATTCCAAATAATAGTGAAATTGTTGAAGTAACCATCGTGGAGCATTGAGGGCTTGGGGTTAGCGTTGAAGAATTGAATTGCACTCGCCTCGAAATTCGCCCAATCGAGAGCGCTACTTCCGAAGTAGGCTTCATGTAGAGCGATGAAAGCCTGATCAAGGTTTTCTGCTAGGCTAGCGATGTCGATGGTCTTCCCACCTATGATGAACCTTTTGGTCTGCATTTGCCCCCTCCTGAGGGATGAGCACAAGACAATGCACGTTGCCTAAAGTCACAGATCAGCCGTGCGCCGCTTAAGCGTGCATCGGCCGTAGTCGTCTGTTAATTGTGCGACTGCACCGTCTACCTCTTGGAAAGAACGGTCCCGATTCGGTCGGCAATTTGCTTCGCCTTTTGGCCAAGATTCTTGTAGCAGGTCTCTACATTTTGAACGACGGCCGAATGGTTCTCGCGATTTGTGATCTCAAAGGTCATTCTTAGGTTGAGTCGAGCCTCATCGACCTCCTCGTTGAACAACTCCAGTTGGGCCCGGATGTCCAAGATCGCGGCACGGGATTCTTCTTCGAAGATGCCAAGCTGACCGATATTCGCATCAAGGTAGGGAACACGATACTTTTTAACGTTCAGCCCACCTCCGGGCTTGGCTTTCTGATGTGCTGCGAGCTCCAGTAGCATCTTATCATCAAAGGCAGCTTGCTTCTTTATGATTGCAAGGAGATGAGTCGCGTCCGTTGCGCCTTTGTAAGTCTCCAGTACTGAAAGTAAACAATTAAGCATAGAACGATCATACGTGCCGAAACGACTTTCAAAGATCCATACGGTTGCTGCCATTCGAAACCGCAGTTCCGCGAGTTCGCAAATGATTCCGTTTCTGATTTCCCGTTGCCGATAATGGCGCTGGACGGCACCGACAATCGCAGGACTCAACAGGCCCAGTAACCAACCAAGAATGATGGCGCCAACAGTTCCGATGGTCATTTCAGACGACGGGTCATCCATCGCGCATCTAACAATGGTTACATGGTTTCTTCATTATGCCAATGGCCGCAAACATCCCTAGTACCACCCACTGCGTTCCTTTATGAGAGCGCACTCACACGCTGATTCCAGTAATTATTAGAGTCTTCTTTACGAAACCTTGAAATTCGGTCTCACTGAATGGTTCCTGCCCCGCATACGGATTCTCACCGTGGTGGTACCGGCGCGTGTACTCATTCAGCACGTCAAGGTCATCGAGTAGTGGGTACAGCTGGTGCGCGACACCGGCCGCACGCACTTTACCAATAATTGTGCCGAGCGGGTCGCCAACAAACTCCCCCGGAGAAACCTTCCTGCAGTGGGTCTCAAGAATTGGTCTCAGCTTGGTCACTAAGTCCCTTGGGTTGCCTTCACCCGTAGTGTGGTAGTTTGCCAGCACATTACAGTCCAGGACGTATTGATTCTGCGTCGCCAACTCGATATCCCATTCACAAATTTTTGTGTTGTTCAAGCCAATGCGCGCGAACTGGAGGCTTTTCCGGTCTGCAGTCAGGGGAGCGAGCCGTTTCCAGAGGCGTTGTAAAAAGCCGAGGTCGTGAGAGAGCACGATTACCTGGCAGCAGGATTCCCCACATTGCTTAATCTTCTGAACAGTGTGATCTTTCCGAAAGCTGTCTTGGCTATTGAACGGATCGTCGAAAACGACGATTTTATTAGCCCGCTCAGGATCGTGCTCGATCTGTGATAAAAAAAATGCAAGGGCGAGCGTGCTCCTGTCGCCGGAGCTGAGCGTGTTCTTGAAGCTCGGTCTGTTAATGGGAGTTTCGGAATCGCCTATCTCTATAGCAGTGTCGTTGATGAGGATCTGGTAGCTTAAGCTGGCGACGCCCCCTGGATACCCCTGCTTGGTTCCGGTGATTCGAAAACCTGCTTGGAAAACGTCAAGCAGCCCATTAATGGTCGATTCGTACCGGTCGATCACCGCCTTTGTGTGATTGTCCAACTTTTCCTTAGCACGCGTCTTTTTATTTTCAATTTCTTCCTTTTCTTTCAACGCGTCCAGGTACTCTTTACACACTGCACTTGTAATAGGCTCGTGCCGCTTCTTTATAGCCTTGCGGAGAGCAAGCGCGGTTTCAACGATTCTTACGTCAGCCGCAGCAGTTGCGGTTCGCTTTGCTTCGATTGCGGCATTCATTTTATTTACGGTAAGGTTGTATGAGGCGGCATTAGTTTGCGCTACAACAAGAGCGCCATGGGCAGCGGTGAAGACTTCATCTATTGTCACACGATCAAGCGGACTGGCGGACTTTTCCTCGAGAAGCGCGAGCGCAGTCTGCCGGAGAGTACGCAATATTTCCCCGATTCCAGTGGCTTCGGAAAATGCGGATGTTGTGAAATCGCAATACTGAGACCAGAACTCGAAGGCCGCTACATTCTGATCCAAAGTCCTTTCTATCTTTGCGATCTCCAAATCAGCGAAGGCGGTCTCGATCGTATGGTGTAAGGCGATGATTTCAGCCTGTAAGGCTTTGTAATTCTTACTAAAATAGGCCTTATAGGCATTGATCAAGTCCACACCGTCAAGGGGCTGGCCGCAAAACGGGCAAGCGGTGGTATCGCCAATGTAATCAAAGCCCTCGGACAACCAAGGCTCACCGCGCTCGTGCATCGCATGCGCCTCGATCTGCCTTCTTACCTGACGCTCTGCGTCTATAGCAATACCTTCTATAGTTTTACCAAGCAATTCTGCAAATCCATCCGGCAAAGCCGGCAGGATGAGATCCGATAGACCCGCGCGTTCCCTGATCTGATCCACTTTTTTCACGGCTTGCAGCTCCGTTTCTTTTCTCGCGATCTTAGCGTCTATCGATGGATCTTCTTGAATTTCTAGGAACTGTTCGACGGTCAACTCTTGCGGCACTATAGCCTGAACGACAGCACGCTTCTCTCTGATCTCGGTACTCTTCTTACGGCTTGCATCATCAAGCTGCTCAATAAGGCGATTAAGGGTAACCCCCTGTTCGCCGACGATAACATTATGGAGGTTGCGTCTGTGTGCGAGTTCGACGGTATCGCCTGAGTAAACATTTTCAGAAACAAACGTCGAGTCGAAAATGGAAAGGTTAGGAACTGTTGCGCTCCACCCATCGCTATTGAAAGAAATGGTCTTATCATCGGACAAAACTTTGATCTCCGGTTCGCCGCCAGTCCCGAGAGTCGTGCGGCCAAGGACGTGGGAGGACATCCCCGACTGAAGAGAGCGGAGAATAGCGCAGAATGTCGTCTTACCCCGCCCGTTTTCAGCAAAAACCAAGCTATAACGCTTGAGTTCAACGTCCCCGGAATATTTGTAATTCAGGAACCGACCGACGTTTTTAATCGAGATTATCTTTCTGATCATTAGAAACAATGCTCCGTACTGCCCTACGTTGCGCTTATGTTTACTTGCATTAACACAAACCATCGAATGGCCCAAGTCCTGTAACACATCATGTTGGTATCATAAAATATTTTGAAGTTCAAGATGTTTCCGTTTGGATAGCTATGTGGAACGTTAATGCCTTTAATTTTCCCTTTTGAAAGAAGCTTCTAATGTTCATGGCAAATTATCTCTGTTCTACGCCTTGGGCGGCTTCGCCTCGGCTTGCTGCCTGCTTGTGTTTTGTCCCGGCGAGACATATACAAGTTCATAGATGGTCCCCAAGTCTTTCTGGGTGGCCATGTAGGAAAAGCGGGACCCGGGACCGGACGGTCCCGCCATATCGATAACGATTCCCTGTTGCTGTAAGGCAGTGATGCATTGATCGTGGTCATCGACCGGGCCGAAACTGAGGTGATGCACCCCGTTGCCATGTACCTTCAAGAAATCCCAATGGGTACTCGGTTCCCTTAACGGCTCGATAAGCTCGATCTGCATGTCTCCACAGTAAGCTATGGCAATCTTGAGCTGCAAATCCATCCAGATCATCGGTATTCCGTGCAGGACTGCTTTCGAGGGAGTGATCGGCTTAGTTTGATCTACACTGGGAGCCCGGCGCATTGAGGTTGTCATGATCCTCCAGGGACCGATACCGAAGAGTTCCTCGTAGCGTTTGGACATTCCCTCGGCATCGTCAACCACCAAACCGATCTGATTGATGCGTTTTCCCTCCATTTTCCACAACGACGGCGCCGGCGGCGAATAGATGCCCCATGGTGTAAGCTCCGGTGAAACGCTTGGAGGCGGCGGCATCACGATCTCGAAAATGGCGCCCAGTTCCTGTACCGTATCCAGGTAGCTAAAGTGGACAGCGCCTCCGAGAGTCCCCTGCATCTCAATACCGATGCCCTGGCTCTGCAAACGGGAAACTACAGCGTCGTAATTTTCCACCATCCCGAAGCTGATGTGATGGATGCCCTCGCCATGTTTCTGGAAAAATTCCATATGCGCGCCGGGACCATACAAGGGCTGGATCAATTCCATTTCAAGCCCTGTTAATTTTGCCACGGCCATCCTGACGCCCACATCAACGTCCCCAAGGGGCTTGCCGTGAAGAGTCACATCGGTCGCTGTCAGGTCGTGAAACAACCATGGTCCAACGCCGAAGATATCGGAATACCGCTTTGCGGTCTTTGCGGCATCCGCCACAACGATGCCGATCCGAACGATTTTTCTGTTTTTCATGTCTACTACTGGCTGCCGTTCCGTTCCTTCTGCCATAGTTCATCCTCCTGCAATCTCTCAAGTCTTCATCGTCAATATATTTTGTCCGGAATTATGCGGCAAAGGCCGCGATTTTCTTGTTCCAAGCCCCTCTGCGCCGCTCTTCACCTGCTAAACAGCCCTTGAGCTGAGCCGAATGGCTTGTGCCTCCACTACAAAAGCCGATTTCTCGCCAACTCCTCTGAAAATCTTAGGTTTCTCTAATTTCTAGGAATAATAATCTATCGGGTTGCGCTCGGTCAAGCAGAAATCCAGTCGTTACTGTGCCCTAGCACCCCTTAGTAGGCATAGCGAAGCAGGAAGGCCAAGCGTCAAGATCATACGCAGGTTCTGTTTCGAGTGCATGGGTGGTAGCTATGAGGGAGCAAGAGAGTGCCCAAGCCTTGGATGCCACCTTTATCCTTTTCGATTGGGCAGGAACCCGAATTACTCTAGGGAAAACACTGAGCAGAAGGCAAAGGCAGCTTGATTCATCTTATCCCGAGGAAATTATGCATCTGGGAGGTGCTTGGCTTTTGTAATTAAACCACATTTTATGTGAGAAAAATTAGTCTACCTATTCGATTCAAGTAAATAATCATTTTTCAAAGCGGGAGGCACCTTTCTGATATATCTGTTTCAGGTGTTTCAACCCAGCCTCGGGTAGCGGTCCCATATCCTGTGCCGCAATTGCCTCTTCAAGGTGGTCAATCTCAGCAAGCCCGAAAATAATGCAGGCCAATTTCTTTTGAGCGAGGGCAAACCGTATAGCTGTCTGGGCTCTTGTTCCATAATCGGTTCCAACTTCGTCAAAAACGGCTTTTGCTTTTATCTCTTCGCTTTCAACCGTGTCCCCCGCTGTTAGCGGCCTTTCACGGCCTGTCCGAGCGTCGGTTGCAATAACGCCCGCTGAAAAGACTCGTATGCCCATTGCGGCAACGCCGAACTTATCACAGGCATCGAGAATACCTGAGAAATCGTAAACCTCCCAGACCTGCGGGATATTCATTCCCGCGCTCGGATTGAGGATATTATAGTATACCTGAGCGGATTCGATCCTACCGCTCTCAATCACCTTGACGATGCTGGGTGTTTCCCCTAATGCTGTAATGCCAAAATGCTGAATGGTCCCCTGCTCTTTCAACCGCTGGAGTGTATCAAAGACTCCATCTTTCTTAAATAACTCTGCCACAGAGATGGTACGTCCCCTCGTTTCTTCACCTATCCAATTATGCATCTGTAAAAGTGTTACGGAATCACGTTTAAGGCGTTTAAGACTTGCTTCCAAGCTGCTCTCGATCTGGCCATGAACATTGCCCAGCTCTCTCGTATCAATTACAAATTTTGTTGAGACATAGGGCTCTGCCTTAACCTCTTTGAGAAGCCACCCCAGCGCCTCTTCTGACCTCCCTTGTCCATAGGAGGGAGCAGTATCAATCCAGTTTATTCCGGCATCCATAGCAATCTGGATAGCCTTTAACTTCGTTTCATCATCCTGATTGATCAAAAGACCGCCAACGGCGCCACCCCCAAAGACCAGTTCAGATATCTTGATATCCGTCTTTCCAAAAATACGATATTTCATAGTGCCTCACTTATCTCTTTTAACTTATTTCAGAATACACACGTTTATCCAGAATTATGCAGCAAGGACCGCGGTATCCTTATTCCGGACCCTTTGACTCTGCTTTTTGTCCGTTGAAAAAGCTTTGAGCTGATCCGAATGGCTTGTGACTCCACCATAAAAGCCGATTTCTCGCTAACTTGTTCAAAAAGCCAGCGTTTTCCCAATTCTGGACATGGTAATCTATCGGTATTCCCTAAGTCAAGCCGCACTCCGCTTGTTAGCCCTGACCCAGACCTCCTCTTACCCAATCCCCTGTCGAGCGCAATAACGTTCGTATTCGCTCACAGGCGTGTCGAAAGCGCTCACTTTTCGTTTTGGCCAAAAGCCGGGGCTATGCTCCCTCCATACCCTGAACCCGACTTTTAGTGTTCCAATTATCCCGAACGGGAAGCCCAAACCCCAGACGGAAGCCGAACGATAAGGAGCGCGAAGCGTGAAACTCAAGGTCGATGAAAACGATCAGGCAGTATTTGCGGACGGCAAGCCGGTCTTTATCGACGAGGGCGACAAGGAGGTCCCGGTGGACGTGCCCGGCCTCTTCCAAAAAATCACCGGGCTGCATGCCGAGGCCTAAATCGCCGGTTGAGTCGAGGCAAAGGTGGGGGAATGGGCTTTAACGGCCCCACTGCGGATCTCGCAACCTGAGACCGACGTCCCCTTCAAACCTATGAACTGAGCTTCCAATCGAATGAACAACCAGCCTCTCAGGCGGATTAAACCGCCTTATCCCGAGAGCATAACCTGTACGTAAGGCTCTTGAATTTTACAAAAGCTTTTAGAGTAAAACCCTTATACCCGAGAAGACGGTCGCGCGCCACCCCCTGGGGGATCCCCCGGTGAATGGGTGTCCTCCCTCTTACGGGAGGACCACCCGAACCTTCAACTGTCCTGGAAGATCTTAACTATTTCAGATCATCACGCAGAAGTCAGTGAGCAAAGGGGCTTACCGGAATCTTAGCTACAGTGAGTATGCAAATCCCTTGATGTCTCGGATAGTGGCCGCGGAGACTTCCGGGAGCGCCTTGCGGAAGATCACATCGCCAGCATGGCACGTGCCGTTGACAGTCCGACTGTACACGCTCACACCAGCCGCTAAGAGCATCTGGTAGTATTTCAGGCCTTCATCTCGCAGGGGGTCTAACTGATTGACAGAGATGACATGCGGGGGTAGACCTTGCAGGTCCTCTCTCTTGGCGAAGAATGGCCAGCAAAGCGGATTGTTATCGTTCTTGTGCTCAGGATCGTAGACAACGGCCAGCACACCCATCATGCTGCAGTTGAGAAATAAGTCATCGTTTTCATAGAGGGAGGGAAGTTGTTTGATCTTATGCGCCCAGGCCTTGGAGATGTACGGACACAGTGCATAGGTACCATCAATCTGATCAATCTTTCCGTCCTTCTTCGCCTTTAAAGTCACGGCCAAGGTTAGATTGCCACCGCCGGACTCACCAGATACAATAATCTTGGAGATCCCTAAGGTGGCCTTGTTGTCGAATGTCCACTGTAGCCCGCTCATGCAGTCGTTAAGGCCGGCCGGGAACGGGTGGTTGCCAAGCTTACCAGCGCCATTACGGAACTCTACGCCCACCACCACCATGCCCGCGGCAGACAGCTCATCACGCCAGCGTTTGTAGCAAGGGCCGGCAGCCTCCAAAATTACCATGCCACCGCCGTGAATATGATACACACAGGGTAGCGGGCCTGAAGCGTTCTTGGGCTTGTGGATATAAAGGCTAATGTCGTTGTTGTCCACCCCCTTTATTACCTCGGTACGCCTTTCCACATCCTCAATCGGTGGAAGGTCAGTATACAACGCTGCGAACAGGCCTTCAAAGCCAACCTCGGCTTCTTTTATATAATCAAGCTGTTCCTGGAGTGACGAGTCCGCGGTCACCGGCGCAGGCGCTGGCGCAATGTCAAGTCCAAATGGGGCGAGTGCAGCGACCATTCGAGGGTCGGCGCGCGGATCGGTCTTCAAGATATTGTTGGGATCAGCAAGCCGGCCGGGCAAGATGGGCTGCTCCTTGTTGTTGGAGCTGCTTTGTATGGATGTAGTCATTTTGTTCTCCTTTCATGATGTTAATGTAAGGTGTAAAAGTCAAAAATCTTCCGCGCAATTCGTCCTCCCCGGATAGAGCGGCTTAAGCCGTCTGAGGAATTGATTCCTCCTTGGATCGCGAGTACAACTGAATAATTATAAGATTTGTTTTTAAATCTTATACTCTCTAAGTGCCTATCTTGTCAATAAAAACTCTAACCGTCACCCCTGACCTAATTCCCTGCCTTCCCTAAACCCCTGTCGAGCGCAAAAACACTCATATATACTGCTCCCCAAAATTCGGACCAGGGATTAAGATAGTCTAGCGGGGTCCGAGCGAAGACATCGGAGGCCAGACGGAAGTCACAGCGTAAGCGTCATAGTGCGGGGTTCAAGGCGAAGGTAGCATTGGAAGCACTTCGCGGGGAGCGAACGGTCAACGAGTTAGCAGG
>Ga0315277_10013369_pt1 | contig 10227 bp, 10 predicted proteins | sample YL17G05_15_MG_FD_203695 | JGI IMG/M metagenome (GOLD analysis project Ga0315277, IMG submission 203695) | Sediment microbial communities from Yellowstone Lake, YNP, Wyoming, USA - YL17G05_15 | ecosystem: Environmental > Aquatic > Freshwater > Lake > Sediment | place: USA: Wyoming | collected...
TGGCCATGTGGCCGCCAATGCTCGGCTCACGCTCAACCAGCGTGACTTTCTTGCCAGCGTTGGCCAGCGTCAGCGCCGCGTGAATGCCCGCAATCCCGGCACCGACGACCAGCACGTCGGGATGCACGGGCACTTTCTTCACTTCGAGCGCCTTGTGGAAGCGCACACGGCGGATGGCGGCGTGCGCCAGCGCTTTCGCCTTTGAAGTCGCCTCCTGGCGATCCGTGTGGACCCATGAGTCATGCTCGCGGACGTTGACCATCTGGAAGAAAAAGCGGTTGAGACCGGCCGCTTCCACTGCGCCCCGGAACGTGCGCTCGTGCAGCAGCGGCGAACAGGAGGCTACCACCACGCGGTTGAGCTGATGCTCCCGGATGTCTTTTTGGATCAACTCCTGTCCCGGGTCAGAACACATGTACTTGTAGTCGCGCGACACGACCACGCCCTGAAGCTTGGCGACGTGTTCGGCGACCGCCGGGCAATCCACCATCGCCGCGATGTTGTGCCCGCAGTGGCAGATGTAGAACCCGATCCGAATCTCGCCGTTAGATTGCTCGTTCATGTTCGGGTTTCCATTGTGCGATTCACGCCGCGGCCTCCACCGGCACCGGGGCTTGGGTCACTGTCCCGCCTGGCAGGACTGCCGCTGCGGGCCGCCAACGGAACGGAACGGCGGCGCGGTTCAACCCGAGTACCTTCTCCGGCAGGCCGAACGCCAAGCCCATCAACTGGCTGAAATAGACCGTCGGCACGACGACCGGCCCGTACTCGGCGGTGACCGGCCCATGGTAGGCGTCGAGATTGAAGTGGCACAGCGGGCAGACGGTGGTCAGGCAATCGGCACCGCGTTTCCGCGCCTCCTTGTGGAGGATGTAAACCATGCGAATGCCGGCTTCCGGCACTGTGCCGGTGAGGCTGCCGCCGCAACACTTCGTCTTGAGCGGATAGCGCACTACGGTCGCGCCCAGCGCCTCCAGCAAGCGGTCCATCGTCGTCGGATTGTATTGATCGTCGAACGTCGAGTACGGGCGGACGATCTGGCAGCCGTAGTAGGGAGCGACTTTCAAACCGCGCAATGGTCTGCACACTTTCGCCTGGATGGCTTCAAGGCCGATGTCGTTGAACAGCACATCCAGCGGATGCCGCACGGGCACCTCGCGGCTGTAACGGAGGCCGATCGCCGCGAGCGCCCGGTCAACCGTTTCCCTCATGGGCGGGTAGTCGTGGCAATAATGCTGGGCTTTGTTCAGCACCAGGTAGCAGGCGGCGCACGGTGCGAGGAGGGGCCACGGTCCGCGTTGCTCGGCCAGCGCCAGATTGCGCGCGGCCAGCACGCATGCCTTGTTCTCGTCCACCGCCATGTAGGCCGTTGCACCGCAGCAGTTCCAGTCCTCAATCTCCTCCAGTTCCACACCCAGATGCTTCATCACCGGCAGCAACGACTCCTCGTAGGCGCGGCCCAGCCCCTTGAGCGAACATCCGGGAAAGTATGAATACTTCATGGTTAGCGCCTTTCCTTCACCTCCACCGCGTCCAACATGCGCGCGATGTCGGCGGGCCGTTGCATGCGCTCAACGGACAGGGAGACGCGCTTGGTCTTCCACAAATCAAGCCCCATCCGCCAGTTGCCCAGCGCGGCTCGCCAGTTGGTTTTCAGGAACAGCCGCATCACCAGCAACAGCTCGGTAATCCGCCCGTTCTTTCTCACCATGGCGCTGAATTCACGCGCCAGCACCGGGATGGGGAAGTGCTTCGGGTAGAATCCCTCATGGATAGCCCGCTGCTTGAGTTCATACATAATGTCCGTGATGCGGATTTCACGCGGGCACTCGACGGCACAGGCATAGCAGGAGGCGCACAGCCAGATCGTGACGCTGCGCAAAACCTCATTCTTGAAATCGCCGCGCGTCAGGGCCATGACCTGCCGCGGCGTGTAATCCATGTAGATGCTCAGCGGGCAGACGCCGGAGCACGTACCGCATTGGATGCAGCTCTGCAACTGCTCGCACCCCGGCACCTGCATCACTTCGGCGCCGAACCCCTTCACCCGGTCCGCGTCGTACTTGATCGTCCGCTGGATTCTCATGCCAAATCCCAACCCTGCCTCGGTTGCCGGTCCCTTTGCGCCCTTGGGCGTCGCCGCACCAGCCGGCACCAGGCAACATATCCAGTTACACTTGTCTTGCAGTCTGGAAGAATAAGCTATCCGCAAGTTGCCAAAATATCTCCATCCTTTGCCGTCCCGTAAGGGCAGCAAAAGGAGGTGCACGCGAACCTCCGCGCATCGAATGGTGACTCCAACCGGCGCACGACGGACCGGCAGGCGAAAGCCATGGGTTCTAAGTCCGCAGGAAGCGCTGGGAGTGAAGCCTCAAATACCCGACGCTGAGCTCGTCAGAACTTGAATATGTTTCAGTGCAATCTGAAAACCGGCTTTCGCCGATTCGGACATTTCCTCGCCATAGCCAAGGTCTTCGGCGGGAATCGTCAGCCACCAAGCTTTCGGGGAATAACCGAACACGTCGCGGGCCAAAGCCAGCACGGTGCGGGGGGCAACCGAGTGAGCTGATAGCTGGTTGGCTTCGGAGGGTGTCAGTTCGCGAAGCTGCACTTCGCGCGGCGCGTCCACCGCAGCGTCCACGAAAATAACGACATGCACTTGCGAAATCGGCTCAGCCAGTTCCGGCGTGAGCTGAGCGACCGCGATGGCTTGGACGCCGGGCAGGTTCAACGCGGCAACTGCCTCGGCGACTTTCGGACCGACGCCATCGTCACGGCGGAGAGTATTGCCGTAGCCGATGACGAGGATGGTGGCGACGCTCTTCAATGACGCTCTTTTCGAATCGCAAAGCCGGAAGTCGGCCACTGATTCAAACCACCGGAGTTCGGCCTTCGTTCGGGCTTCGGATTTCGGGTTTCGGATTTTCAAATCACCCCCGCGCCACTTCGCTCAGCACGCGGCCATCCGCCGCAACCAACCGCACTCGCAGCGGCATTTGCCCCACCGCGTGCGTCGAGCAGCTCAGGCACGGGTCGAAACAGCGGATTCCGTGTTCGATGCGATTGAGCAGTGGCTCAGGAATTTCCTTCCGGCCGCCGCGGATGTAATGCCGGGCAAGCTGCGCCACGGTCTGGTTCATCGCCAGGTTGTTCTGGCCGGTGGCGATGATGAGGTTGACCTTTTGCAGCAGTCCGTTGCGATCCACGGTGTAATCGTGGAACAGCGTGCCGCGCGGCGCTTCGCTTACGCCGACACCACGGAAGCTGTTGATGCCCGCGTCAGCGCGAAGTTCTTCGCTTAACAAGTCTGCGTCTCCCAGACTCAACTCAATCCGCTCCACCGCGGCGAGGATTTCGATGAGCCGGGCGTAGTGGTAAAGGAACGACGAAGTCACCGCCCCGCGGCCAAGTTTCTTGAACTTTTTCAACTCGGCGTCGGCCTTGGACGTGCCCATTTGCTCGGCCACGTTTAGCCGCGCAAGCGGGCCGACGCGATACATCCCGTCCGGCAGCCCGAGCGGCAAGTAGTATGGCGACTTCAGATATGACGACGGTTGCACCGCTTCCGCGATGCACTCGGAGTACTTCTGGGGCTCGAGTTGGTCGGCGATAACGCTGCCACTGCTGTCCACGAAACGTAGCTTGCCGCCGTAGTGTTCCCATGTGCCATCGGGCTCGACGAGGCCCATGAAGAGCGACTGGAAGTTGCCGAAAATCTGGACCTCCCGCGTGTGCGATTTGAGTGTCTTCCTGAAAAGGTCCAGAGCCAACTGCGTCGTGGCATAGGCTTCCGGTAGCCAGGCACGCAGGCGGTCACGGCCCGCCTCCGTCAACGGCTCGCGCACGCCACCCGGCACGGCCCAAGCGGGGTGAATCTTCTGTCCACCAAGCGTCGCAATAACCTCCTGGCCGAACTGCCGGAGGCGAATTCCGGCGCGAGCGAGGTCCTTGTTCGCGGCCATGAGACCAAACACATTGCGATGCGCCGGCGGGGTGTCCCAGCCAAGCACGAAATCCGGCGCGCTCAGGTGGAAGAAACTCAACGCGTGGCTCTGGATGATCTGACCAAGATTCATCAAGCGCCGCAATTTCTCAGCAGCGGGCGGAATGTTGACCGCCATGATCGCGTCGCCGGCCTTGGCCGAGGCGAGCAAATGGCTCACCGGACAGATGCCGCAAATGCGCGACGTGATGCCAGGCATCTCGGCGTAGGGTCGGCCCTCGCAGAATTTCTCGAAGCCGCGGAATTCCACGACGTGAAACTCGGCGTCGGACACATTGCCCTCGTCGTCGAGGTAAATGCTGATCTTGGCGTGACCCTCGATGCGGGTCACAGGATCAATGACGATGCGATTTGCCATAGACTCGTTCAGCCAAACTTGATTTGCGCGCCTTCCAGCTTGGGTGGCTGGCCAGCCAGCACCTGCACGAGGAACGCTCTGATGCGCTCCGCGGGCGGCGGGCAACCGGGCATAAAGTAATCCACTGGCACAGCTTCATGCAGCGGCAGGACGCGCGGCAAAAGCGGCGGCACGATGCCGGGCGCGCTGGGAATGGCCTGGTTGATTTGCGCGCATTCGATGTAGGCGCGTTGGAGAACGCTTTCCGCGTTGCCCAAACCAAGTTGATTGCGCATCGCTGGGACATTTGCCGTGATGGCGCAATCGCCAAAGGACACAACCACTTTCGTGCGGGCGCGAAGCTTGCGCGCCATTTCCAGGTTGTCCTCGTTGCAGACGGCGCCTTCAACCAAGCACACGTCCACACCCTCAGGATAATCCTTCACGTCGAGCAGCGGGCTGAAAACCAGTTCGGCCTGACCGGCGAGCTCGAGCAGGAACTCGTCGAGATCGAGGAACGACATGTGGCAGCCGGAACAGCCGCCCAGCCAGACGGTGGCAAGTTTCAAGCGATCCACTGCTTCTTCTCCCGCGCGGTGACGATGAACCCGAGCTTGGCCGGGTCGCGCTCCATCTCGGCCACCGTCGCACCTTTGTAGAACATGGCGCCGGTGGGACAGGCCATGACACACTTGCCGCAGCTCGTGCAACTGTCGGCCTCGCCCCACGGCTGGTTGAGGTCGGTGATGATTTGCGAGCTCCCGCCCCGACCCGAAACATTCAGCGTGCCGGCGCCCTCGATGTGCCAGCACGCGCGCACGCACCGCGTGCAGAGGATGCAGCGGTTGTGATCCAGGCCGAACAGCCGGTGCGTCGTGTCCACTGCCCATTTCGGCGTGCGGTACTCGAACCGCACGTGGTCCATGCCGTGGCTGTAGGCGAGCGTTTGCAACTCGCAATGGCCGTTCGAGACGCAGACGGAGCAGACGTGGTTGCGCTCGGCGAAAAGCAGCTCGAGCGTCATCCGGCGATACTTGCGCAGCCGCTCAGTGTCGGTGCTGACCTGCATGCCCTCCGCAACCTTGGTCGTGCAGGCCGGCAGCAGTTTGGGCGTGCCGGTCAGTTCGACGAGGCACATACGACACGCGCCAACGTCGTAAACGCCGTCCAGGTGGCACAGCGTCGGAATTTTGACGCCGTTGTCGGCGGCGGCCTGCAAGATCGTGGCGCCTTCTTCGGCGCTGATTTCCTTGCCGTCAATTGTGAGCGTCTTGGCTGCCATAATGATCAAGTTGCGACGGGGAGTTTTGCTTCGGCACCACTGGCGTGCCCACCGAGTGCTTCCGGTTGCAACAACGCTTCGTATTCCTTGCGGAAGAACCGCAGGGTGCTGAGGGTGGGGTTCGGCGCCGTCTGGCCGAGGCCGCAGAGGCTGGTATGTTTCACCATGTCGCACAGCTCCTCGAGCGTCGCCAGATCGCGGGCGGTGGCTTTGCGCTGGATGATCTTCGTCAGCAGACTGTGCATCTGCACGGTGCCCGCGCGGCAGGGAATGCACTTGCCGCAGGATTCGTCCATGCAGAATTCCATGAAGAACCGCGCCACGTCCACCATCTGTGTGGAATCGTCCATCACGATCATGCCGCCCGAGCCCATGATCGAGCCGAGCTTCGTGAGCGATTCGTAATCCACCGGCGTGTCGAGCGCCTCAGCGGGCACACAGCCGCCGGAAGGGCCACCGGTTTGAACGGCTTTGATCTTCCCACCATCCGGCGCGCCACCGCCCATCTCCTCGACGATTGTTCGCAACGGCGTGCCCATCGGGACTTCGATGAGGCCTGTGTTGGTGATCTTGCCGGCGAGCGCGAAAACTTTTGTGCCTTTGCTTTTCGCCGTGCCGATGCTGGCGAACCACTCGGCGCCTTTGCGAATGATGGCGGGGACGTTGGCGAAAGTTTCGACGTTGTTGATGAGCGTCGGGCAATTCCACAAGCCGCTTTCCGCCGGGAACGGCGGGCGCGGACGTGGCGTGCCGCGTCGGCCTTCGACGGAACTCATCAGCGCGGTCTCCTCGCCGCACACAAACGCGCCGGCCCCAATCCGGATGTCCACCGTGAAGTTGAACGGCGAAGCGAAGATGCCGCTCCCCAGCACGCCGAACTGCTTGGCCTGCTTGATGGCGGTTTGCAGCCGGCTGATGGCGAGCGGGTATTCGGCGCGGACGTAGATAAAGCCTTGGTCCGCGCCGACGGCGTAAGCGGCGACGGCCATGCCTTCCAAGATGCTGTGCGGGTCGCTTTCCAGAACACTGCGGTCCATGAACGCGCCGGGGTCGCCTTCGTCGGCGTTGCAGATGACGTATTTCTTCGCGCCCGGCGATTTCGCGACCGTGCCCCACTTGAGGCCAGTCGGGAAACCCGCTCCGCCACGTCCACGCAGGCCACTCTTGACCATGGCGTCCACCACTTCCCTCGGCGTCATCTCGGTCAGTGCGTCGTGCAGCGCGAGGTAACCGTCCGCGGCGATGTAAGACTCGATGCGCTCCGGGTCCACCACGCCGCTGTTGGCCAGCACGATGGAGAGCTGCTTGGTGAAGAAAGGATGGTGCGGATCGGCTTTGGACACGGAAGCAGGCCCGCCATTGAGCGCACCAACGATGGTCATGGCGCTTTCTGGCGTGACTCTTTCAAAAAGCGCCACCTGCGGGTCCGCCTGCACGAGTGGCCCTTCACAGCACAAGCGCATGCAACCAACCCGGCGAACTTCGATTTCGTTGGCAAGCCCGAGGTCGGCAACGGTCTTCTCCAGCCGAGCCTTGACGGCCTCGGCATTCGAGGAAACACAGCCGGCAGCCATGCAGCAGCGCAGCGTGAACTTCTTCCGCGAAGCGAGTTCCTTTTCCTTGATTTCGAGCAGGTCGTTGCGATCCATGTCACATCCACTTTCTGATCCTCTCGACGGCGGCCTCGGGTGTCTGGCGCGGCGTGACCGTGCCGTCGTACACCACCGCCGGCGCAATACCGCAGGCGCCGATGCACCGCGCCGTGAGCAGTGAGAGCTTGTTGTTAGCGGTCGTTTCACCTGGCTTCACCTTCACGGCATCCTGGACGGCGGCGATGACCTTGTCTGCGCCCTTCACGTAACAGGCCGTGCCCATGCAAACGACGCACGTGTGCTCGCCTTTGGGCTTGAGGGTGAAGAAATGGTAGAACGTGGCGACGCCGTACACGCGGCTCGGCGGCAAAGCGAGCTTGGCGGCGATGAACAACAACAGGTCGTCTTCCAGATAGCCGAAGAGTTCCTGCGCCTTGTGCAGCACCTCGATGAGCGCGTCGTGGCGCTGCTGGTGCTTCTTCATGTGCACCTCGAGCATCTTGAAGCGCTTGTCGCCGCTGGCATGTTCCAGCACAGCGTCAATCTTCTTTCGTTTCCGGCTGGCCAAAGTTGCAATCATACGCCTGAATCTGGACAACCTCCCGTCGCCCGGACGACCGCATCCCTGCGCGGTGTTGTCATTTCCCATTCCGCGCTGAGGATGCTTCCATGATAGCGCAGTCTTCGCTCCGCGGGAATTGCAAAATGCTGAACCTCTTTTGACCAGTCGGACACCTGAACCGGCACCCAGAAGACTCATCAGCGCGAGGACTTCTGAAACAACAACCCCCGCGCCGGTCAAGGCGGCGGGGGTTGTGCAATCCGCGTTGGCGGATGAAGCTGATTTACTTCTTCAAGGATCGAACATGTTTCACGAGCGCCTTGATTTCGTCGTCGCTCAGAATGTCGCCAAAAGCTTTCATCTTCTTCGTGTCACCCTTCATGACGCCTTCCTTGATGGCCTTGACCATCTCTTCGTCCTTCATTTTCGCCTGCACGTCGGCGCTGGTGTAGTCCTTGACGCCTTGCTTCTCGCCCATCTTGGTCTTGCCCGCACCATCCGGACCGTGGCAGTTCTTACAGTTCTTTTCCCAATTCTCCTTCACGTCAGCCGCCGAAACGGTCGCAATGGCGGCTACAGTCATCGCAGTCAACAGAATCGTTCGCTTCATTGTTTGTTTTCTTTTGCCACGTCGGCCGGCCCGTTGACGACTATCCCAATAGCCCCAACATCCGCGCCAACCGGCGTGACGGTCTCCAACTTCTGCCAGACGCCGGGCACCCTGTTCCCCGCCCGCCGTGTCTGCTGGCTAGATTGACGACAGACTGTCAGGAATTGTTCAAAACATCAATTGGCTTTTGAAGGCAGGAACTTGGCCCGAGTGGAAGTCCCAAGTTTCTACAATCGGTTCAAACTGGGGCGTTCTCCAGCAACCGTTTGCGCGTATAGGCAATCAACCCGCCGGCGTCAATGATCGCCTGGCGGGATTTGGGCAGCGGCACCACCGGGAAGCGCTTGCCGGAAGTCTTGTTGACGACCTCGGCGTTGCTGATTTCCAGTTCGTCGCCCTCGTTCGCCTCGATGGTCGGGCAACTGACCGTGCGCAAACCGAGGTTGATGCCGTTCTGCAGGAAAATGCGCGCGAAGTTTTTCGCCACGATGATCAGGTCTGGCCCGTTCAGGCAGGACACCGCCTGCTCCCGCGACGAGCCGCAGCCGAAATTCTGCCCGCCCAACAATACGCTGCCGCGCGGAATCTGCTTCGCCTTGAGCTTGCCGTTGAATGCCGCATCATCCGCGAACGCGAACTGCGGCGTCTCGGTCGGGAGCGCCGTAGCCATGAATCGGCCCGGGTAAATCACGTCCGTCGAAATGTCGTTGCCCACTTTGTAAACCACCGTTGCCATATCAATTCTCTCCTTTCCGCGGGTCCGCGATGACGCCCACCAAGGCTGAGGCAGCGGCCACCGCCGGCGAACACAGATAGACTTCCGAGTTCGGATTGCCCATGCGGCCCTTGAAATTTCTGTTCGTCGTCGAGAGCGCGGTTTCGCCGTCACCCAGCGCGCCTTCGTGGATGCCGAGGCACGGGCCGCAACCGGAATTCATCACCACCGCGCCAGCTTGCATGAACGTGCCGACGTAGCCTTTCGCCAGCGCCTGCTGGTAAACCCGGGATGACGCCGGGAAGATCAGCATGCGCGTGCCGGCAGCGACCTTTTTGTCTTTCATGATCTTCGCCGCAACGGCCAAGTCGTCGAGCCGACCGTTCGTGCATGAGCCAATGACGATCTGATGGACCTTCTTGCCTAGGACTTGGTCAACCGGCTTCACGTTGTCCACCGTGTGCGGACAGGCAATCTGCGGCACGAGTTTCGCCACGTTGATTTCGATGACCTGGTCGTAACTGGCGTCGGCGTCTGGCTTCACGCAATCAAGCGGATCAGTGACGCCGGCTTCCTCGCGGAGATAGCGCTCCGTTTCCGCATCCGCCGGGACGATCCCCGAAGTTGCCCCAGCCTCGACCGCCATGTTGCAAATCGCAATGCGGCCCGAAACGGACATCTGTTCGATGGTCGGTCCGTGAAACTCCAGCACCTTGAAGTTTGCGCCCTGCGCCGTCAGCTTGCCGATGATGTAGAGAATCAGGTCTTTCGGCCCGACGAATTTCTTGAAGCGTCCTTTCACGAAAACCTTGATCGTCGCGGGCACTTCGATGTTCACCGCCACGCCTAGCGCCCAGACACTGGCCATCTCGGTGGCCCCGATGCCAAACGCAAACGCGCCCAGCGCGCCGTGGCTGGTGGTGTGCGAATCTGTGCCCACGACCACCATGCCGGGACGCACGTAGCCGTTCTCCGGCAAAACCTGGTGGCAGATGCCGCCCACGTCGCCACGGATGTCGTGAAACTTCGTCACGCTTTGTGCGCCGACGAATTCCCTCACCTTCTTCTGGTTCGACGCGGTCTTGGAGGACTCGGCCGGCACGCGATGGTCAAAGATGACGGCCAC
>Ga0315277_10013370_pt1 | contig 10227 bp, 8 predicted proteins | sample YL17G05_15_MG_FD_203695 | JGI IMG/M metagenome (GOLD analysis project Ga0315277, IMG submission 203695) | Sediment microbial communities from Yellowstone Lake, YNP, Wyoming, USA - YL17G05_15 | ecosystem: Environmental > Aquatic > Freshwater > Lake > Sediment | place: USA: Wyoming | collected...
ATTCGCCTGCTCCGAGCAATTGTTCAACCGAATCCGCACCTTGATCCGCTGGGCGCAGCGCAGCAATTTATCACACGTGATCACCGACTGCCCTCACCGCGAGCGCTTGGGATGGCTGGAACAATACCACCTCAACGTGCCCTCGCTGCGTTACGAATTCGATCTTTCCAGGATGTTCACCAAATGCCTGAACGATATGGCGGATTCGCAGCTCAAGGACGGACTGGTCTGCGATATTGCACCTGAATACACCGTGTTTGAAGGAGGCTTCCGCGATTCCCCGGAATGGGGCAGTGCTGTGGTGATCGTCCCATGGCAGCACTACGAATGGACAGGCGACGTCGAAATGCTCCGCCGGCATTATGCGGCGATGCAGAACTACCTGGCCTATCTCGGAGGCCGATCCAGCGGTTGCATGGTTTCACACGGCCTGGGCGATTGGTACGACATGGGTCCGAATCGGCCGGGTCGTGCGCAATTGACGCCCGTGGCGCTGACCGCTACAGCATTTTATTATTTGGACGCTCGGATTCTTTCGCATACGGCCAACCTGCTCGGGAAAGCCGAGGACGCGAGGCGATACGAAGCTCTTGCCGAAGCCATCCGCACGGCCCCGGTTTCAAACGGATAGTCATCAAACCGCAGCCGGCAGGGGACGTGTCCTGGGCACGAGCTGGATTTGAATCGATTCGCGGAGAGATCGTTTCCGATTGGAGGCGATCACGCGGCAGGTTCACATTGGAGGGTCTTGTTCCCCCGAACAACTCGGCCACGGTTCACGCGCCGACAACGAATGCGTTAACGGTTCTGGAAAGCGGCCTTCCGGCCGGTACATCGGCAGGCGTCACCTTTCTGCGGGCGCAAGACAGGGCTGCAGTCTTTCATGTCCAGGCTGGACGGTATCGGTTTGTGGCCTCCGAATGAAAATCCTGTCACATGCCGACCGTAAATTCAAAAAGGATCGATTGAGCGCCCCATCCCGAGTGTGCGATGAAATCCATGGGTATCCATCATTCGGCAGGCCATGTTCCAACGGATCGGTTCTAAGAAGCGAGTATTGGAAGAACGACCCGGAACAAGCTCCCACGGTTTTTTTCGCTTTCCACTTCGATGTGTCCACCGTTGCCTTCCACCACCCTTTGGGCTATCGAAAGCCCCAGTCCGTTTCCACCCGTTTCCCTGGTCCGTCCCCTGTCCACGCAGTAAAACCGTTCAAAGATTTTGCCGAGGTGTTCTTCAGGAATACCGATTCCATTGTCGACGACTTCGACAACCGCTTCGGATTGTCCCCGTGTTTTGACGCTCACCGAGATGGAACCCTTTTTCGGCGTGTATCGGATGGCGTTGTCGATCAAATTGACCAAAGCCTGCCGGATGGTCTGGCGGTCAATGCATACGGGAACCGGAAACGCGGATTTGAAAGACAAGCTCTGTATCTTTTCTTCCGCCAACACCCTCAAATCCTCGACGGCTTCCTTCGCAAGCGCGTCCAGGGAGATCCTTTCGCATTTCAATGCAATCTGACCGTTGTCGCTGCGGGTCAGCATCAAAAGATGTTCCACCAGCAAGGAAAGGCGTGCCACTTCCTCCAGCATGCTTCCGATGACGTCGCGGTAGCCCTTCGGCGACAACCGTTTCTGCAGGGCGACTTCTCCAACGCTCCGGATCGCCGTGAGGGGTGTCCGCAGTTCGTGGGAGGCATCGCTGGTAAAACGCCGCAAATTGTCAAAGGAGGCATGCAACCTCTGGAGGGTCTCATTGAAGACGACCGCCATTTGGCCGATCTCATCCTCCGGATTGACCACGGGCAGACGCTCTTCAAGACGTTCCGCTGTAATCTCTTTTGCCTTGGCGGCCATGGACCCGATTGGCGCAAGCATTTTTCGGGATAATAAATATCCTCCGCAACCTGCCAGCAGCAGGGAACCGGGAATGCTGAATACGGCGTACAGCCTGAGAGTGCTTAGTATCTGATCGATGTGTTCGGCATCCCGAGCGACTTCGACAATCCGTTCCTGATCGGAAAATCGGATCTTCTTTTTCATGACAAAAAAAGGATCATGGCCGATGACGACCTTTACCGTAGAACGGTCGATGGTTCGAGTTCGTTTCGCACGGTTCAACTTTTCATGAAGCCACCCCGGGCTTTTGTATGTTCCGGTTGTTGGTTGGGCGACCTGAAAAAGCATGTCGGGAAAATGGGAGCCGTATTCCTGGACTTCATCGGTTCCTTCCCGAACCACTTTTTCGATGGTTTCCATATCCCTTTCCAAATCTTTTTTCATAAGGTGCTTCAATCGGACGTCCACAAAATGATACAAAACCGCTGAAAACAAAAGAATCAAGGCGGTGAGAGCAGCCGCGTACCACAGGGTCAGACGCACCCGGATGCTTTTGAGGAAGGAATTCATGCGTCCCCCGTCCTCAGGATAAATCCGACGCCTCGGACCGTGTGCAGTAATTTTTTAGGGAACGGATCGTCCATCTTTCTTCTGAGTCGGGCAATATGCACGTCGATCACGTTGTCCAAGGGTGTGGCCCGGTTGGGTTCTTTCCAGATGTCGTGGGCGATCATTTCCCGAGAAACCACCTGTCCCGAATGACGCATCAAATACTCGAGGAGGTCGAATTCCCTGGCCGTCAGCGGAATGGATTTTTGGTTCCGAGTGACTTTCTTGACGACCGTATCCATTGCCAAATCCGCCAGTTTGAGCCGGCGAAGCCGTTCGATTCTTCCCCTGCGCAAAATCGACCGGATCCGGGCCAACAATTCCGGAAATGCGAACGGTTTAATCAAGTAGTCGTCTGCTCCACTGTCCAATCCCAGGACCCGGTCTTCGATAGCATCCTTGGCCGTGAGAACGATGACCGGTGCCCCAATCCCTTCCGAACGGATGGCTTTCAAAATCGCGATTCCATTTCTGGAGGGGAGCATGATGTCCAGAATCACCAGGTCAAACCGTTTTTCGTGGATCAGGTAATAACCTTCTTCGCCCGAGTGCGCGACAACGGTCGTGTAGCCTTCCGCTTCCAATCCGTCTTTCAGCGCCTTCGCGACTTTTTTTTCGTCTTCAACAATGAGAATGTTCATATCGGATTTCAGTGATTTTTCCACACTCATAGAACATAGAAAACCCCGCATTAAAAAATCAAGGGAGTTGAACGACTATAATATTCAAAAATTCAGCAAAGGAGTCAACTTAATTTATTCTGAACGGAAATTCAGGAAATCTTCAGTTGTAAATGCCAAAACGAGCATATATATTTATCCTCGATGATTCATATCATGAACACTTGGTCAACGTACAAGAAAAATCAACTTTTCAAACCCAAAAGGAGGTCAACATGTTAATCCGTCGATATCAAATTCACATATTCTTTGCACTGGCAGTTTTTGTCATGTTCGGATTGTTCGCTTGCGAAGAAAAAGAGAAAAAGGAATCGACAAAGAAGGAAGTTCCGCAGGCCGTTAAAATCGCTTTCACCAAAACTTACCCAAATGCGAAGATTAAAAACGTCAAGGAGGAAATCCAGGACGGCAAAGTCGTGTATGAAGTGGAAAGCAGGGACGGAAAAACAGCCAGGGATCTGATCTATCTTCCCGACGGCCAGGTGCTGGAAATGGAGGAAAGCTGTCCCGTCTCGGCATTCCCCGCGGTCGTTCAAAAAGCCATCATCGACAGCTATCCTGAAGGCGAAATCAACAAATCCGAAAAACTCTCCCGGGGGAAAGTGACCGAATTCGAGGTCGTGATCGAAGTAGGGAAGCAGAAAAACACGGTTGTCTTGGATTCAGCCGGTAAAATCATCCAAGAACAAAAAGCGGATGAGGAAAAACAAGGGGAAAAAGCCGAATCCAAAGGCGGAGAAAACGAACAGAACGAAAATAAATCCGATAAAGAAGATAAAAATTAAAACAGTGAAAAAATCCCATGAGGCAATTTTTTCCGCGGGATTTCTCAAAACTGTCTACAAGCGAAAGAAATAACGGTTCCGGCACTCAGTAGAAAAGAGCCCATTCATTTCCCGGGGTCGGAAAAACTCACAACACTTCCCGTTAACGTGTGAAGCACAGACACCGTCTCCAAATACAACGATGTCAGGGATTCTCCGGCCATTCTGGGAAATCCGAATTAAGTGCATTGACCGCAAATTTTACCAAACCATCGGGAGATTGTCTATGAGGCAAATTTCGATTCTGTTCAGAAAGAGGAATGTCCGTGTGATTCGATATTTATTTTTATTGGGAATCGGTGTTTTTATCCCGGCCGCATCACATGCCCACATTCAGGAAAATTCCCTGCTGCAGGATAAGGCGGTGAAAGTCTACCTGGATGTAAAGCAAAAAAACGAGACGTATATCAAAGATGAGATACCGTTCGTGAATTACGTGCGGGATCGGAAACTGGCGCAAGTCTACATCATGATGACGGATCAGGAGACGGGCGCGGGAGGAAAAGAGTACACGATCAAGTTGATCGGTCAAACCAACTTTGAAGGCGTGAACGATACCTTGAAATACGTATCCAAACAGATGGATACCGAGGAGATGATCCGAAGCGAAATGGTCAAGATTCTGAAAAAGGGACTGATCCGGTATGTGGAAAAGACACCTCTTTCAGAATACATTACGGTTTCGTATAAAAGCATCACAAAACCGACCGATGTCATCGACAAGTGGGATAATTGGGTATTTAATACTCAATTGAAGACGGATGTGGGTGGAGAGAAGCGAAAAAAGGATGCGGAGTTTGAAGGTTCATTTTATGCGGATCGTGTCACTCCCGATTTAAAGGTGAGTCTCGGCATCAGCGGTCATTATGAACGAAACAAATTTCAAACAACGGAAGGCTGGTATACCAGCATATCCCGATCGAAGAATTTCCAAGGATTGATCGTAAAAAGCCTCAGCCAGCACTGCTCAGCAGGACTGTATGGATCCGTCAATGCGTCAACGTTTTCAAACACGAAATTTTATGCAGAAATAGCACCGGCGGTTGAATTGGATGTTTTTCCCTATTCGGATTATACCCATAGGGAATTCCGTTTTCTGTATAAAATGGCCTATAACAATATTCAGTATGAAGAAGAGACGATTTATGAAAAAATGCGGGAGCCCTTGTTCTATGAAAGTCTTTCGGCGACATTTGAACTCAAAGAACGATGGGGGTCTTTGCAGTCCACGCTGGTCGGCTCACATTATTTACACGATTTCAACAAGAATCGTGCACAATTCAACACCAACATCAATCTTCGTCTTTTTGAAGGTTTTTCCCTGGACATAAAAGGGAGTGTTTCGAGGATTCACGACCAGTTGTCCTTGGCCAGGGAAGATGCCACGGACGAAGAAATTTTATTGCACCGTAAACAGATTGCGACATCATATAATTACAAGCTGGAAATGGGTTTTCGGTTTACTTTCGGATCCATTTACAGCAATGTCGTTAATCCGCGTTTTGGTATTGTTCAATATGAAGATTAGGATCAAGAAAATGAGGTGTCTCACGGTCCCAAATGGTTCTTTCCATAGCGGCTGTATTCGCCTTGGATAATATTTCCTGAAATCCGTTTCCAATCTTTTTGAGATGGATTGCCGAGAATTTATTTAGAAAATTACTTGAATTTGTGGTTTTATTTGTGTACAATACAGCAAAGGTGTTACGTTGAAATCGGATTCGGGTACTGAATGCTTCGCATTGGTTTATACCACCATCTTCTTTCGTCGTTTTGTCTGGAAAATTTGAAGACCTCCTCTCAAAACCATCCTTCCCGATTCAATCGGAATTGTTCTCCTGATTCCGGAATTTCTACACGATTCCCGACATCGAATGCAGACGACCCTTGCACCGATTCCAAATGGAAAGAAGGATCCGTATCCGGAATCGCGGGAAATTCATCGTCTGCAGAATACAATCAGGGAGGCATCCATGCAAGACAGCAAATTGTATGTCGGCAATCTGAGCTATTCCGCAACTCCGGAGGAATTGAAAGCCTTGTTTTCCGAATACGGACAGGTTCAGGATGTAAAGCTGTTTCAGGACAAGGGATTCGGTTTTGTTGAGATGGCCGATGCCTTCGAGGCGGGGAAGGCGAAAGACGCTCTGGACGGTTTAGAATTCAAAGGGCGGAAAATCAAAGTCGACCGGGCCAAACCACCGAAAGAAAGGCCGCAACGCAATCGAGAAGGTTTTCAGCGGTAAAGGACGCAACACACGCATCCGATTTCGATTCTATTTCGACTGCATGGTGGCACAAGTTTCGTTTTCAACACCCGATTAACGATACAGCGCAGAACATTGTTTTTAAGGAACCGATTAACAGACAAGTGACAGCAAGAGATGAAAAACACCCGGATCGGATTCGACCGGTATACCGTTAATGTTCCCGCAAGGAGGTTTAACCGTTTTCTCTGCCTCCCGACGAAACATTATCAAAAACAACCTTCAAGGAGGCAGAAATGCAAAGCAACAAACTGTACGTTGGAAACCTGAGCTATTCCACCACGCGCGAAGAATTAAACGTCCTTTTCTCCGAGCATGGTGAAGTCAAAGACATCAAGGTCTTTGAAGACAAGGGATTTGGTTTTGTCGAGATGGCCACTCAAGAAGGCGCGGTGAAAGCGAAAGAAGCGCTCAACGGCTTCGATTACAAAGGCCGCAGCCTGAAGGTAGATGAAGCCAGACCTCCCAGAGAAAAAAATCAAAATCGAGGTGGCGGAGGATATCGGCGCTATTAATCCAATGTCCATCATGGCTCCCAAACCCTGTTTGGGAGCCATTTTTTAACCGTAGTGCATACGTTTCGAATCGTGTTTCATCGGTTGGAATCCAATACAAGAGCCATCCCATCCGTTCATAGGAGTATTCTGTCGTGAAACGAAGGGATTTTTTAAAACAGCTCGCGTTGACGACAGCGGGTGTCCCCTTCCTCGGAGGATTCGGGAAACCATCGATCCAAACGCCAACCCTTTCGAAACGACCGAACCTGATGCTGATCATGACCGATCAGCAGTGTGCCGGTGCCATGAGCTGCACCGGAAATCCACACGTGAAAACCCCTGCCCTGGACCGTTTGGCGGCAAACGGCATACGGTTCGAAAAGGCCTACACGACCCAACCCCTTTGCATGCCCTGCCGGGCAAGCATGCAAACCGGCCGCTATCCGCATGAAACCGGCATGGTCTCCAACGGAATTCGCTTTCAAACTTTTTTTCCCATGGTCGGTAGCATTCTGTCGGAAGCCGGGTACGACTGCGCTTATTACGGAAAATGGCATGTCGGTGTGGATGAAGAAGACCGGAAACACCATGGGTATGCGGTCATGGAAAAACTTCGAGACGACCTCCTGCCTGGAGCCGCTGCCGCATTTCTCCAACGGAAAAGAAACAAACCTTTCTTTTTAACCCTATCGTTTATCAATCCCCACGATACCTGCCAGCTTGCCCGTGGACAGGCACTTCCGCAAGGTCCGATTCCGCCAACCCCGGAACCGAAAGATTGCCCGCCCTTGCCTCGCAATTTCCCGATGACTCCGAATGAACCTTCGGTCATCCGACGGATGCAGAAAAAGTATTTCGATTTTGAATATCCCACACTCGATTGGGACGATGGCAAATGGCGACAATACCTTTGGGGGTACTACCGACTTGTTGAAAAAGTGGATGCCCAGATCGGTCAGGTGCTCGGCGCACTGCGCACCTCCGGATTGGAAGACCAGACCCTGGTCGTCTTTGCGTGCGACCACGGCGACGGTGCAGCAGCGCACCACTGGAACCAGAAACAAATTCTGTACGACGAAGTCGTCCGTGTTCCCTTGATCATCACCCAGAAGGGAGCGACCCTCCATGGGAGCGTCGACCGAGAGCATCTGGTGTCTACGGGAATTGATTTTCTGCCGACGGTATTGGATTTCGCAAATCTCCCCATCCCCCGGGTATTGCCCGGCAAAAGCCTCAAGCTGTTGGTGACAGGGCAGCCGATACCCTCGTGGCGTGATCACCTCATCACCGAAACAGGATTTTCGCGCAATGCCGGCCACAGCGGCGTTTTCGGCAGGATGGTGCGCTCCGATCGATTCAAATACATCGTATACAGCGAAGGCGAAAATCCCGAACAGCTGTTCGACATGCAAACCGATCCAGGTGAAATGAAAAACCTGGCCGGCGATCCGAACCATCGCGCAGTTCTCGAAGACCACCGTCATAAACTAAAAGCATGGATGGTGCAGACAAACGATGCCTTTCCATTCAAAACATGATGCAGACCGTTTCGACTTCCCCGTGGCCGAATACTCCCCGTGGCAGACTTTCGTACAGGTTCCAACCGAACCACGGCAAATGGCATTTACGGAAAGGTGGTTATGATCGTCCTGCTTTCCGGCAATGAGGCCGTGGCGCGCGGCTGTTACGAATCCGGCATCCACGTCGCAACGGCCTACCCGGGTACGCCCAGCACGGAAATCCTGGAGAACATCGTCCAATACCCCGAGATCTACTGCGAATGGTCGCCCAATGAAAAGGTGGCTTTCGAAGTGGCCATGGGCGCCTGCTTTGAAGGCGCAAGGAGCCTGGTAGCCATGAAGCATGTGGGTTTGAACGTGGCGGCGGATCCGTTCATGTCGGTTTCGCTGATCGGTGCTCCTGGAGGGTTGGTGGTGGTCAGCGCGGACGATCCCGGAATGCACTCGTCCCAGAATGAACAGGACAATCGGTATTATGCCAAATTTGCCGGTTATCCATGCATCGAACCATCCGACAGCCAGGAATCCAAGGATTTTATCGGACTGGCCCTGGACGTCAGCACACAGTTCGACGTTCCCGTGCTTTTCCGGATGACCACCCGCGTCAGCCATTCAAAAGGTGCCGTGGAATTGGGGGATCGGAAGGCCTATCCGGTAATAGGGTTTCAGAAAGAATTCAAGAAATTTGTGGTGCTTCCTTCCAACGCTCAGGTGCGCCACGTCTGGGCCATGGAACGGCTTTCCCGATTGAAGGCATTTTCCGAAACCATTGCCATGAACCGAGTCGAAGAAGGTTCCACCGCGTTCGGCGTCGTGACCGATGGAATCGCTTACCAATATGTCAAGGAAATCGTACCCGGTGCATCCATTCTAAAACTCGGTATGAGTTATCCTCTTCCAATCGGGAAAATACGAACCTTCGCCGGAAGCGTCCAGAGACTGCTGATCGTCGAGGAATTGGAACCCTTCCTTGAGGAACAAATCAAAGCCGAGGGCATTTCCTGCGACGGAAAAATATATTGGACCCAGCTCGGCGAACTTACACCCGAAACGGTCGAAAAGGGCTTTGTGGAAGCCGGCATTCTTCGAAAGTCCATTTTCATTCCAGACGTGGAACCGGTCATTCCCAGACCTCCGGTGTTTTGCCCGGGATGTCCGCACCGAGGGATCTATTATGCGCTCAACAAGCTGAAGGCCGTCGTAACCACCGATATAGGCTGTTACACGCTCGGTGCCCTGCCTCCGCTGAATGCCGGCGATACCTGCGTGGAGATGGGTGCATCCATCGGCGTGGCCGTGGGCATGGCCAAAGCACGGGCCAGCGGGAAGGGCATCGTGGCCACCATCGGCGATTCAACGTTTCTGCATTCCGGAATGACGGGACTTCTCAACGCGGTCAACGACAACGCCGGAATTACCGTCATCATCCTGGACAACCGCATCACGGCCATGACCGGAGGGCAACACCATCCGGGAACAGGACGGGACTTGCGCGGACAACCGGCGAAACCCGTTGAGCTGGCAAAGCTGTGCGCAGCCCTGGGTGTGGAACGGATCAAAGTCGTCGATTCGTACCGCCTGGAAGAGACGCAACGGGCGCTGAAGGAAGAGATGGAGACCGATGCCTTGTCCGTCGTATTTTCCAACCGGCCTTGTGCTTTGTATCCTCCAGAGAATCGGAAACGTGTCCGTACGAAGCCTTTTCATGTGGATACAGCGAAATGCATCGGGTGCCATACCTGTTTCAAAGTCAGCTGCCCGGCGATCGGTGCATCGACCGAAAAAACGGAGAAAGGGCTGACCAAGTCCCACATCGATGCCTCGCTGTGCACCGGTTGTTCGGTATGCTGCCAAGTTTGCCCGGTAGGAGCGATTGTCGTATCCTCATCATGAAGTCCCCTGCGACACTGCCGATACCCGGGAATCCCAATAAAAGCGTTTTGTGGATCTCGGATGCCTTCAACGGTTTTCCGTATCCACATCCGGAAC
>Ga0315277_10013371_pt1 | contig 10226 bp, 12 predicted proteins | sample YL17G05_15_MG_FD_203695 | JGI IMG/M metagenome (GOLD analysis project Ga0315277, IMG submission 203695) | Sediment microbial communities from Yellowstone Lake, YNP, Wyoming, USA - YL17G05_15 | ecosystem: Environmental > Aquatic > Freshwater > Lake > Sediment | place: USA: Wyoming | collected...
GTACCTCACGATGGTGCCGTGCGCCGGCTCGATGGTAGAGGTGACTGTCACAGACCCATCTCCTCCTGCTCGCCGGGGCCGGCCATGAGTTGACGCACTACCTCGAGCGCCTGCTCGCGCGTGAGCTCGCTGGGCTTGGCTACGTCGTACTCAGCGAGCAGCACGGCGAACTCCTCGTCGCCCCACTGGTTGTTGCGCTTGGCGGCGTTGATCGCGGCCACTTGCTGCTTGGTCGCCTTCGGGCCTACGTCGATGACCTCGTAGTCCTCGGGCGCGTCATCGACCGGCGGCTCGTACTCGTCGGGCGGGATGACCTCGCCGGTGACTTCGTCCACATCGACAGGCGGGTCGTAGGCCTCGTCGCTCAAGCGGTTTGGCAGCGACTCCTCCACAGGGGGCGATTCTGGCGCGCTTGAGGCCTCAGTAGGGGTAGGAGCCGCCCCGAGCGCCGCACGCGCCCTGGCGGCGCTGCTGCCGTCTGTGGCGGCCGTTGGCGTGGCGGTTCCCTGGAGGGTGATGCGCTCACCCTCGTCGTCGTCCTTGATACCGCTGAAACCGAAGGCCACGCGGTAGCCCTGGATCATCGTCTTGTGGCGCAGCATGCGCTTGGTGTGGCTCTTCCAGGTCGCCGTCGAGCGGAAGCACTCCTCGAGGTACTCGCGGATGACCGTGGGGTGGCTGGTGTCCTTGCGGTAGACGACGATCTCCATCCACTCGGGGCAGGCCTTTCCGCCTGCGGGGACCACCATCTTGTCGGCGTAGCGGAACTCCTCGCCGTCGTACTGCGGGTGCTGGTGGGCCAGGCTGATCCAGCCGTCGATGGAGACGACCGGCACGATGCCGCCGCCCTGGCCGGGGAAGGCGTAGATTTCCTTGGTGGTCACGTCGAGGTGGTAGCGGTCGGCCACCAGGAGGAGCGTCATGAGTTGCGCCTTGTTGGCGCCCTTGAACATCGTCTCGGTGACCGTGTGGTAGAACTCGGTCGGGTCTACGCTGCGCTCCGCGGCCATCTTCGCTATGAGGCTGGCCTTCGGCTGCACCGCGACCTCGGTCTTCTTCTTGGTATATGGCATGGCCCTCAACTCCCTGGTTCGGTGTGTGTCTTGACGAGTTGGAGAGCCTGCGTCTCAGTGAAGCCGGCCTCCTGGTAGGCGACGAACAGTTGGTGGAGGCCGATAGCCGCGTCGCGGAGCGTCATTGAGTTCTCGATGTCCATGACGGCATCGGCGTTGTTGATGACGTTGACGACGTGGATCTTGGAGAGCATCTCGGTGCCCGCCTCCGTCATGGCGGTGGGCGTCATCTCGACCGCCATGAGCAGGGCGTCGCGGTCGATGACATCGCTCACGACTTCACCTTGGTGACCTTGAGCGGACGGGATGTCTGCTCGTAGGCGAACCGCTCCCAGATCTCAGGCTCACTGACCTTGAGCGCCTTGGTGTCGACGCGCTTGGCGACCTGGGTCTTCCAGCCCACCTTGTACTCGCCGGCAACCAGCGCCTCGCGGTCCTGCACGATGACCTTGAGTTGGTTGGCCGTCTCCTCGCGGGCCTGCTTCTGCTCCTCGATGAGCTTGCCCTGCGCTGAGTAGACCTGGGCCAGGCGCTCGAGCTCGGGATCGTTGATGACCTCGACGTACTCGGGTGTCGAGCGGCCCCACTGGTGCGCTATAGCGGCGCTCGTGGAGTCGTGGCCGTCAACGTCGGGCGGAATGCGCGGCACGAGGTGCTCGAGGTAGAAGCGGCGCTCCTTGTCGGTGAGCATAGCGATGAGCTCGTCGTCGCGCTCGACGCGGTGCAGGACGAACTTGTTGCCGACGATAGCCGCGGCGTAGAAGTGGCCCCAGCCGGTGACGGCAAGCTGGTGTTGGATCTGGAGGAAGTAGTGCAGCGGCACGTCATCCTCCCACTCGCTCGAGAGGAAGGCCGAGGCGGTCTTGGCCTCGACGCCGGCCTTGTCGGGGTCCATCGTCCAGGCGTCGAGCAGGGCGCCCATCGGGAAGCCGTACTCCTCTGTGGTGAACCAGAAGTTGGGGTCGACCACGCGGTGCGGGCGCCGGCACTTGAGGCCCGTCTGCTTGGTGAAGGCGCGGATGACGATGCCCTCCATCTGCGTGCCCAACCACATCGGGAACGACTGCTCCTGGGGCGGTGCGTTGCCCACGAGGCGCTGGTAGAGCGCGTAGGGACTCTCGTAGGGGTTCACGCCGGCGATGGTCGCCGCGCGCGACGCGGTGATGCCGGGGAAGTCTTCGTGCAGGCGTTGAACGGCACTCTTAGACATCTTCGGCCTCCACCACGTCGTAGCCGGCGCCTTGCAGCGCGGCCTCGTGATTGAGCGCGCCGCGGAAAGAACCCTCCAACTCGCCCCAGTCGGTGATGGCACCCTCCTCGTCGGCGGGGAAGATGTACGTCTCGGGGCCGCTGTAGGCCACGACCGCCGACACCACAACGTAGCGGTGATGCTTCACGGGCTGATCGTCGTCCCAGGGCTCTTCCGCCAGCGGCGGGTCCAACTCGTAGAGCCTCTGCGCTCCCCGAGATTGCTCGTTCACGGCCTTGATGAACCGAGCCGTCATCTCAGCGGCCATCAGTGCTCCTCCCACGTTTGTTCGATCTCCCAGCCGATGTCCTTGATCTCCCTGATGGCCTGCTCGATGATGACGGCCGCGGTGCGGACGCTGTCGAGCGCCTCGCCCACCTGAACCTGGATGGCCTCGAGGTGATCCTCGAGCGTGGCGATGTCCTTCTGGGCGCTGTCCTTCGCCATCAGCGCAGCTCGCGATAGACGAAGGTGCCCAGGAGAAGCGCCAGCATGGCGCCCAGGACGACGAACGGGACGTGCTCAATCGCCAGTGCGGCGATCAACCACATCCCGATGACGGTCCCTCCGATGAGCAGGAACTGAGCCGTGAAACGAGCGAGTCCACGGGTCCGAGCGGTGTGCTGCATGGCTGTCCTCCCTCAAGGTTGCTGGTGCGTTATTCAACGCTTTGGGCAGCATACCTTGCCGCGCGGACAGATGAAAGAGCAAAAGTGGCCCCGTGACCTGGGGCGTGGTCACGGGGCCGGTTGCGGCGAGAGAAGAGCGAGCCGCGGGTGGAGCTATTTGGCGCCTAAGCCGTAGCGAGCGTCCTTCGGGTTGAGGGCCACGATGACCACCGCGATTCCTGTGGCAGCCCCAGACACGAGGATCGGCTTCCAGTCAGCCCAATGGAAGTCCATCAGGTTGAAGAGGTCGAGTGCCGCCTGGGCGAGCACGGTGGCTGCAAAGACACGGATGACCGTGTAGGCGACCTGAGTAAGTTGTGCGCTCATTCATCACCTCCCCCGGTGAGTAGTTGCACCATTCTCCCAGACGCACAGACAGAATCTGGTGCAGGAAGAGGATCGGCCGCCGGGTGCCATGCAGCGACCACCCGGCGGCCATAGGCGCGTTGAGGGCCGCGCTGACCTTCATTGTACCCGAGAGCGCACATCCTTGACTAGGCTGCGCTCGTAGTCGCGCGCGAGGTGGCGGATTTCCGAACGGATGTCCGCGACCACCAGCCAGCAGCCGGCCAGGCAGATGAAGCAGCACATGACCAGCAGCGCCAACATGATACTCACGACTTGATCTCATCCACCTGGCGCCGTGCCCACTCAGGCAGCGCCTGGTAGATGTTGCTGGCCGGCGGTGCCTTAGTCGGGTGCAGGATGTACCAGAACAGCAGCGCCGCCGGGAAGTTCGACTTCACGTCGATCTTGCCGTTCAAGTTCACAGCCTGATGGTCGGTGATGTTGCGGAAGTTCAGGTGCGGGCACCTCGCGTCCCAGCGACGGATGAGCTGCGCCGCCGACTTGATCTGCGCCCTCGGGTAGTCGTCCGACAGGGTTCCCTTGTTGCAGAACTCGATGCCGATGGTCGCGGAGTTGACGTACTGCTCCCAGTCCTCATGCTTGCCGTCGCGGTCCCAGTCGTACCTGCGGCACTGACCGGCGTGCCACGCTGCCCTCTCGATGGGTACGCAGTGCCAGACCTCGCCGTGCTCGTCAATGACGACGTGAGCAGACACCTGCGAAGAGCGCGTAGCGAAGTAGTTCGCGATGGCTTGACCCGTGTCACCACCGGTTGCCGTGTGGTGCAGAACGACGCCCCATACACTGTTCAGGTCGTTCGGCCTTGGCGACCAGTTGGGACTGCTCTTAGTGTGCTCAATCATGTCGCACCTCCGAATATCGCGTGGCCAATCTGGTCGGCGATGATGAGCAGGATGCCGCCGCCGATGACGATGGCCCCCCACTTCACGGCTCGATAGAGTTTCTTGATGTCGTACGCCTCCTCGTCGAGCTTGTGCATCTCCTTGACGTGCAGGGCGTGGACCGGGAGATGCTCCTCCTGCCAGAGCGCCTTGATGCGCCGGGCGCAGTTGCGCTCGCTATCCTCGCGGTAGGCTTCGAGTTTCTCCACCCGCTCAAAGAAGATTTCGGCTTGAGCGAGGTGGGCGTTGAGGCCGTCCATGATGGCAGCGTGCCCGAGGTCATTGTCCTCGTTCGTGGCCTCGATGGCTTCGAGAAGGTCGAGTGCAGTAGGACCGCCGTTGCCAGCCGTGCGTTTCAAGATGTCACTCTTCACTCTCTCGAAGTTGTCAGCCATTCCCGCCCGTCACTTCCTGTGCAGTTTAGCTCTCTTGACACTGCCGGCAGCCTCGAACTGCCGCATCAGCGTATCAGCCGGCAAGCCGACCTCGAGTTCTACCATTTCACTGTCTACGTCTACATGCGCTCGGGTAACGATAAGCGGCTTGACGCCAGGATCATTACTGCACTTCACGAAGTCGCCGCCGGCGATGTAGGGCCAGGGGAAGGCCGCCGACGTGGACGACTTGATGAGGCCACTCGTACCAGGTTCAGTGACTCGTGCGCTGACGGTCCCGGCCGACTTCTCGGCGTTGCGGAGTTTGTTGCCCAGACTCCTGGCGATGCGCTTCGCGTGCTCGGGAGAGAAGTTACGGCCGCTGAAGTCGATAGTGGGAACGCAGGCCGTAGACCCCTGGAACGGGCCGCGCGTGTTGCTGAAGCCAGGATCGCCGGGTCCGATGACTGCGGCGGGAGTCCCTGCCGGGTAGTCTGTTCCGCGTCCGAGCATGCCGTAAAGGAGGCGCACTGATCGGGTGTCACCCTGGCCGTCTTCTGGCCGCGGGCGCACGTCCCAGGTGACGCCGGCAACAGTGGCGTCAATGGTGTAGCAGCGACCTGATGCGATGCGAGCGGCCTCGCCGGTAAGGAGTTCGCGGGCGCGGAACTCGACCTGGTTGGTGGTACGGCTCGGCCACCATCCCCACTCGACTAGGATCTCCGCCTGCACGGCGAACTGGTTCATCGCGCTCACAGGGTCACAATACGGCCGCGCGATGAGGTTGGGGATGACGCTGCGGATGGGAGTGCTGACCGTAGCCTGACTCTGGCCTACCCAAGTGGCGATCTGGGTGAGTCCCTCGTCAATGCGCCGGCTGATGGTGCCGCAGTAGGCGCGCGGGTAGTCGATGCGGACGTAGTGATCGGCGGTCATGACGGCGTTGTCGCCGGCTACGTTCGTGCAATAGAGTGCCAGAGCGAGGTACTTCTTGCCGTCTGTCGGCGGCGACCAGAAGTCGTTCGTGTCGAAGTATTTCTGGTTGAGCTTTCTCTCGGCCTCGGTGTCGCCCCAGGTCTTGATGGACGTGTACGCCGCTGCGGTCACGTCACGCGAATCGGTATAGGCATCGGCCACCAGGAGCTTGGCGCGCATGTTGTCCCCGAGGCGCGTGGTCACCTGACCATCGAACCGCTTGACGGCGTTCCACTTGTTCTGCGCGGCCGTCCCCACCATGTACTGGGCACCGAGGTAGGCGACGTAGCCGACGAAGCCTCCCATGTTGTTGGACGGCACCTTCTCGCCCTTTTCCACCTGGATCTCGAGGCAGTCGTCGTTGGAGACGTTGTAGACCTTGTTGTTGCGCTTGTTGATGAGCCACTCGCTGGCGTCGCAGTCGGTGAAGAAGAAGGCGCAGTCGGTACGCCACTTCGCGACCTCCATGACGCCGCCACATTCCACGAAGACGCGCGAAGTCTCGCCGGCGATACCGCGACGTGGATCGCTGACGATGAAGCCCTTGTAGAGATACGTCGTGGCCGCGTCGTAGGTGTGGTAGAGGTTCACCCGCGAGCCGTGGATGAGGTAGGTGAGGGCCGACACGTCGAACGGGTTCGCGACCTCCATCCAGAAGGACGCACCGCCACTGCCGTTCAGCGTGGACTCGAACTCGAGTTCATGGACGAGAGCGATCACATCTGTGCCGCCAGTACCCCAGGCAGTCTCACCGAGCTTGAGATGCAAGCCCCCGTCCTTGAGATTGGTGTAGGCCATATCAGCGACTCCTCGGGACGAGGTACATCGCCATGTAATCGAGATCGAGGTTGTTCTGCGACACTGTCGATACCGTCCATGATGTCGCGGACAGACCACATGCCCCGCTCGCTTGGACCCCCGTGTCGTCGCGCCGGTCCCAGCCAGACTCCGGCGTCGCGCTCCCCGCCGCGTAGATGGAGAAGTACGTGTGCCCGCTCGCGCCCTGCTCGATGACGAGTCGGTACCACGTAGACGCCGAGATGCTCGCTCCCGACGCGGGGTAGGTGGCCGTGTAGTTGATGCCCGCGTTGTAGGAGGCTCCCCGGAGAACGTAGTACGTGCCTGTCCAGTAAGTCTCGAACCACGCCCCGGCGGTCGGGGCAGCGGCCGTGATGGCATTGCTGAACCCGAGGCGGGCGCGCATGTTGAGGCCGATGGAAGGGAAGCGCGCGATGAACTCTGCCCTGTCACCGGGGGTGAGTGTTACAACGACGTTCCCCGTCCGCACGTACCTACCAGAGGTGGCCGCCGCCGGGCACGTAATCTGAAGAATGCCGGGGTGGTCAGTCTCGCTGACAGTAGCCACTGAAGTCGACCCCGAGCCGTAGTCGATTGTGGAGAAGTCGGCGCCGACAAAGGCGTTCGCGCCATAGTTGACGGATGGGCCGAAAAACTCCAGCTTCGAGACGACTGTATCGCGCACGGTCGGACGGAGGTCTGGAATCTCGACCGTCCCCCCAATAGTGGTCAGGTCAGTCAGGCTGTCCATCAGAATAGAAGGAGCGGTCTTCGCGCCGCTACCGTCGACCTTTATCTGAATAGCGTGGTCGTGCGCGGTTGACGATTTCGACAAGAGGTCGATGAGCGCCCCTGTGTCGAGCGAGTTCATGGTCGGGGCAACCAAGCGCATTCGCGTATTGTTGGTACCGATGCCTGCGACGTAGAGCTTCCCCGGCTGCTGCTCTGCTGCTTCGCCGGTGAACCACTTGACATACCCAGCAGCGCCACTGGAACTGGTCATCTCCACCCGCAGTGTGCCAGTAGTGGTCTTGAAGGTCGCTCCTGATATCACACCGCCAGTGATTGTCACAGCGTCGATAGTCACCGCGTTGATGGCCCCGGCCGTGACGATAGCCGCTTGCATCGTACCGTCCACAGTGAGCTTTCCGGTGGTGATGCCACCGTCAACGACCAGCGTCCCTGCCATCATCTTGCGGAAGAGCATGTCGTCAAAGTAGCCGTAGGTGGTTGCGGCAGTGCCGTTGTACACCGCCCGAGCCACGACGTAGACAACACTCGCGCTGCTTATCGCGTGCTCAATGAACTGGTCGGTCCAAGCGGTGGTCGAGTTGTACGTGGAGATGCTGTTCTCCACTTCGGCCAGGGCGGCGTCCAGGCCGACAATCTGCACGCGACACCCATACCCCGCCTGGGCGACATCACAACGCGACACGGAGGAGAAACGGAACCTGTCGGTGGCCTTGCATGGGATCGGGCGGCAGAGTTCGAGGAACTGGTCATCTAGCGAGCCAGTACCGTTACCGAGACGCCTACGCGACTTCGTGCCACGGTTGTACAGGGTGGCGTCTACGCCACGAAAGTCCACCTCGTCGCTGCTCCAAGACAGGTCATGGCTGGTCGTGGTCAGTTCGCTGTTGGCGTTCGGGATGAGATTCTCGAAGTCGGCTACGACCAGGTGCTTGGCGAAGACGCTGTTGGCGGCGAGTTCGGTCGCACCGATGGCCCCAACAGCAATCTGCCCCGCCGTGATGGTATCCGCGATGATGTCGTTGGCCCCGATGAGCTTCGTCCATGCACTGCCGGTGGACTTGTAGAGGTTGCTGTCGTTCGTCCAGTAGAGGATTGCACCCGCCGGGTAGTCAGTGAAAACGACCGGCAGAGAGCCACCTGTATAGATGGCGGGAGGCTGGATACCGGGGGCCAGCTTCGCCAGCGTGATGGCGTCGTCGGCCAGATCGGTGGACTGGTTCTGGAGCGACACCGTCTGCGCGCTCGTGGACGAGTAGGAGAACGCCGTGCCGTCCGGTGCCAGGGCGCGTACGCGGGCGTAGACCCCCGTAGCGCCTGCGGAGAGCTTGTAGCTGAAGCTATTGCCCTGCGTCGTACAGACGAGCGTCGTCGGCGTGGCGTTGGTGTCCACCAGGAGCTCGTAGAAGACGCCGGGGATCATAACTCGCGTCCATGAGTACTCGATGGAGCCGATTGCCGCGGTCGTCGTCAGCGTCACCGTGGTGCTCATCACGACGTTGACGTAGCCCACGTTGGTCGGCTCGACATAGCCGTCCTTGCCGATACTCCAGTACTCGATCTTGTGAGAGCCATTGGTTGAAGCTGCATGCACCTGGAAGGAGCCCGAGTACTTCACGTCGGCGCCGTTGTCGAGGCGATACCAGGTCGAGTCCACGGAGTTGGCCGGCATGCCCGAATAGGCCGCAGACAGGGTACAGGTCACGGCGCTCGCGGTGACGATCCAGCTATCGTTCGTCGTCTTGGCGACAGCGCCAGTCGAGAGCGTCGGAGTGGTCTTCAAGTTCTTCGCCGCCAGGGCACCGTAGGTGAAGGTGCGCGTGTCCGCGGAGATGCCCCACGGGTTGGAGACGTAGACGTTGACCGTGCCCCCGATGAAACTCTGATCGCCGGGAACCGTCGCCCTGATGGAGGTCGCGGAGTCGATGCGGAAGCCGGCGTACAGGGTTCCCCACTGGACGTAGGTCGCCTCGCTGAAGTTGGTGCCCGTGAGGACGATCTCGTCGCCGGGGAAGCCGCTCGCCGGCACCACGGTGGTCAGAGTCGGTACAGCACTCGACGGATACATGAAGTCGTTGTTCGTGTCGAGGTTCGCGTTGGTCCCGTAGTTCGTCTCCACGAAGACGTAGGCCTGCGCTCCCGTCTCCCCAGGAGGTGCCCAGGCGGTGATGGACGTGGAGGAGTTGACACTGAAGGTCGCCTGCACCGCAGTCACCAACGTGACGCCGAACCAGACCGCCCTGGCGGTGGTAAAGCCCGTGCCCACGATGGCGACCTGGTCGGTGCCGCGCCCATCGTAGAAGGCGCTGGTGTTCGGGGTGACGCTAGTCACCGTAGGAGCTGTGTTGCTGCCACCCTCGTAGGTCGCGTAAGTGAACGTCACGCCTGTCGAGTTGGTGCCCCCCGAGGTCGTCACCTTGACCGTCACTGCTCCCGTACCAGCCGGTACGATGCAGGAGATCTGGGTGTCACTGATGACCGTGTACTCGAAGCCGCAGGAGTAGGTGCCGAAGACGACCGCCGAGGCATCCTCGAGGAAGTCTGTCCCGGTGATGACGCAGAGAGTGCCTTCGGGGCCGCTCGATGGCTCGAGGCCGGTGGTGGTGGGGACCGCCATTACGGCTTCCGCATCAGCACGAGCGTGAAGGAGGCGCGGAACAGGAGCTCATAGGTGCTGTCGCGCTGAATGTCCTCAGGCAAGTTGGACGTGACGATGTTCATGCTCGTCTCAGAGGCGATCTGGAGCGTCCCAGGGTCTGCATAGGTACAGGTGTCCACGAGAGTCCAGAGACTCGCCAGAGCGGTGTTCAGGTTCGCCACAGAGTTGCTCTGCACCCACATGGGGATGGTGACCGGGATGAGGTTCTTCTTCTGCACGTTGACCTGGGCAACGCCGCCGGCGTAGCTCGGCACCTCGTCCCAGGTCACGCGCCAGCCCGCGGCCAGATAGCCGCCGGGGAGAAAGCCCTCGGCGTCCACGAAGTAGCCCGTGGGCGTGGCCTGGTTGTTGAGGTCGATGTTGGCCGGCGTACCGGCGTGTCCGAGTGTGACCGCGGTAGCCATTACAGGGTCGCCTGTCCTCTCTGCCG
>Ga0315277_10013372_pt1 | contig 10226 bp, 7 predicted proteins | sample YL17G05_15_MG_FD_203695 | JGI IMG/M metagenome (GOLD analysis project Ga0315277, IMG submission 203695) | Sediment microbial communities from Yellowstone Lake, YNP, Wyoming, USA - YL17G05_15 | ecosystem: Environmental > Aquatic > Freshwater > Lake > Sediment | place: USA: Wyoming | collected...
ACGGCCAACGATGATGGCCTGCTCAATATGGTGGAGATGGCGTTCCGCGCCTACGATCCCTGCCACGCCTGCGCCACGCACTCGCTGCCGGGTTCGATGGCACTCAAGGTTTTCATCCGCGACGCCGCCGGGAATTTGATTCGGGAGATTTCGAGGTAGACTGGCTGTAGCGGCGGCGTCCTCGCCGCCGAATCAAGGGATTGGAAGCGGCGATGAGGACAACCCGTCCCGACACGTCGGGATCGCCGCTACATAAAGGCGCCAGATTCTCGAGACGTGCCGCAAAGAAATGCTCTCATCGGTCCCACCCATCCTCGTCTTAGGCCTCGGCAACGAGTTGCTGAAAGACGACGCGGTGGGCATTCGCGTCGCGGAACGGCTGCAAGGGACCTTCCCGCCCGGGGTCGAAGTCCGTTCCACCTCGCTCTTCGGTTTGGCTTTGCTCGACGAGCTGATCGGCCGGGACAAGGTCCTGCTGATTGACAGTTACATCCCCGAAGAGTTTATCGGGTCGGAGATTCAGGAGCATAACCTCGATGGAGTCGGCGAAGCCCAGAGCACCTCTCCCCACTTCGTCGGCCTGGGGGAAGTCCGCGAGGTCATGCGTCAGCTTGGCCTCGGCTTTCCTCGCGAGGTGCGTATCCTGGCCATCCCCGTCTCCGACCCGATCACCTTCTCCACCGAAATGACCCCCGCCGTCGCCGCCCGCCTCCCCGAAGCCGCCACCCGCGCCCGCCAGATCGTAGACCGCTGGCTGCCCGTTGTCGCGTGACAAACCTTTAATGAACCGTAGCGCTGGCCTTTAGGCCGGCATTTGCTGACGTAGCGCCGGCATCCTGCCGGCAACTGATGGCTGGCTGTAGCGGCGGTCTACCTGTCCCGCCTTGCCAAACCTAACTGGCCAGGTTGCCGGTTGAAACCCGCTAGAGGTGGGGAACGCGCCGGCGTTTGACATCCTGGAGGTGCTGGCGAAGTCTCCGCAGGACTTCTTCCCGCTGGCTATTACGCATCTCGTCGCCGAGTTCACTCAGCGCGAAGTGCACGACGTCGTGGTGATGCAGTTCTTCCGGGGCGACTTCACAACTGAGTTCCAGCCAGACGCCGTGCAGGAGATCGATTTCCTTAGGAGTGAGGCGCGGCGCATGGGGACCCAGATAGAAGACGTGTTCCCGGCCGTGGGGAGCGTTGATTTCGAGGGTCAACTGCGGCTTGGGGTCCGGCAAGTGTTCCCAAGCCAGGCCCGCCGTGCGAGCCTCCTCCGCCACCGCTCTCCAGGTGGAAAGGCCGAGCACGATGGTCGAGGACTGCAAGCTCTGGGCGGCGCGCAGGATGCCGTCCCATTTTTCGGTGGCCGGCGCGACGGCGAGATGGATGGTCTTGCCTTTCTTTTCGGCCAGATTCAGGGCGCGCGTAAAGAGTTCCTGTTCCTTGAAGCTGAAAAGTTGCTCGGGCACCAGACCATGCTCACCCGACCCGGCGCGCGTCAGGAGCCGCAGATGCAGTGCCACCACGTCCTGCTGCCGGGTGCTAACGCGATCGAGGACGGCCGTCAGGTTGTAGAGCGTGTTGTAATCACGAACCATAACCAGGACGTTGCCCTGCCGGACGCCCAAGGTCTGCGGCGAGAGTTCCTCTCCCGGCTCCAGATGGAACTGGTCCAGCCCCGCGTGGGCCGCGCCCCGCCGTTGGGTAATCTTCTCGGAGGCGGTGAAGATTCCGAAAAAGACCAGCGTGAAGGCAATGCCGGAGACCGTCGCGACCTGCTTGGTGAGAAGGTTCGCCGCCGCTATCCCCAGAAGCGTCAAAGTGATCAGGCCCAAACCGATGGGAATTTCAGTTCGGCGAATGTTCAAATTCAACGGCACGCGAAATCCCCGCGGCCCGGGCTGCTTGAACCGGAGCACCAGCACGGCCAAGCCCTTGGTGACGAAACTCCACAGCACGCCGAAGGCATAGGCCTCGCCCAGCAGGTAAACGTCGCCGCGGCTCAACAGGATCGTGAACAGTTGGAGCCCCACCACAAGGTCAATGATCCGGTGAGTCGTCCCAAAGCGGCGGTGTGGTACGCGGAACCAGTCGGCCAAAACCCCGTCTTCCGAAACGCGGTTGAGCACGCCGTTGGACCCTACAATCGACGTATGGACGGCTCCGGCCAGGATGAGCACGCCGACCAACACCACAAACAAATGAAACACCAATCTCAGGGTGTAGGGTCCCTCCAGGTACATGGCCAAGCCGCCGATGAGGTTGTCGAAGTGGTTCTTTCGCGCCTGGTCGGGGATGATCATGACGGCGAAGAACGACACGCCGGCCGTGAAGATCAGGCTGTAAATAAAAATGACAAAGCCCGCTTTTTCCAGGTTGCGCAATTTGGGGTGCTCGATCTCGCGGTAAACCTGAGCCAGTGACTCCTCGCCGCTCATGGCCAGGAGGGAGTGGCCGAGGACTAGGTCCGACGCCGCTCGGCAACGATGATGACTTGCATATCGTGAGCCAGCCTGGCGACCTGCTGAACGAGATTGCGGCGAAAAACCAGCGGCCAAGGGCGCGGCTTTGCTCGTAGCAGGAAAAGTTGCGTAATCTGGTTGCGCCGGGCAAAGTCCACCAGCATCGTGGCCACATCCTCGCCCTGCAATAACCGAGTGTCAATCTGCAGGCTGCGCGCGAAGTTCAGGTGTTTCTCTAACGCCTCCTGTTCCGCCGGCGGAAGATCGTGCAGGTTGGAATCGGGCAGGACACACACCGCGAAGCAATCCGCCCCGAGGAAATCAGCCACCCGCCGGCCCCGGCGAACCAGGGCGGCGGTCGAAGGGTCTGGCGTGATATGGATCAGGATACGGTCAGCCGGTTCCACCCCGGAAAAGGACCTCGATCTACCCTTCTCCCCCGATTTCTGAAGGAATTCCTCCGCTTCCCCCTCGATCACCTGGCGCATGTCAACCTCGTGTGCAGTCTGGCGCAGTGCTAACTCACGCAGGGCATCGAGGGTCGGCTCCTTAAAGAAATTCTCCATCGCTTGCCGGGCCTTCTCCGGGGGGTAGACCACGCCGCGTTTCAAGCGGTTCATCAAGGCTTGGACCGGCAAGTCCACCATCACCACTTCGTCGGCCTTCTTAATCACCCAGTCCTGGATGGTTTCCCGCACGCGGACGCCAGTGAACTGCCAGACCTGGTCGTTGAGGCTTTCCAGATGCTGCACATTCATGTTCGTCAGCACGTCGATCCCCGCCTCCAACAGGAGTTGCACGTCCTCCCAGCGCTTAGCCCTTTCCGCTCCCGGGACATTGGTGTGCGCGTACTCATCCACCACGCAGACCTCCGGGCGTCGGCGTAGAATAGCCTCGACATCCATTTCCTCGAACACGCTTCCCCGGTGCGCCAACGCGCGGCGGGGAATTGTTTGCAGCCCCTCGGTCTTGGCAATCGTATCCTTGCGACCATGAGCCTCGAAATAGCCGATGACGATGTCAATGCCCTGCCGCTTCAACTTCTGCGCCTCTTCCAGCATCTGGTAGGTTTTGCCGACACCCGCCGCGTAACCAAGCAAGAGCTTCAGACGCCCGCGGCGAACGGCCTCTGGCATGCGAACTCCTCTACTCGGGGAAGACCCGAATGTCAATCCCCTCGGCAGCCTGAATCAGGCGGTCAATAGCATTCCCGAAGACCCGCTCCCAAAAGCCCTCCCGGATGCCACGCCCGACGAAAATTTGGGTGATGCCGCGCGCCTTGGCAAACCGCATAACGGCGTCCACGGGATCTTCACCATCCAGGGGCTCGATCTGAGCCCCGGCATGACGCGCGTAGGCCAGATTCCTGGCGAGGGCTTCCCGCTCGGCAGGGGCGGAGTCCGGCTGGCCCAGGTAGACAACGAACAGCTCTCCCTGGAAACGATCCGCGTTTCGCTTGCCGCTCGCGACCATGGTGGCCGCATCTGTATCGGCGGCAATCCACACCAGGATGCGCTCGTGAGTGCCCCAGAGCTGTTCAATGCCGTGCCGGTGCAAATAGGCTTCCAATTGATAATCCACGACGTCGGCCGCGAGCAACAACGCCATTTCCCGCAATAGCGACAGGTATTGTCCCTGGACCACGGCCGAACCTGTGGCGACCTCCCCCTCATGCATGGAAGTGGCACTGGCACGCTCCAGTAACATCTCCGGCGGGGCATCGACCACTTCGATTTCTTCCGCAAATTTCAAGAAATCCTTGGGGACAGTCTCGGTGACGCGCTTGCCCGTGATCCGCCCGACCTGCTCCCGGCACTCCTCTATGTACTGAAGGTTGACTGAGGCGAGGACCGCGACCCCTGACACCAGCAACTCTTCCACATCTTGCCATCTCTTGGAATGTGGACTCTCTAGCGGATTGTCATAAGCAAGGCCATCCACCACACAGACCTGGGGATGCCGCCGAAGGATGGCGGCGACATCCATGACCGGGACACCCTCCACGGGCCGTAATGGAATGACCTCCATTCTTTCGAGCAGAGCTTCCACTTCGGGGGAGACTATGGGTTGAGTTGCACCCACAACCACGTCCTCCCCTCGGGCCTTCCGGCGGCGAGCCTCGTCCAGCATCCGCAAGGATTTGCCGACACCTGAGGCATAGCCAAGGAAGACTTTCAGCCGACCACGGCGTTCGTATCGCTCTTCAGCCTGCAACTGGCGCAGGAGTTGTTCGGGATCAGGGCGCTTGGTCATGTCAAGGGGAGAGTATCCTTTTTCTTCGGCCTCAGAATTGATTATCCCTGAGGAGGAAGTAAATTCAAAGTCGGTGACCATCTGCCAACCAGCGGACTTCAAAAGGGCCAGAGGGCTTCCCTGCCACGCCCCTTCCTCGACGCCAAACCACCAAAACCATGCCAGGTGTGCTCGTGCTCTGTTCGCGCCCAAGAACACCCGCTTCGTGCTCCTCGGAGCGGAGCTGGTTGAAGTCGCTTCGTCGGAGGCGGGCCTAGTATTCTTTGCGTCCAAACTGCCGGTCGAGTGCTAGATTGAGGCATAACACATTCACGCGCGGTTCTCCTAAGAAGCCTAGCTGCCGATTTTCAATACTCGTTAAGATGACTTGTCGTACTTGCTCTACCGGAACACCTCGCGCCTTGGCCACCCGCGCGGCCTGTGCATAAGCCGACGCGGGGCTAATGTCAGGATCGAGCCCGCTGGCGGAGGCGGTGAGAAGGTCGGCCGGAATCGGCCCGGCGAAATCCGGGTTTTCCTTGCGGAACTGTTCGACGGACGCTTTCACCCGGTCGACCAGTTTCTGGCTGGTGGGGCCGTAATTCGACCCCCCCGAGGCCATCCCGTCGTATCCCTCATTGCCCGCCGCCGATGGCCGCGGATGGAAATACTGCGGCTGGGCGAAGTTCTGTCCAATGAGCCGAGAGCCCACGACCTGGCCATTGATCGAAATGAGACTGCCGTCTGCCTTCGCGTGAAACAGCAGTTGACACAGCCCGGTCACCACTGCCGGATAGATCAGCCCCGTCAAGACCGTGAAGAGAGCCATGATTCGAAACGCGGGCGCCATTTGCTTCCACACGGTGGTCTCCTTATGCCAGTCGCAGCCAGACCAGGATTTGGTCGAGCAGCCAGATTCCGGGGAACGGAGCGATGATGCCACCTATCCCATAGATGAGCAGGTTCCGCCAAAGTAAGCCCGCCGCTTCTTGCGGCCGGTATTTGACCCCGCGCAGCGCCAAGGGCACCAGGGCGATGATAATCAGCGCATTAAAGACCACTGCCGAGAGCACGGCGCTCTGGGGCGTATGCAGGTGCATGATGTTCAAATGACCCAGGGCCGGGTAGGTGCTTGCGAACATGGCGGGAATGATGGCGAAGTATTTGGCCACGTCATTGGCGATGGAGAAGGTGGTGAGCGCGCCGCGCGTAATCAGCAACTGCTTGCCGATGGCCACCACTTCGATGAGTTTGGTCGGATTGCTGTCCAAGTCCACCATGTTTCCGGCCTCTTTGGCCGCCATGGTGCCAGTGTTCATGGCCATGCCGACGTCGGCCTGCGCCAGGGCGGGGGCGTCGTTGGTCCCGTCGCCGGTCATCGCCACGAGGCGTCCGGCGGTCTGTTCCCTGCGAATGTATTCGAGCTTATCCTTGGGAGTTGCTTGAGCGAGGAAGTCATCCACTCCCGCCTCGTCAGCTATAGCGGCAGCGGTCAGAACGTTATCACCCGTGATCATCACCGACCGGATTCCCATGGTGCGCAGGTGCGCAATCCGCTGCCTCATGCCGCCTTTCACGACGTCCTTGAGGTGCACGACCCCCAGCATCCGCCCACCATCGGCCACTGCCAGCGGAGTGCCTCCATTGCGGGAAATACGGTCAGAGATTTCCATGAAGTTGCCAGGCACTTGGCCGCCTTGCTCCTTGACGAACTTAACGATGGCGTCGGTCGCGCCTTTTCGCAGGAGGTGGCCGTCCAGATTCACCCCACTCATGCGCGTGTAGGCAGAGAACGGAATGAAATGCGCCTCCAGTTCTGCCACTTCTCTGCCGCGCAACTGAAACCTCTCCTTCGCCAGCACCACGATGGACCGGCCTTCCGGAGTTTCGTCGGCGAGGCTCGAGAGTTGTGCCACGTCCGCTAGCTCAGCCTCCGTCACTCCGGCGACAGGAATAAACTCCACTGCCTGACGGTTGCCGAGAGTAATCGTCCCGGTCTTGTCGAGCAGGAGGGTGTTGATGTCTCCCGCAGCCTCCACCGCCTTGCCACTCATCGCCAGCACGTTGTGCTGCATAACGCGGTCCATACCGGCGATGCCGATGGCCGAGAGCAGCCCCCCGATTGTCGTCGGAATTAAACAGACCAGCAGTGCCACCAGCACGGCCACCGACGGGACGGTGCCCGCCCCGGCAGAAGCCACGCTATACACTGCGAAGGGCTGTAGCGTGACCACGGCCAGCAGGAAGATCAGGGTCAGACCCGCGATCAGGATGTTGAGAGCCATCTCATTGGGCGTTTTTTGCCGCTCGGCGCCCTCGACCAGGGCAATCATGCGATCCAGAAAGGTCTCTCCCGGGTTGGAGGTAATCCGGATCTTGATCTGGTCGGACAGGACCTTGGTTCCCCCCGTCACGGCGCTGCGGTCCCCACCCGACTCGCGAATGACCGGCGCACTCTCGCCCGTAATGACCGACTCGTCGACGGTGGCAATGCCCTCGATCACCTCGCCATCCCCAGGGATCATGTCCCCAGCCTCACAGACGACCACATCTCCTACACGCAGCAGGGAGGCGGGCACAATCTCCATCTTGCCTTTTGCCGTTAACCGCTTGGCTACGGCATCAGTCTTGGTCTTGCGCAGCATATCGGCCTGTGCCTTGCCGCGCGCTTCGGCCATGGCTTCCGCGAAGTTGGCAAATACGACCGTGAACCAAAGCCAGATGGCGATTTGCAGGGAGAAACCGATACCGGGCGCTTTCGTCAACACATCCCGGAGGAGTAATACCGTCGTGACCGCGGCTCCCACCTCCACTACAAACATGACTGGGTTCTTGAACTGAATCGCCGGGTTCAGCTTGAGGAAGGAGTCCTTCAGCGCCCGCCGGACGATCTCCGGATCAAACAGGGGACGGGTGCGCACCAGCTTCGCGGGAAGGAACGAGGTCATGTCAGCGGCGCCAGATGGGCCAATTGTCATCGTCGACATCAAAGTCAACTCCCGACCGAAAGCAGCCAGGCGGAGAACAACTTGCCTTGGTGCATCAAGAGATGTTCGACGATAGGGCCCAGCGACAGCGCCGGGAAGTAGGTCAGGGCCCCGACGATAATCACCGTACCAATCAGCAGCCCAACAAAAAGAACCCCGTGCGTGGGCAACGTGCCGCTCGTGCTGGAAATCTTCTTTTTGGCGGCCAGGCTTCCTGCTACCGCTAGCAGGGGAATGATGAACAGGAACCGGCCAATCAGTGTTGCCAGACCGATGGTGACGTTATACCAAGGGGTGTTCGCGTTGAGGCCGGCAAAGGCGCTGCCGTTGTTCCCCGTGGCGCTCGAGTAGGCGTACAGAATTTCGCTTAAGCCGTGTGGCCCGTTGTTGCTGACATTGGCGGTTGCCGGACCCGGGGGATTCCAATACCCGTTCTTCGTGAATTGGGCCACGGAGCTTATCGCAGTGAAACCCAGGATGCTGGCGGCCATAAGAATGAGGGCCAGCATCGCCATTTTCACTTCCTTTTGCTCGATCTTCTTGCCGATGTACTCCGGCGTGCGGCCCACCATCAGACCAGCTATGAAAACGGCAAGAATGGCGAAGAGAAGCATCCCCTTCAGTCCGGCGCCTACTCCCCCGAACACCACTTCCCCAAGATGAATATTGAAGAGCGGCACTAGCCCGCCGATGGGAGTAAAGCTGTCGTGCATGCTGTTTACTGCGCCGCAACTCGCGTCCGTGGTGATGACAGCGAAAAGGACGGACGAGGCTATCCCGAAACGTACTTCCTTGCCTTCCATGTTGCCGCCCGGCTGCGTCTCCGCCGGCAGGGGCTGCAGCCCGAGCTTCGTCAACGAGGGGTTGCCCGCCTGTTCAGCACGATAGGCGACGAACACGCCAGCCAGAAACAATACACTCATAGCAGCAAAGAGGGCCCACCCTTGCCGCGTGTCCCCCACCATTCGGCCAAACGTGTACGTGAGCCCCGCGGGAATGGCGAAGATCATCAGCATCTCGACGAAATTCGTCAGTGGTGTGGGGTTCTCAAAGGGATGCGAGGAGTTGGCACCAAAGAAGCCGCCCCCGTTCGTGCCCACCATCTTGATGGCTTCCTGCGAAGCAACCGGGCCCTGGGGAATCGTCTGCACAGCACCTTCCACCGTCTTCACGGTGGCGTAGCCCCTGAAGCTCTGGATGACGCCCTGCGAGCACAGGAAGAGAGCTCCCAGAAGTGACAAGGGCAGAAAAAGGTACAAAGTCGCCCGGGTCAGGTCCACCCAGAAGTTGCCGATGCTGTTCGCCTGCTTGCGGGCAAAGCCGCGTATGAGGGCAATTGATACCGCCACCCCGACGGCTGCGGAGACGAAGTTCTGCACGGTCAGGGCAGTCATTTGCACGAAGTAGCTGAGGGTCGATTCCCCACTGTACGCCTGCCAATTGGTGTTGGTCACGAAGCTCGCGGCGGTGTTGAAGGCGAGGTCGGGCGTTACGGCCGTAGCATTGCCCGGGGCATGAGTTGTGCCGAAGGCCATCGGATTCAAAGGCACGAGACGTTGCAGGCGCAGGATGGCGTAAGCGAACAGAAAACCAACCAAGCTGAACGCGATCAGGGAGGCCGAATACTGCGTCCAACGCTGCTCGGCATCCTCACGGATACCGCCAAACCGGTAGATGAGACGCTCCAGCGGACGCAGGACAGGATAGAGAAAAGTGCGCTCGCCCTGGAATATTTTCACCATATAAGCCCCGAGCGGCTTGGTCAAGGCGAGTACCAGGACGAAGTAAACGACGATCTGCAAAAGGCCTGCGAGTGTCATATCCATCCTCAAAAGCGCTCTGGACGAAGCAGCGCGTAAATCAAATAGCACAACAGCAGGAAGGCGATGCTGCCAGCGATTACGTAATCCACAGGCTACCCTCCCTAGAGGCGATCACAAGCCTTGGTGAAAACCCAGGCCCCGACGAAGAAAAGCGCAGCAACCAATACGTAGTTCAGATCCGCCATGGTCTATTACCTCAGATCCGCGAAGATCACCTCGTGTCCGTCCTTTCTCAGTCTCCATGCCAGCCATTGCTCCTCGGTTGGCCACCAGCGCTTCCTGCCTCCCATGACGATCAACGAATGTGGCTCCAGGACCTCACGCAGACCCTGTCGTGGGTGGCGGCAGAGACAAATTCGCACGGAGATTTCCCCCGGAAAATCGCGCTTCAAAGCGCGAACCTCGTTCTCGAGGAACCCCTCGGGAACTGCCTGCTTTTGCAGCGGCAGCGTGTAGGGCACGGGATACAGCATTAGGATCTTGGGGCGGGCGCCAAGGTGCGCACCCAGTCGCGAAGCGCTCTTGAGCGCCGCAACGGTCCCGGCATGGGTGGTGAAAAGGACGATAGCTTCCTGCCATCGGCCGTCATTCCAACCCGGCGGAAGCCCGCTGGTATCAGTTTCTGCGGCGGTCTGTGTTGTGGGCAGAGGGTGCATGGTAATCACCTGCCCTAAAGGTAGGCGCACCCCCCTAAAGAAGGCATAAAGAGGGGCTAAGGATTTTATTAATCTTGCTGG
>Ga0315277_10013373_pt1 | contig 10226 bp, 5 predicted proteins | sample YL17G05_15_MG_FD_203695 | JGI IMG/M metagenome (GOLD analysis project Ga0315277, IMG submission 203695) | Sediment microbial communities from Yellowstone Lake, YNP, Wyoming, USA - YL17G05_15 | ecosystem: Environmental > Aquatic > Freshwater > Lake > Sediment | place: USA: Wyoming | collected...
CATGGTCAGTGATAGCAAGGCTGTCCATGCCCAACTCTTTGGTCCGGGCAATAAGCTGGGGGATGCGGCACATGCCATCGAGCAGGCTATATTCAGTGTGGACGTGAAGGTGGGCAAACTTCTGTGGCATTAGCTAGATTATAACACTTGGGCTAAGAGCCCCAAACGGGGAATTTCTGGCTATCAAAAATTTCTTTAGCACCACAATGAGCATCTCATTGGCTAAATCCCAAATACTAATTCCCAAACTCTAAACAGATCCAAATATCAAAACGTTATGTTTCGGATTTAGGTTATTTATGCTTTGGTATTTCAATCGTGAAGGCAGAGATTCCTTCACGCTCCAAAAGTCTCATGCCCCACCGCGAGATTGCTTCGGCTGACTTCGTCAGCCTCGCAATGACAGCGTTCAATGCTGTTTTTTGCTACCGGTTGGTTTGAGGGCTGGTGCTCACCCTTACCACTTGATTTAATGGCTTTTTACCGATGCGGATGAAATTGTGACGGAATCGGGAAAAATCTTGAGGGGATCCTTAACAGTGCGGAGGGAGTGATATAATACTATAATAGTACTATAATCTAGAGGTTTTGTGGAAAAACTAAACTATGGAGGCCGTTTAATTGTCACCCTAACCCTGGGTGAAACGAGGGGAAAGGGTCTCTGGACTCTTCAGTCGCCCTAGGCAACCTCAGAATGGCAGGGGGATTATTATACAACCTTGATGGATAATAGGAGGTAGCAATGAAAAACAAGAAGATGCTCTTATTGGCTCTACTCTCTGTCTTTCTGGTCTTTAGCTTGATTCTTCCTGCGTCGGCAGCGGAAGCTTCTGTGACCGTGCATTTGCCAGATGATCCTTCAATTCATTCGGCAGTAGATAGCCCCAGCGCTGCTTCGCCAATGGTATTGAGTGCACCTCAAGAGCAGGTAAAGCCCATGGTCGCCGCGGGCCGGGGGTACACGGTGGGGCTTAAGACCGACGGCACCGTTGTTGTTGTGGGGAACAAGGAAGAGGGGCGGTGCAATGTAGGCGGCTGGACGGATATCATCCAGGTCGCTGCAGGCGACTCTCACACGGTGGGTGTTAAGGCAAATGGCACGGTAGTCGCTGTGGGAGGAAACTCCTACGGGCAGTGTAATGTGGGTGACTGGACGGATATCGTCCAGGTCGCCGCAGGCAGCTCTCACACGGTGGGGGTTAAGGCGAATGGCACTGTAGTTGCCGTGGGAGGCAACGAGTTTGGGCAGTGCTATGCAGTTTACTGGACTGACATCAAACAGGTCGCTGCAGGCAGCCTTCACACGGTAGGGGTTAAAGCGGATGGTACCGTGGTCGCTGTGGGAGAGTATTTATCAGGGCAGTGCAATGTAAGTGGCTGGACGGACATCAAACAGGTCGCCGCAGGCAGCTCTCACACGGTGGGTGTTAAGAATGATGGCACAGTGGTTGCCGTGGGAGGAAACTACGACGGGCAGTGCGATGTGGGCGGCTGGGCGAACATCAAACAGGTCGCCGCAGGCAGCTCTCACACGGTGGGTGTTAAGAATGATGGCACAGTGGTTGCCGTGGGAGACAACGAGTTTGGGCAGTGTAATGTTGATGGCTGGACAGGCATCGTCCAGGTCACTGCAGGCTACTCTCATACGGTAGGGCTTAAAGCTGATGGTACCGTGGTCGTCGTGGGAGAGGATTTCTCTGGGCAGTGCAATGTGGGCGGCTGGAGGGACATCATCCAGGTCGCCGCAGGCTACTTTCACACGGTGGGTGTTAAGGATGATGACACCGTGGTCGCCGTGGGAGGAAACTACGACGGGCAGTGCGATGTGGGTAGCTGGACGGATATCGTCCAGGTCGCCGCAGGTGGCTTTCACACGGTGGGGGTTAAGGTGGATGGCACGGTAGTCGCCGTGGGAGGAAACTACGACGGGCAGTGCGATGTGGGTGACTGGGCGGACATCAAACAGGTCGCCGCAGGCAGCTCTCACACGGTGGGGGTTAAGGCGAATGGCACCGTGGTCGCTGTGGGATACAACTACTTTGGGCAGTGCAATGTAAGCGGCTGGAGGGACATCATCCAGGTCGCCGCAGGCTACTTTCACACGGTGGGTGTTAAGAATGATGGCACTGTAGTTGCCGTGGGAGAAAATTACGAAGGGCAGTGCAATGTAAGCGGCTGGAGGGACATCATCCAGGTCGCCGCAGGCTACTTTCACACGGTGGGTATTAAAGCGGATGGCACTGTAGTTGCCGTGGGAGACAACGAGTTTGGGCAGTGCAATGTAAGTGGCTGGACGGACATCAAACAGGTCGCCGCAGGCTGGGGGTATACGGTGGGTGTTAAGGACGATGGCACCGTGGTCGCTGTGGGGGACAACAAGTTTAAGCAGTGTGATGTTGGTGACTGGAGGGACGTCAAACAGGTCGCCGCAGGCAGCCTTCACACGGTAGGGGTTAAGGATGACCGCACAGTGGTTGCCGCAAGCCTTGAGATCGAGCTTGCCAAATGGAATCTGGTGCTTGCAGTGCCACCGTCGCAATGTGTCCTGACCATCTCCAGCACCGCCGGAGGTTCCGTAACTGACCCTGGCGAGGAGACTTTTACCTATGATCCCAAGATGGTGGTTAGTCTGGTTGCCGAGCCCGAGGAGGGCTACCGGTTTGTCAACTGGACTGGTGAGGTGGGCACCATTGCCGATGCCAACGCTGCCTCAACCAACATTACCATGGATGGCTGCTATTCCATAATGGCTAATTTTGAGAAGATTCCGCCACCACCAATTAACTGGCTGCTAATTGGTGGGATTATAGCGGCGGTCGTAGTGGTTGGATTGGTGCTTTTCTACTTCTTGAGAACGAAGAAGGCTCAAGGAAGCAAGGGGCGGAAACGTAAAAATGCTCGGTAAAATTACAGAAAAAGATAGTTCTTTTCTAAAAACAATCTGAAGTGTTTTTGGCTCATCAGGTTTGTGATGCCGACTAGTATGAGGGCTGGGGCTCATGTTCTGTCACTCATAGTATACTGATACCCTTTTGCCAATACAGGTGAAGTGGTAGGTTTGTGCTCGCTGTTGTATTGTTCGCATGGTTACCATTAGTGCTAGCGAGGAGACCAAACTAGAATTCCCCGCGTGGGCTTTGAAGCTGGTATGATAATATTGTACAAAATCAGATTGAGACCAAAGGTATGGATGGTGGATTCTGGTTTTGTGGTAAACTTGGGGGAAAAAATAGAATACGGTTTAAATAAAGGAAGGAGCCAGCGATGATTGCAACTCGATTCAAGAAAGTTTTTGAGCCAACGAGCATAGGTCAGATGCAACTGAAGAATCGCATAGTCATGCCGCCGATGGGAACCAATTATGCCGAAGCAGGCGGCGCTGTTAGTCAGAGAATGCTCGATTATTATGAGGCAAGGGCTAGAGGTGGGGTAGGATTGATTATTGTTGAAGGAAGCGCTCCCAGTCTGCAATGCACCACGTCTCCCCAGACATCTCCGTCTCATCAAGCATCTCTCGGAGACGATAAGTTTATTCCCGGATGGCGAAAATTGACGGATGCCGCTCATAAATACAATGCCAAGATAGCTATCCAGATAATGCATGCCACCATGGAGAACTGGGATGGGAAGATAGTGCAGGTGGGTCCATCCCCGGTAATAGTATCCGCCAGAGTTATGGGTATCCTGGGAGAACCTCCTCATGAACTAACTGTGGAGGAAATTGCTGAAAGAATAGATTGGTTTGCTTCGGCTGCCAGACGTGCCAAGGAGGCTGGCTTTGATGGGGTAGAGGTTCACGGTGCTCATCAGTATATTGTCGCCGCATTTCTGTCCTCGGCTACCAACCAGCGCAAGGATAAATACGGTGGCTCGGTTGAGAATAAGGCAAGATTTTTGGTAGAGATAATTCAAGCTATTAAAAGAGAAGTCGGGTCAGATTTTCCTCTCTGGGTCAGGTTCAATGCCCAGGAATATGGAGTAGAGAACGGGATTACCATTGAAGAGACCAAACAAATGGTACCGCTGGTAGTGGAGGCAGGGGCTCGAGCGATTCACGTATCGGCCTATGGAGCTGGGTCTTATATAACCACCGCTCCAATTCCCGATACCCCGGGCTTTCTGGTACCTCTGGCTGAAGAAGTCAAGAAGCTGACCAACGTGCCGGTAATTGCAGTGGGCAGGCTGGACCTTGAGCTTGGTGAAAAGATTCTTGAAGAGGGCAAAGCTGACCTTATAGCCATAGGCAGGCGTCTTATGGTCGACCCGGACCTGCCCAATAAGGTAGCTGAAGGAAGGCTTGATGAAGTTATCCCCTGCATAGGCTGTATGGAGTGTATTGAGCGGCTGGCCTTCGATGAACGAGGCGAGGGTGTCACTTGCGTCGTCAACCCTGCGTTGGGCAAGGAGAGGTCATACCAAATTAAGCCCGTGAGAAAGGCCAAGAAGGTGGTTGTAGTTGGTGGTGGGCCGGCGGGCATGCAGGCTGCCATTGTGGCAGCGCAGAGAGGTCACAAGGTTACCTTGTTTGAAAAAGATGAGAAGCTAGGTGGTCAACTGAATATAGCTGCTCTACCTCCATTGAAGGGCGATATCTTTCCCTGGATAAATTATCTGGTCAATCAAGTTAAAAAGACTGGAGTGGCAGTTAAGCTCAATACAGATGCCACTGCTGAAATCATTACCAAAGGGCATCCAGATGCCGTTGTGATAGCCACGGGAGGCACTCCAGTCATGCCTCAAATACTTGGCATTGATAAATCAAATGTGGTTACTGCTCAAGATGTGCTCTCGGGCAAAGCCAAGGCCGGGCAGAATGTGGTCATCATCGGTGGGGGGATGGTCGGCTGTGAGACGGGGCACTATCTGGCGGAACAAGGGAAAAAGGTGACCATCATAGAAATATTGAAGCGGATGGCTAGCGACATGTTCCTCATGACGAGACGCCGACTCATGGATGGGCTGAGGAGCAAAAAGGTTACCCTGCTGGCCAGCGCGACCTGTGAAGAGATAAAGGAAGGTAGTGTTCGTGTAACTACTGCTGAGGGTAAGAGGGAAACCATTTCAGCCGACACAGTCATTATAGCAGCCGGCTACAAGGCAAATGATCGCCTATACAAAGCCCTGGAAGGCAAAGTCCCTGAAATATACTGCATAGGCAATTCTTCTAAGCCGCGGAGAATACTTGAGGCTGTCAATGAGGGATACCAGACCGGGCTGGCTTTATAAAGGTTTCGGGTATACTGGCTGCCTGGGCGACTAGGCAGCCAGACAGAGGTCCAGAGTATATCTGAGGGTGAGATTGTACATTCGGTTGGGGTAACAGGTAAGTTTTTCCCAAAAACGTAAAGAAGCTTCCAGTTTGTCAGCTTGCCATTATAAGGTGGTATGAGACCCGGGGCCAGCCTCTATCATCCACTTTACTGACTTTTTACCAATCCGACGAAAATCTGGGAAGAACGAAAAAACGCTTGACAGTACGGCGGGTGATGATGCAGTATGAACTAAGATTTTGGTGAAACTAAATTATTACTAGTGCATTATATTACTAGAGCACCCTTATTTTTTCTACTGGATGATATGGATTTAAACGAAGAAAAGGAGCTCGTCAGACAAGCACAAAAAGTCCCCGATGCTTTTGCCAGGCTTTACGACCAGTATTATCCCAAAATCTTTGGCTATGTCCTGAGGCGGACTGCCAATCTTGAAACTGCTCAGGATATTACTTCAGAGACATTTTTAAAGGCGTTGAGGAAGCTCTGGCAATTTCGCTGGCGCAATATCTCATTTTCCCCGTGGCTATACAAAATCGCCACCAATGAAGTTAACCAGTATTTTAGAAAAGCCGAATACAAAAAATCTGTATCACTGGAGGAATTACAGGAACGGGGTTTTGAACTTATATCATCCCATGACCCCGAAAGCGAACTAATAGAAGCGCAGGAAAAATTAAAACAACATCAGGACTTTTTGGAAATTCAGGGAAAAATTGCTCAGCTCCCTGCCAAATACCAGGAGGTCATCGCTCTCAGATTTTTTGAGAAAAAACGGATTAACGAAATCGCTGAAATCCTGGGGAAAAAAGAAGGAACGATAAAATCTCTGCTCTACCGGGCAGTGGAGAAATTAAGAGAAGCAGACTAATGGTAACAGTTTAGCTTTTCCAAAATCGTAATAGTTCAGTTTTTCCGGCAAGCTTCCTCTCAAAAATTAGAGGTCTCTTCATCCCCCTTGAGATAAGGGGGACCAAGGGGGTTATTTTAATGTGCATCGTGCTGTTGTTTGCTCAGCATCGGTTGCATTCTTCCTAAGACAGCGTCAGTTTGATCTTGTAGTTGGATCGTTATAAAGGTATTTATTCATAACTCCCCTTTCCCCTCTTAATCTTAAGAGGGGAAATTTTGGAAAGACTTACCTGCTACAAATAATGCAACCTTTTTCGACCTTGTGCATTTACAGTAATAGAAGGAGGCAAAGTTTATGAAACATGAGGACTTTATCGAGAAACTAGAACACCTGAAAACTCCGGAAATTGAGCTTCGCGGCCATAAACAAGCATTAAAAATGGCTTTGCTCAACTCCGGGCATTTTAAAGAGAGGACTATTATGAATTGGGCAAAAGTATTAGCCCCCGTCGCTGCTGCGCTGCTTTTAATAGCGTTTGTAGGAGTTTTTGTGAATAATCCTAGGTCTCTACCTCTGGGAGGGAATCAAATCAGCAAGTTCGCTTCTTATGAGGAATTGAAAGATTTTGTAAAGGCGAACGCAAAATACGTAGGATTTCTTTGGAGGGGTGCACTATCAGGTGGAGAGAGTTTCGTCCTTGCCCCCGCTGTCAATGACCACTCTACCACCAATATCCAGGTTGCCGGAGTGGACGAGGCAGATATCGTTAAGAACGACGGAGAGTATATTTACCTCGTCTCGGGGAACAAGACTATTATCTTGAAGGCGTATCCTCCTGCACAAGCTCAGGTCGTATCTAAAATTGAGCTAGAAGGAACAGTGATAGGAATATTCATCAATGGAGATAGACTGGTCGTGTTTGAGGAAGAAACGCCTTATTATCCTTATTATGATCTGCCGAGCTCTGTAGAAAAAACATACATGCCTTACTGGTCACCCAAGACATATATCAAAGTATATGATATCTCAGACAGGGCCAACCCCCGGTTGCAAAGAGAGCTTTCTGCTGATGGCCAATACGTCAGTTCAAGGATGATAGGCGATTATGCTTACGTGGTGATAAATGAGCCTGTGTATGAGCAAAACAATGCCCCGAACCTTCCCAAGGTTTATTCTGGCGGCAACGAGACGGAGATACCGGCCACAGATATCTACTATTCCGATGTCGCTGACTATTACTATATGTACACCACCATTATAGCTGTAAATACGCAGAACGATGGCCAGGAGCCAACGTCTGAAACAATCCTGCTGGGAGCCTCCAGCAACCTGTATGTCTCTGCAGATAACATTTACCTGACCTTCCCGGTGTGGGGTACCGATGTATTGGGGAGGGAGGTCTGGGATTCCCAAAAAACCTCCATCCACCGGATTCAAATAGACGGTGCCGAACTAGATTATGTGGCCAGTGGAGAAGTCCCTGGTATGGTGCTGAATCAGTTCTCGATGGATGAATACAATGGCTACTTCAGGGTGGCCACGACAACCCATGGCGAAAAACCTCTAAACAACGTGTACGTTTTGAATATGGCCCTCAACACTACCGGCTCGCTGGAAAACCTCGCTCCCGGGGAAACCATCTATTCCGCCAGGTTTATGGGAGAAAGATGCTATCTGGTGACTTTCAGGAACATTGACCCTCTATTTGTGATAGACCTGAGTAACCCCGACGCCCCCAAGGTTCTTGGTGAGTTGAAGATAACTGGCTACTCAAGCTACCTGCATCCGTACGACGAAACCCATATCATAGGGATAGGCAAAGAGACAGTGGCGGAGCGCGAAGACTTTGCCTGGTATCAAGGAGTCAAGATAGCGCTCTTCGATGTCAGCGATGTGAGCAACCCGCGAGAGATATCCAAGTATGAAATCGGTGACAGAGGGACCGATTCACCAGTCCTGTGGGATCACAAGGCATTCCTGTTTGATAAGGAAAGAAACTTGCTGGTGATACCCGTTCTAGAGGCGAAGATAAATGCAACGCAGTATCCTGAGGGAGTTCCTTCGTGGGCCTACGGCCAGCCTGTCTGGCAAGGTGCATATGTATTTGACATATCTATAGATAATGGGCTCCAACTCAGAGGCAAAATCACCCATGTCGAGAACATCACCGACCCTGAACAAGGCTATTACTACTATTACTCTCCTTTTGCAGTAGAGCGGTCCCTTTACATAGACGATGTCCTCTACACTATCTCGCAGGCTAAGATAAAGATGAACAACCTGGAAAATCTGGATTATATCAATGAAGTGAAGCTTCCAGTTGAATCTGGAGACGGTTCAACTATCACCCCGGGTATCCCAGGGCGATGAATGATCTAAATGTTTATAGGGGGTGAACGGAATGAAGAAGATACTGGTGATTGTATTAGCTCTAGTGTTGCTGCTGCCGCTGATAGCCTCTATTCAGCCAGCTCAGCCGGCAGCAGGCGAGGTGCTCGAATCCGATAAAGAGCGGATAACTTCACCGGATGCCAGTGCAGACGAGCAGGCATTGTTGGTGGAAGGAAGCAGCGCCTTCGCCCTTGCACTCTATCAAGCGCTCAAGGGGGAGGAAGGTAACCTTTTCTATTCTCCGTACAGCATCTCACTGGCACTGGCAATGACATATGCGGGGGCGTCAGGCGAGACTGCTCAGCAGATGGCCGCTACCCTTCACTTCATTCTTGAACAGGCGAGGCTGCATCCGGCATTCAACTGGCTCGATGCTGAACTTGCCAGAAGAGGGGAAGGCGCTCAAGGCAAGGACGGCAAAGGCTTCAGACTGAACATCGTTAACGCCATCTGGGGACAGAAAGATTATGAGTTCCTGACTGAATTTCTCGATGTCCTGGCCGAAAACTATGGGGCCGGGCTGAGAATATTGGACTTCATAAACGAGGCGGAACAGTGCCGCGCAACCATCAATGATTGGGTCAGCGACCAGACCGAAGGTCGCATCGAAAACCTTATCCCAGAGGGCGCGATTGATGAACTAACCCGCCTTGTGCTGACGAATGCTATCTACTTCAATGCTGCCTGGAAGTACCCTTTTAATGAGAAAGTGACAGCAAACGGCCCATTCTATCTGCTTGACGGCGGGCAGGTAACGGTACCCATGATGCGACAGACGGAGTCCTTCGGCTACACCCACGGGAATGGATACCAGGCGGTCGAGCTGCGATATGATGGCGATGAACTCTCTATGGTGATTCTGCTTCCTGCCTCCGGGAACTTCGAGTCTTTTGAGAAAGAGCTTGAGGCTCAGCGAGTTGACGCCATCATAGGTGATATGCAAAACACTCAGGTCACCCTGACGATGCCCCAGTTTAAATTCGAGTCACAATTCAGCCTGAAGGACACCCTCGCTGAGATGGGCATGCGAGATGCCTTTTCTCCTGATGACGCGGATTTCTCCGGAATGACTGGTAATCGTGAGCTATTCATATCAGACGTTGTGCACAAGGCATTCGTTGCCGTGGATGAGGCTGGCACCGAGGCTGCTGCTGCCACCGCAGTGATTGTCGGAACAACATCAGCACCAGGAGAACCTCCTGCGGAAGTCACTATAGACCGCCCCTTCATCTTCCTGATTCGCGACATTGACACGGGTGCCATTCTCTTTGTCGGGCGCGTCCTGAATCCTGGTGCCTAAGTAAACGCCTCCTGTACTGCGGAAAACTTGTTAAGGGATTTGTAAAATACAAGGGCTGGATATCCCGACAGCGGGAAAATCCAGCCCTTCTCAGTTTCCTCTTGGCACGGCACTTCATACAGTATGCTTGCATTTGACTCTCATCTTGCGGGGATAACCTTAATCCATCACCTGAGCTTCGTCGCTTCTGTCATTGGTCGTCTCTGCGAAAGCTAGTAGTGCGTAAGACAATCTTAGTCCCCTTACGAAAGTGGGGTTACTAATGGGTGATTGACGGGAAAGCGAATGGCTCTTAGACTATATTTAGTTAGTCTTAGGGGGTGTTGCATATGCCTGTAAAAATAAATGGCCGAATCTATTATAGGACTGCTGAAGTTTGCCAGATGGTTGGCATAGGTAAGAGCACTTTGTT
>Ga0315277_10013374_pt1 | contig 10226 bp, 15 predicted proteins | sample YL17G05_15_MG_FD_203695 | JGI IMG/M metagenome (GOLD analysis project Ga0315277, IMG submission 203695) | Sediment microbial communities from Yellowstone Lake, YNP, Wyoming, USA - YL17G05_15 | ecosystem: Environmental > Aquatic > Freshwater > Lake > Sediment | place: USA: Wyoming | collected...
CGAGTAAAATTGCGAATCATCACTGGGACGTGATGAGTTATCCAATCCCTTCCGAAAATGGAGTTTGGAATTTTAAGACAAGGGGGGATCGGTGGTGTTGTTCGGTTGGTATGTTAAATGGAGAGCCGGCTATGTTGAGTTCTATGACCGATGGAAATTTGGAGTTATTAGTGGGAAATGACCAACTATTTAGGAATGGTGTAAATGAGACTGCGTATAAGGTTCAGGGACCATCCTATAAAACGTTTGATCAGAGTCCTCAACTTCCGTCGGCAGTAAATGACCCTACGAATGCATAATAGTCGTTTAGAATGAATAAAATATCTACATTAAGAGAGTTTGTTGAGCAAGCAAATATAGTTCATGGTGGAAAATATGATTATTCTGAGGCAATTTACATAAAAACTCATACTAAGTTGGAAATAACATGTTTTGACCACGGAAAATTTACACAATCGCCACATCATCATTTACAAGGACAAGGATGCCCTCGGTGTGGGAATGATAAAATATCCAAAATGAGATGTGGTAATCGGATAAAGTTTATTCACGATGCTGATATAATTCATCGTGGATTATATGATTATTCTAAAGTAAATTATAAAACGTCTGATAAAAAAGTTGTTATAGTTTGTAAATTACACGGAGATTTCTTACAAAGTCCGAATAGTCATTTGAAAGGTCGTGGGTGCCGGTCGTGTGGATTTGAGAAAAGATATAAATCTCAACGAAATAATATAAGTTCATTTATACAAAAATCTGTTATGATACACGGAAACAAATATGACTATTCTAAATCACAATATGATGGCAGTAAAACGAGAATAACTATAATATGTCCGGATCATGGAGCATTTGTTCAGAAACCAAATTCACATTTGAATGGGCAAGGGTGTCCCAAATGCAATGTGTCTAAAGGAGAGCGGCAAATTCAATCTTGGTTGGAAACTAATGGCATAGATTATGTTATTCAAAAGACATTTTCTGATTGTAAAAATCCAAAAACCAATTATAAACTTAGATTTGACTTTTATATTCCATCTGAAAATGTGTTGATAGAATATGATGGGCAACAACATTTTACGCCAGTAAAGATTATGGGAAAACATGATATTACTGGCGAAGAGTTGGAATATATAAAATACAAGGATAGATTGAAAAACGATTATGCCCGTAAGTCTGGAATACGACTGGTTCGGATTCCCTATTCCAATGCGAAACATATTCCATCAATTTTAATGGATTCGCTGAAAATTAGTTGATAAAATAAGTTGATTAAACAATAGAAATAGTCCATAATACTAATCGTGTTATGGCAGGTTATTATAACACACAGACAACAATATGATATTATACGTAATAGACTCTACTCTAAACCCACCGCAGGAGAAGCGGTTCCAAACCTATGCTGGCGTAGTCGAATACTTAGGAGGCATGTGTCAACGTGCTTATAGACAAACCCGTAAAGATAGAATGATTATGCTTGAAGAGATTGGGCATGGTCCAGATGACCGTGATTCTGTCACTTTCGTAAGAACTATGGCTGCTCAATTTGAAATGGGCATCATTAGAAATAATGCGGGTGCCATTAACCGAATGAAATGTGACTTGACTACCTTATCTCTCTATCAAAACGAGAACTTCGGTAATTAACCTCTTAAAATAAGTTATGTTGGACATGCGTTGGGGGTTGCCCTACACCGTCAAGCAAGGATTCACTTCTAAGTGGAGACGGGAATGCTGTATCCCAACAGACAAGTTAGCATCCTTCTTTGCATTCTGGAGACAGAACAGATTCAAGATGATGGCGAAAGGATACTCTGTCAGTAAGAGTAAACTTAATGGTAAGTGGTACGTCTATGAAACCAAAGATGATACCGCCCTTATGCAAACGGTTGTAGATGCTCCACCCAAACCAGAAGATAAGTTTGTCCTTCCAGAATATAAAATCAAAGATGAGAGTGGATTGCGCCCGTGGCAGATTGTTGCTGCGGGTCATTTAGTATCTTCTATTAATCATTGGGGTGCGGCGTTTGATGGTTCGGAGATGGGAGTCGGAAAAACGTACACTGCCTGTGGGATGGTTAGAGAGTTAAATGTACCATTTGTTATAGTTTGTCCAAAACCAGTGATTCATCAATGGAAGAAAGTCGTACATAATCATTTTAAACTTGATAAAAATTGTCGGGGTATAATAAACTATGAAATGTTGATTCGTGGAAGAACGGATTCTGACGTGGCATCTTATGTGTTAAGTAGAAAAAATAACCGCCGCCAGTTCACCTGGAAAATTCCAAAGTCATCGATCATAATATGGGATGAGGCTCACCGATTAAAGAATTATAAGACACGAAATAGTAAGTCATGTATTGAAGCCTATAAACAAGGATACCGACAATTATTTCTAAGTGCTACAATGGCAGCATCCCCGCTTGACTTACGTACTGTAGGAACTTGTACTCAATTGTTTAAAGGTGGGAATGATTATTATCGCTGGGCATATGAACACGGTGTATATAAAGGAATGTGGGGATTGGAGTTTAACAATGATAAGAAGGTTCTCAAGAAATTACATACCTATCTTTTTACCCATCGTGGAACCAGATTGCAGCGAGATGTCATTCCCAATTTTCCAGAAACAGAAATCGTGGTAGATGTCTATAACATAGATGAAGAAGAAACCAAAAAGATTAGGGCCATCTATGATGAAATGAAACGTGAGCTTAAAGTTCTTGAAACAAAGGTAAAAAATGATGGTGATAATGAAATGGCTATTCGCATTAGAGCATTACAAAAAACCGAAATGCTTAAAGTTCCATTGATGGAAGAAATGATTGCTGATGGTGTGGAAGCGGGCATGTCGGTTGTAGTATTTTTGAACTACTCCGATTCAATAGATGCACTGGCCAATAGATTACGCACCACCTGTATTTATGATGGGCGAAATATTAACGTGCGGCAGAATAATATTGAGTTATTTCAGAGTGATAAAGAGAGAGTGCTGATTACAAATATTGCGGCAGCACGAGAAGGATTGAATCTGGGGGATGAGACTGGGAAGTTTCCCCGACTGACTATAATATCTCCAAATGATTCAGTACAAAAACTTAAACAAGCTATGGGAAGAGTTCATCGTGAAAATTCAAAAACAAAATCAATTCAGAAATTATTATATATTGCCGGAACTCAAGAAGAGGATGTGGTTGATAATGTGGGGGTAAAGCTGAGTAATCTGACTCTGATTAACAATGGCGTAATAACAGATGACGATTTGAAAATTTGATATTATGTATTATAGGAAGATATATGCAAAAAATTATGAAATCATCAATGATTAGACAAATAGTAGTACGTTTATCAAAAGATAATGTCAGTGAGTATGACATAGATGGTTCAATTTTTGATGATCCGTTTTTAGAGGCAGCAACCCGTGCCGTTGAAAAGACAAAAAAACGGCGTCATGGCATTATCAACGCTGTGGTTGAATGTTGGGATAAGAATACTCCAAAGAAGTCTATTATCTACAATTCGTATTGGATACTTGTAAATGCGGCATGTTATAGCAAAGCAGAACTATTGCGTGAGAAATTCAAGATGCAGCATAATGGCGATTTAGCAAAGGAACCCATCCGTGGAAGCGATATTAACTAATGAACCAACTGGTTCCACATCACCCGCCCCGCTCAACTATGATACTATAGGGGATGAGCGCCACGCTTCTGTTATTTACAAGAAGCTGGAAGAGTTGGAAAAGAAGGTCTATGATCTTGAGACTAAAAAGATCATTGATGAGACTCAGTTCCCAATGGATATTTTAGAGAGCAATGGACTTTTACCAACTCTCCCAGAGAAACTAAAACGTGGGCGGGGTTATCGTCCTCTTCTTCAGAGCGAGATAGAAGAAGCAAAGAAGCATTCTCCATTCGCTGCTCAACAAGCAAAGTGGTTGAATGTTAGTATGATTACTTTCAAAAAGTATGCCAGATTGTATGGTATCTATGAACCGAAACCAAACGCCAAAGGTAAGCGTAATCTATTCAATGCTCTTGCTGGAAAATACCCCATCAATAAGATTATCAATGGAGATTTCAATGGAAACCCAGTCATTAGTAATTGGATGGTGAGGGATAAACTTATCCGTGGCGGTATATTTCCACCGAAATGTAATATCTGTGGATATGATAAGCGTAGAATCGTTGATAGAAAAATTTACCTCTTATTGGATCACCTTGATGGGGATAGGAATAATTGGAAATTGGATAACCTGCAAATTCTGTGTGGAAACTGTACTTTTGAATGTGGGCGTGGATATATTCGCAGAGGAAACCACATGTTTGCGATGGACCCGGATATGATGGAAGGGCGACGTGCAGATGATGTGGATGAACAGTCTCGGTACTGATATTTATTGTATATGAGACAACCAATTCACGTACTTAATCAAATGGGTGTATTGACTTCATTTTCGATTGCCCAACGGGTGACTGAGGATGATATACGCAAGTACTTTTCCAAGCAACAAAGGAAAGGTAAGACGGAGAACCAGATTAGTGAGATGCTTAAGAATAAGATTCTTGGGGAAATCAACGATGCTATACAACTTAATCAAGTTCCGGGGTTAGTATCTTCACAAGAACTTGCCAAGAGCATGGGCGTGGATGAGAATGTCATCAAAAACATGCCGGAGTTGAATAGACTTATCATGGTTATTTCAAACAAACTTATGCAGCGGGATTATGACAAGATGTCTTTATGCTATTTCATCAATAGCTTGGTGAATACTCTTGGACTTGGGGAAGAAGATTTCGTCGAATTTAACAACAATGATGATGATGATGACGATGACGATGATGATGGACCGGATACAATTGACAGATAAAAATTATGGAAACAAGTTACGATATTATGAACATATTAAGCATTGATGAAGCGAGGAAATTTGCCGATGGAAAAAAAGTAGTCATTATCACTGGAGTTACTGGTCAAGACGGTAGTTTCATGGTGGATTATCTTTTGAAGAATACTACCTGTGAGATATTTGGTGGTGCTAGACGATTGAGTGTTGCGAACCATGAGAATATAAATCACTTGGTCAAGGAATCTCGGTTCCACTTATTCAACTTTGATCTTACCGACGAGCATTCTATTTCTCAGACAGTTCGGATACTACAGCCGCAATATTTTATCAACTTTGCGGCTCAATCGTTTGTCAAGTCTTCGTGGGATTTTCCTGCTCAAACTTGGAACACCAATACTACTTCGATCATTCATATATTAGAAGCCATTCGTATTCATTGTCCATTATGTAGGTTTTACAATGCCGGGTCATCCGAAGAGTTTGGTAACGTACAATATTCTCCGCAGGATGAGAAGCACCCCCTCTGCCCCCGCTCCCCATATGGTGCTAGTAAAGCGGCGGCAAGGCATATCGTAAAGGTGTATAGAGAGTCATATGGTCTGTATGCCATTCAGGGTTGGTTGTTTAATCATGAGGGTACTAGACGTGGAGAAGAATTTGTTACTCGTAAGATTACCAAAGCGGTGAATAGAATCAAAAATGAGATTGCTAATGGAAATAAAGTGACTCCACTTGAACTTGGTAATTTAGATGCTAAACGAGACTGGTCAGATGCCGAAGATTGCGTTGATGCAGTATGGCGTATGTTAAATCAGGAATTTTTCAATTACAAAATAGAAATGGAATGTAAAGATAGCGATATGTCATTCAATTTCATACCGATGGTAAAAGAATATGTGGTAGCAAGTGGAGAAACACATTCGATTCGAGAATTTGTAGAGTTATCATTCAAAACAGTTGGTATTGATAACATATGTTGGGATGCAGATGGTGAAGGAATCACCGAGTTACTATGGTATAAGGACGTTAACGATAATGTTTATAGACTGGTCCAGATAAATCCCTCTTTTTATAGACCAGCCGAAGTTGAATGCCTATTGGGGAATCCTACACGTATAAAACATGATCTAGGATGGAGTCCCAAAATAAATTTCAAACAACTCGTTGAGAAAATGGTCAAGAAAGATCGTATCCTAAATGGGGACTTATACAAACACTATAGATGAAAATTCTCCCCGTCCGAAAACGGGGAGTTTGTTAATGTTTCACGAGGAAGTTAATCCAGTCTGGATGCCTAGACCGTTTAATCGTATGCGATATCTTGATCGGCTTAGGATTGTGAGGATTGATGAACAACGGCAACCCAATTTCCTCATTCAACCGATTTCCCTTGCTGTTATTAGTTTCTTTCGAGGTTAACACCACGTTGTCGTAGGTGTCCGTACCACCACGAGACAAAGGAATAACATGATCTTTGGTTGCGTCTTCAAACGCAATCTCTTCTCCAGTGTAACCGTCAATACCATTGTCACGGATAAACACGGCTTCTTTGGTCGGTTTGCCCTTGAATTTTTTCTCGTGAACTTTGGAATACTTTTTGGTTATTACTACCGTAGGAACACGAATCTCCATTTTTGATGAATGAATAGACAAGTCCCACGAACGCACTGGAAGCGTAATCCACTTCGCCCAATCCACTGGTTCGACATATTCATGTTGATTGAAGTTGGGAGTTCCATCTCCGTTCAGCGTATAGACAATATCCATTGCAAGGACAGTCCCATTTATCAAATCGCAGATGGTGTCGGACACCAATGCAACTTGAACGGGGTTCCAAAGCTTGTTCAGCTTGAGGACAATTGCCTTATGTGCTATGTTGTTTATGCTGGTCATAGTTCACCTATACTACACTGTTTTTGGAAGAAGTCAAGACCTGTTTTATAAAAAGTCCAGACAACTCGTTTTTCTCATTTTCATTTGTTTCAGATAAATATGTGATGTGATGCCTGTTCTCGCAGAAATTTTCTTTCATAAGAACCCGTATTTCATCATCACACATACATCGAAACTTCATATAGTTCCCTTTTATCTTTAGGGGAACTCGGCACAATTTACATATTGCTGTTTTCATAGTCCCTTATAACTATCATAAAGGACGTTGCTTGTCAAGACATCGGTGGTTACGTGTCAGTCACAGATTGATGTAGTTTCCAACCGTGAACGTCTTTCCATCCCACACACCCCACCGCATAGATCCCTTGCTATCAAGGTCTATATTTGTTGAGATATCTGAGTTGTCCAACTGTTCTGGAGTCGGAGTCCACTCATCAAACTGATGATGAAGTATCTTGCCATCATCGGTCAGACGACACCACCGAACGTGATTCTGTGGTGTATGTCCCACAATCTGATTGATACCGGCAATTGGATAGAATTCCACATTGTAATCACACCAAGTAATTCCGCCAACTCGCTCTTGACCCCAACGAGCACGGCCCGCATTGTGTGTCCAGTACGTCTCGTTATTGGCAGCTTTCCTCAGTCCAATGGCAATATGTTCATCCAAATAGTCGCTAATCTTCTTGATGTACGTTGGTCGGTCATTCTTGAAATCAATGATCGACACGGGAAGATTCAAGCGGTGCAATCCCGCATGGGTCAGCAACCATCGGTTATCAAGCCAATGATACCAAACCAACTTGTTCCATACGCCTTTTGGAAGGTTATCATCAACAATGAATTGCTTCCATTGCTCATACCCACTGCAACGGAGCGATTTTCCATACGCATAACTTTGGTCATGGTTCCCAAACAGGTGAATGCGGTTAGGCTTATTCACCGACTCGCCTAGCCAATCGCAAGTATCCGTTACCATTTCGGGTGTGTCATTGAAATCGTCAAAGTAGTCGCCGAGAAAGATAATCTCATCCGCTCCAACAGCGGAAATGATTTTCTCTGCCTGCGCCCACTTGTGGTGGATGTCAGGGATTATGAGAGTTGTCTTATTCATTGAGAGAGTTTACCAGAGCAACGGGCAATGTCAAGCGGTTTTTCCAAATTTGTGGAAGTACCTGAGAGGACGCCAAAGGTGATTGTTCACCCAAAATCCCCACTTGCGGTACTGCCGAGAGCATAGAAGCACGGTCCACGCTCCCTCGGGCGGTATCTCCAAACGATGTTTTTTGTCTCCAATGGAATACCACACGAAAGGTGCTTTGATATGTTTGCTTCCTTCGGGTGTGATGTTGGTGTAATGTCCCTTGAATAAGAATGAAATGAAATCGCATCCGTGATCGTGTAGATGAGGACCGACATCAGAACTAATCCAATGATGGATACGAATGGAATAACCAAAGAATAAGAATGTCCATCTGGTGAGATAATGTTTATCTCCTTGATAGAGTCTTTCATTCCATCTGATTTGAAATGGATGAAACTGTGTATATGGTTTCATAAAGTGGTCAAGGGTTTAGGATTTGAACCTACAACCTCCGTTAAGTTATAACGGTGCTCTACCGTTGAGCTACCCCTTGATTTGATTTTAGATACTCTTACGAATGGCGTCAAGGCGCTCCTTCACCTTATTGTTAATAATCTCATTCGTGTAGTACTCAAACTTCTTGTTGACGATTTGCTCAATCTCGGCACTGTTTGCCCAAAACTTGATCGATTCATCAACTTGCTTTTGAATAATACCATATGCGATTGTTCTGACTTGAGTATCAATCTCTTTCTGGACTGCGGGATTGAGTTTGATATCAGTAATAGAACCGCCATAGGATGTCTTAAATGTGGCAACCTCTCGTTCACACTGATGTTTAACATTTTGTGTGATAGTATCTTGAATTTGGCTTAGTGTGGTTTTAATGGCATCACTATTAGCCACGGATTTAAGATGCTTTTCAGCAAACTTCTGGACGACTGAGTTTCTAATATCAATCTCCAGTTGACTATCACCGCCGATGAGACGGCTTAATGCTTCGTTGCTGTTAATCTGTAGTGTCAATGTATTACTCATATGTTTGTGTTCATTACGTCTATAACAATAGACGATTTTTCGGAAATGTCAACAACTTTTTCAGAATTCTTCTAAGTGACTATCTTAGAAGCAACTGGACGAATTTCTGCTGGAATAAACCCATTGTTCACATGTCCGCAAGCGGAACAGGCGAATACTTGGATCGGAAGGAATCCCTCTTTTCCGGTGTCTGTGAGTAATGCCGACACTCTGCGAAGCAACATTGCTTCAATGAAAGAATTGCATCCGCATGATTCACACTTGACTTCGGTTGTTGATTTAATATCTAAAGATGGTTTTACTTGTGATGTATTTGGTCCGTTCATATTATTTTGTTTCTCCTAAACACTTTTTTAAATCTTTACATCCACCACTAGAATGGTTTCCCCACTTACCACACCAAGCGCACCACGTATGGCCCCACTTGATATTATCCCAATTGCGCTGAACCGCCTTGAAATTTTCAGGACGGCGTTCGCTGCCTTTACCATTCTTACTTTTGAATTCTTTTTTCATGTCAAACTCGTCGGCAATTTGAAATATGACCCACGGGTGATGGCAATTGATCAACTATTACGATTTCATCAAACTCGGCGACTGTGGGACGCTCATATTTTGCCAACATGCTATCAATAACATGCTCGGGAACATTACGCCCACCTTCTTTACCACGCTTGATGTTACGCTCAATGAGAGTCTGTTTATCACATTCAAAAACCAATGCGACAGTGGTTGCTCCACGACCACGGGCAATGTTAATGAAATCCTTGCGGGATTTGCGATACATATTCGTTGCATCAACAATAACATCCATTCCGTTATCCAAGGAATCTTTCAATGCATTACGAGTCATTTCAAATGCTTTTGCGGAAACAGACTGGTCGCCTTCTCCCCATCCAAGGATGGCACGAAATTCATCGGGGCAAACACGCACAATGCGTCCTCCCTTTTCGTACATTTTCTTGCCATGAGTGGACTTTCCTGACCCAGGCGGTCCTATCAACAAATATACTCTCTGAGTATTCATGCCATTGCTTTCTTTGCGCTTTCCAAGATGGACACGATGTTGGCACCGCCATCAGGATTCAGCGTATGGATGTAATATACCGGAATCGGTATGCCATTGTCAACACAATAATTCGCTAACCACAATGCGGCGTCTCTACCCGTCTTTTCGGTTAGATTGGAATAATCAAGCGGACGCTTTTCTTTGTTGTGGGCAAAGTACTCCTTGTAATGTTCGTCTGCCAGATCGTGGTCAAACGAGATTCTTGCGGGGATACCTTGTTTTGTAATAATATCTACAAATGCTTGATATGAGCGTACAATCGTCCATTCCACCAATGGAAG
>Ga0315277_10013376_pt1 | contig 10226 bp, 20 predicted proteins | sample YL17G05_15_MG_FD_203695 | JGI IMG/M metagenome (GOLD analysis project Ga0315277, IMG submission 203695) | Sediment microbial communities from Yellowstone Lake, YNP, Wyoming, USA - YL17G05_15 | ecosystem: Environmental > Aquatic > Freshwater > Lake > Sediment | place: USA: Wyoming | collected...
AATGAACGACCGAGAAGAACTATTTTAGAGATGAGCGAGCCTCTTCCAGCTTTTGTGGATTGGCCCAAAGAACCTAACTTTTCGTTGCGATTCGGGGAGAATATAACTTTGAGTTTCAGGGTCAAAAAGACGCTTACGAACAGGATAAAGTGGAAGTTGTTCTGTCTTGTATTTCCCTGCAAGATAGATGAATGGGAGGATGAAGAGGTTGTGAAATGAGTAAAATGCATGGAATGTTCGGTTATTCGTGGTTTGACGGACATAAATGGCATTGGGAGGAATTGGCATGAGAGTCTGCCCACGTTGCATAGCAAGAAACGGTCTTAGAGGTTCGGACCTTATAAAAGGCGGAGAAAAAGACATGGACAATGACGAGAAATGGGCCGACCATCTGGAGAATGAACACGGCATACCAGTAATACGGAAAGGCGAAACCGAAAAACAAGCCATTAAGCGTTGCGCCAAAAAAGGCATTGTCCACGACAAGGCAAAATGTCTCTGTGGTGATTGCAAAAGAAGTAGGAAGCAAAGGGAACAGGGCCATGGACATGTAACGATTATCAACTATTTATGAGGGGAAACCATGAAAATTCCCAACTGGCTCAGAAGGATTCTACGGCCTCTCCTGAAGCCACAGGAGCCCCGTAGGGAAGCCGTCCTGGTAGAAGGTCCACCGGTCCCAAAGAAAAGGAAAGAGCGCAAAATAACCCCAAAATCCGAGGAAATTGACACGTTCAGGCCCGAGACCCTGGGGGAGATGAGGAAACGCCTCGGACTAGGGTACGGAAAGGTCAAAGTCCGTAAAGATTTGGCAGGACCTGCCGAACTGCCGACGATAAGCGAAGGCGAAGGCGCGGAATTGAAGCGCATGGAATGCTTCTGGCTGTCCATGAACCGCAGGCTGAAGGAAGACGGAAGCGTGAAAATAGGGCATAACGAGCATTATGGAAGCCTGAGAGGCGTGGACATACTCATAGCCGCAAAGAGGGACTTCAAGAGGATGGGGATTCCGGTGGAGGTGCAGCTGTGCGGAAGCTATGGATACATAATTTTAAAGGAGGACGGGCCCAAAAAGGAAGTGAAATGATGGCTCACCGTCTGTATTACTGCGGCATGAAGGGGAAAAACCTGACAAGGCATGAAATGGGAATCCACAACTGCTTGCGGCGGGGGAAGGGAAGGAACAAAAACAAACGCTGCATGTACCTGGTCGAAATGACAGCGGCGAAATATTTATAAAGGCGTTGGGACAATCGTCTTATTATGGACGCAAAAAAAGCCCTGGTCATAGGGATTGGGGCGCCTGTCGTGACGGGGCTGCTGTCGGGGATGCTCTCAAAATCCGAGGACGTCAAGGCCCACTGGCGGCTTTTCGGCATAGCTGCGCTATCTACTTTCGCGGTGTACGCAATCTCAGAACATTTGATGCCCACTCCTGTAGTGCAGGCTTCGGTGCCATGCCCGCCTGAAAGCAGGTCTGTGTCCGGGAGCTGGGTCCGGCTCGGCCGCCAGGGCGGGGGAGTGAATTACCCGGGGCAGATGTATGGAACACCGGGAGCTTCGGAAAAGTACCCGCCGAGCTACATAGTCGTTGATTAAATTTATATACAAGATTGACCAATTCTTTAAATATGGAATGGACAGACAAATTGCTTCAGTTCGGAATCCCGTATGATTTGGCAGTAACGATGTCTCAGGACCTACAAACAATACCATACGCGCCGGAGCAGTTCGGTTCGATTGACCAGCTGGTTAACGTCATGCAAGAGCAGGGATTTCAGTCCTTGGGCTGGTGGGAAGACCTGATGGCGCAGCTGCAGAAGATAATAACGCTCATACCCGGGTTTGTCCTGATAGGCGCCGGCGCAGTAATCGCCTATGCCCTGAGGAACGTGAAGGCGGGGAAAATTCCGTTGGGGCTTTTGGGACTGGTGCCGATTGGCATAGGGACCTGGGTGATAATAACGCCGTTTCTTCCAAAAACCACACAGGGGGCCTGAATGACGCAGATATCGGCATTTGAAAGCGGGACATACCAGTCAGGTACATATACGCAGATTGCCACGACTCAGGCCGAAGCTGAAGCTTTGATGCTCGAGCAGGGCGTGGTTTATGAGCACAGGATAACGACGAGCGGGCCGATAAGCACGGCCGTCATATCGGCGTTCGAGGGGGCGCTGCTTACATTGCAGCAGCTTTTCGGGATGGTGCGGGTGACATACTGGAAGGCCGAAGGGAACCAGATAGTCTACCAGTTCACGATACCGTCGGGGCAGGCCGTCGGACTGATAGCTCCGATATTGTGGGCCGTGATTGTGATTGTGATAGCCGCCATAGCAATCATCGCCATAGTCGGATGGGTCGTGTTCAGGGTAGACGTGTTCGGTTTCGGGACCGTGATAAAGCTGATACCGGGAATGGCAGTGACCATCGTTGGCGGGATCGTGATGAGCGTGCTTCCAGGAAAGGCGAAAATCGCCGGGGTTGTGCCGCTCGGCATAGGGCTGTGGATGATGCTCCAGCCGTTCATCCCGCCATCTCCGGGGCCGGCATGCTCGGATTACACGACGGAAGCCGACTGCGCGGCAAAAGGATGCTACTGGTATGACGGAGCATGCCATTCGTCGCCCAAGCCTGAACCAGGAACGGGAGCCGAAATAGAAAAAATGTCAGTTGCTTGAAATGATATCAATAATAGAGGAGGAAAAATGCCAAAAGGACAAATAAACTATGGAGCCGCACTTGCGCTAACATGCAGTGGCACGTCCAGGATCATCAATGTAGGCGACACGGTAAACGTCACCATACAGGTAAAAAACACGGGAACCCAGACAACCACATTCTATGTGACGGCGTATTATACGCCTACAGGTGCTTCAACACCAGTTCTCATGAGATATGACTGGACGTCGACGAGCATAGCGCCCGGGGTCACGAACAATTTCAACGACAGCTTCCCGGCACCGCAAGAAATGGCCGGAAAAACAATAAGAATAGGCTGCGATGTGGCGAGAAACAACTACGCAACCAGCGGTGGCATCATTGTCACGAGCGGCTTTTGTGACGGGATGTTTACGGTGCAGTCCGCTCCTATAGTTGCAGCCGAGATAGTAAAAATATCAGTGGCTTGATTCGGCCGGAACGGGAAGACCTGGATGCACTGCCAGCGATTTCACTCACGCCGATTACGATACCACGTACGACGTGACGGCGACAATGAACAGGAATGGGTATCCGGGCAGCTGGCAGTTGACCGTGATACGCAGCACGGTTCTTTCCATAGACGGGCCTTACGATGCTCAGCCGCCGGGCAGAAGCGAACCCGATATAATTGCCGGATGGCAGGCCGGATGGGAACTCGAAAGGGTGCAGTGCAACGATGCCGGGACCCGTGGAAACTGCACGGCAAGCGGCCACTGCAACAACAAATGGTACTGGGTCAAATACAACGCAGAGCTTGAACAAGAAACGGTGAATGTGACTTTTGTTTTCCCGGCGGTGGCAAAGACCAGCGTTGAAATCCACGCATGCACCGGCCCGGTTTGCGGAGGTTCGACATCGTATTGCAAGCAGTGGTTTGACAGAACCGGCGTGCATAATACGGAAGAATTCAAGCAAGACCATTCAACCACGTTCAATATGCCAACAGGCCAGTGCCAAATATATGTCCAGTGGTACTCAAGTGAAAAGGGAGGGTCGAAATGGCCCCAGGTCACGCTTGATGGTGACAAAACAATATATTTATAGGGGATAATATGCCTACAATAAACGGAAACGTGAAGGAAAAATGGACCGGGACGCCGCTTCAAAACCTGCTGGTCACCGTAAACGGAAGCCTGGTAACAAGGACAAACGATCAGGGGCAATTCTCCATAACGGCGCCCAACGGGACGTTCAGGCTGTGCATCGTTGAGGAAACCAAGGCCAAGAGCTACGAGGAGAACTGCAGGAACATGATGATAGTGTCGGACACCACGCTGAACATAGAGATGACGCCGGTTTTCAGAGCTCTGTGAAAGATATTTAAGGGAAATGGGACCAAATATTCTATTATGAAGATGAAAACGCTGCTTGTAATCGGGGCCGGCGCACTGATAGGCGGGATATTGCTCTATAAGGTCGTGGCTTCGAGGCAGGCAGCTGTGCCGCAGCAGGTGGCTAAAATATACAGGATACCTACGCCCGGGGCCGGGGCGGCAGAGCAGCTCTTCCCGAACATCCACAAGTTCGGGCTGGAGGCGCCGTTCTATACCGCGCCGAGCGGAAGCCAGCCGCAATATTCAAACGGCAATCTAATCATAGTCGACTAATGGAGGTAACAAATGGACATAAAGAAGTACTTGCCCTACATAATAGCGGGCGGTCTCGGCATAGGGATAATCTACCTGGTGACAAGGCAGCAGGTAGCCCAGCAGGCAGCGCCGCAGGTCCAAATTCCGGAAATGGGGCCCGTCGCAGTGCCGGGGGTAGTCAAGACCGGAGTGCAGGGGAACCTGCTGGCAATCGCATCGCAGCAGCTCGGCATACCGGCAAGCCAGCTCGTCGTGAGATCGCTGAGGCCAGAGGACCTCGGGCTGACGGCTTCCTTCAACGTGACGGCGGCAGGCGTGGGGTGGACCAACATGGTGAACACGGCAGTGGCGGACAACACGTTCATATCGTTCGACGGGTGCTCGTACGGCGGAACCAACTTCAGCCAGCTCAGGATACAGGCCGGAGCAAGGACAGCGGAATACTGGCCACTGACGTGGATAGCCGGGCTCCAGAGCCAGGTGTTCTACGACACGACTCCCACGATAGCGCAGCAGCTCCAGCCGGTGATAATAGACGTCTACGCGAAAGCGGCCGCAACGGAGAGCATAGACATCATGGGCACGGTAGTCGAGCGCCGAGGCATGGTAGTAGCGTAGGAAGGACAATATGACAGACGCGAGGCCGTTGCTTTTAATGGTACTGTTAGGTTTTACTGGATACATTTTCTTCGGGAAGAAGGGGCTGCTGCTGACTGCAATCCCCATCATCCCCCCATTTCCGTGAGAGCCTTTATAAGAGAAAACTGCTCAATTCTTAATTATGGAACTTACACCGCTCGAAGTCAAGTCGCAGGCAAGCCAGTACCTTTTATCCATACCCGGGGTCTCTGGTGTAGGACTATCGAAGGCCAGCGCCGAGAAAATCAACATCTACGTCATCGAGAAGACCCCGGAAATAATGGCGAGGCTCCCAGACACGGTGAACGGCATGGAGACGAGGATCATCGAGACCGGGGAGATAAAGGCCCTCCAATACCTTGCGCTTGCGCCCGACAGGACCATGAAAGCAAGGCCTGCGTTTCCTGGGCAGTCCATAGGCCACGTCGGCACGACTGCAGGGACCTTCTCTTTCGTGGGACGGGACAACTTCACGGGAAGGAGGGTTATAGTGAGCAACGCGCACGTACTGACGCCGGACCCTACTGTCGCAACCATGTCAGACACTTCCGTCGTCCAGCCGGGGATTTACGACGGCGGCACGTTTGCGGACAAGATAGGAGATACCATAAGATGGACGCAGATATTTCCCGACACGCCGAACCTGGTGGACTGCGCCATCGCCCTGCCCCTCAATGACGCTTACATAACCGACGAGATACTCGAGATAGGAAAAGTGAGGGGAGTTGCCATGGCGTCGGTCGGCATGGGCGTCAAGAAGTCCGGGAGGAGCTCCGGGCTGAATTTCGGGAACGTCATAGACATACACGCGGACATAAAAGTGGGCTACAAGGACTTCGAGGCGACCTTCACGGACCAGGTCCTGACCACGGCCATGGGAGTCGGGGGGGATTCCGGATCGCTGACGCTCGACACGGGCAACAACGCGGTAGGCCTGCTGTTTGCCGGCAGCGACCGCATCACGTGCCACAACAAGATTCACAACGTCCTTTCCAGGATGAACATATCGGTTTCGGGGGCCGGATATGCCCAGGCGGGATCATTGATACTGCTGCCGGTGCTCATAGGCGGGGCTTACATGATGCTCAGGGGGAAGCTATGAACCCATGCTGCAAGAAGGAATGGGACAGCAAGTGCCTCTGTCTGAAGGTCGGGGACAGGCTGGAATATCATGGAAGCAGCGAAATGAGAATGGGCGATTGGAAAGAAGGCATCTGGCACAAGAAAGGAGTCAACGGGACCGTGATAAAGCTCCATGAAGGGTCGCGGCCGAGGCCCGATATAAAGACGGAAGACTTCCCGGAAGGGCTGCCGGGCACGGACGCATGGGCGACGTTCCAGATAAACGGGGACGAGAAAGCGAGACTTGCTATAAGTCTCCAACATTTAAAAGACTATAAAAAAATGGAGGAATGATATGCTGAACTGCGCAAACTGCGGGGCGAACGACAACGATTCGGGGATGTTCCCCTTCTACAGGGCGGGAGTGAAGAAATACGTGTGCTGGAACTGCCTGACAGGAAGAAGGGGAATGGTGCCGTACGTCTGCCCACCAAAGTGATTTACAATGAAAATGCAGGACGTTGAGAAGCTGATAGCGGAAGAGAAGGAGAAGAACGAATCATTCAAGGAAGAAATCAACTCGAAGATGGAGATAGAACACGAAGGACCATACGGACTGATTGACGCTTTTGATGAAGTGCTGGACAGGTGCGATGAAGAGGGATTCGGACCAAAAGAATGCAAATCAGTGAAAAACATAATCATTAAGACAGGCATGGTAGAAGAGGGGACAAAAGAAGCACTGTCGAAGATACAGACATATCCACCAAGTAAAAAATGGTGGTTCAAGCACGAAGGGAAAAAATGGATATTCGAGAAAAGGCTGGACGAAGTGGTGGAACCTAAAATAATTTAAAAGGGGACGGAGAATAGTTAATTATGAAGAAAGAATCAATACTTGCGTTGCTGGGCCTCGCAGGTGGATTATTGTTTTTCCTGTCAAGGGCAAAGGCAGAAGAGAAGACATGCGCAAATTTTCCGCTGGACTCCGCTTGCACCTGCCCCAAGGACTACATAAAGCAGTGCAGGTGGAAAAGCTGGGACGAGCAAAACCAAAAGAACATATACGAATACTACTGCATTCCGCAGCAATACGAGTGGGTCCCGATAGACCCGAACGACCCGGACATAGAGCAAAAGCTGGTCGAGGCGGTAAAATACATAATGGCAAAGATATTCCCTGACGTGGTGCCGGATCTCAGCTGCCAGCCGTGCACCGGCATAAACCAGTTCCCCACGCCGGACAGGCCGAAATGGTTTACGGTGGTTGTCGGATCGGAAGTGCCAAGCGGAAGGCACGTCGCTACGGTCGAATGCGATGAAGTGACCGAATGGGACAGCCAGGGAAGGATGTTGAGCGGAATTGGATGGTTCAAGTTCAATTTCTACCTGGATGACGGAGGGCTTTTGAACTTTGGGGGCGACCTGGTATATATCAATCCGGAAAGGACATACTATTGGTTGTGTAACGGGCCCGGAAACTGTTCTGAGGGGCCGATGTGATATTAAAATGACATCAGAAAAGTGCGAGAAAATGACAAAAGAGAAATGAAGGTCGTCCCTGCTTCACACTTCATAGAATTCCATCTGTATTGACATGTTCTGGGCTTGGGCGGTATTGTTGGTGGCCCTTACCAGATAGTTTGTTGACTTCTTCAATATCCATTCGCTTCCCCATCTGACCTGGCCGCCGACTTTGCTGCCGGTCGTCCCGCCTTCGACCATGCTCTGGCTCAAACCTGTTCCGACGGCGCCTATGGTGGGGCCCTGATATGCCCTGGCATCAGAAGTGTTGCGTGTGACCCTGTTCATGTCGTTTATGGCAAGTGCCGTACCGGCGGCAGTGATGGTGGGGCTCTCATAGAGGTAGATAAGCGCCTGCCCTCCGGACACTATATGAAAAACGGCATGAAGCTCCTTGTTCGCCCCAGCCATAACCAATATGTCGGCATTCGCAGCCGAAGCAACTTGGGTGAAGATATACGAAGCCTCGAACATTATCCCGTCATGGGTGGCGTCGTGGGGAACTTCGATTGTCACTATGCCCTTGCGCTTCGAGTCTACATTGGCGACGTCCGAACCATCCCACACCCTCACCTTATCAGCCTTGCCGCTTTGTGCTATCTTAGGCATTCAATCACCCGATATTTTGCCAGAGCTCTATGTCTACCTGCGCATTTGCGGTCTCGCACATCACGTATATGGATTTTATGCTCCTGTTGGGCGCGGTGTTCTCTGAAAGGACCTGGCCGGAGGGCAGGACCATGGTGGTCGAGTGCGCGGGCTCGAAGGAGTAGTAAAGGTCGTAGTCCCCCCTTGCCCTCATCTGCCATGTGACGACATCGACAGGGAGCCTTATTTCATACCACGTCCCGGCCTCATTGAGTATGTGGTTTATGATGTGCGGCCTCGTCGGCCTTATTTCCTCTGTTTTTGTCACGTTCGGATTGCCCTCCTGGGCAGCTAAAACATAGGCAGGGGCAGACGGCTGCGGAACTGATGCTTCGGGCCTCCTGAATATGACCATTGCCACTATCCCGACGATTGCGACTATGCCGAGCGCAACCGCGACAAAAGCCAAATCCAACCTTTCGCCCATATTAAATATTTGTATCTCTTATAATAATAATTATGGACAAGCGCCTCAACGCCCTGGCGTGGCAGTATTACGGGAGACCCTTCAATGAGCTCTGCGGAGACAGGAAGAATGTTATTCTGAGATTGGCGAGATGCTACTCCTGAATGTCGTATTTTATAAAAACGATCTAATCCTATAATATGGACAAGAAACTGTGGCACGGGACATCGAGGGCCCTGGGGTTGTGCATCGAAAGGGAAGGCCTGAAATCCGCCGGCTGCGCCATAGTTCCCGAAGAACTGAGGAAAAGCTGCTACTCGGAGCCCGGCTACACATACTTCACCGACGACATGGACATGGCGAAGCTGTTCGCCTGCGGCACGGCGGAGAAAGTCGGCATCGGAAAAACGGGGCAGATATTCGAGATTGTTGCGAACGGGGTTAAGGTCGAGAAGGATCCCCTGCTGCCTTTGAGCAGTTTCAGGCACAAGGGGGACATACCGCCGGACAAAATCAAGTCGGTTGCGGTTATCGACTGCAAGGAAAGGATAAAGAAAGGCCAGACGTGGTGACAAAAGCCGCTTCTTAAAGAAACCGAAAGCTTTAAATATCACCTTGCTATAAGAGTATTATGAATAACCGTGCGGGGCGTCAGTCACCCCCGATGCCCCGCGCACACCCCCATAAAGTTCGAGGGAAAGAATGAAATGCGAGATATGCAAGAAGGAAAGAAGATTATGGTCTTTAGCTGACGGTGTTTGCGGAGTGTGCGCAGACAAGGCATTCAAGATAGGACTGAAGATTTTGAAATCCGGCGGCGAACATGAAAAGTCTAAAATTCCTTGTGAAGTGTGTGGAAGTTCACAATGCATGACGGTGGACGATAAAAACGCGGTTTTAGTGCACCAAGACTGGTGCAAATTTAAAAAGGAAGAAAAAAAGATAATCGCCCGGATTCAAGAAGCCGTGAAGGAATTGCAGGGGAAAACATGATACCGGACACGATACCGGAATTCAGGGCGTGGCACAAGGAAAAGAAGAAGATGATATTCCTCGAGAAGCCGGAAGACATGATAGAGTTCTCGACAGATGCGTGGAGAATGATACGGTGGGACGACAATTCTGGAACCCTTGCCGATAACACGAATTCAATCCTCATGCAATCCGTGGGCCGCAAGGACAAGAACGGCAAGGAGATTTTCGAAGGAGATATAGTTTTGTTTCATACAGCAAAAGGTGGGGAAGTCTCATTTACAGTTGTATGGAATGATGAGGGTCTTAATTATAATATCTGGAAACCCCATGGGACAGAATCTTTGAAAGTAATCGGCAATATCTACGAGAATCCAGAGCTTTTAAAGCTGGTAAGTTAGCATGGCAAAACTGAAGTCATTGTCGTATGAGAAGAAGACAGGAGTGGCATACATAGAGGTCGAGGGATGCTCGACGGCGGACGTGAAAGGGCTTCTGGAAACCGTTCATTTTCTGGAATCTATGAAAGAGGCGCCAACAGAAAAGGAAATGGAAATTGTAAATGTAGTAAAAACTACAAAACCCGTTGAGGAAACCGACAAAAAGCAAATTCCGGATATCATATGCGCCAAGTGCGGGAAACCCGTGAAAATGACCAGCCCTTACAGCAAGCGGAAGCTTTG
>Ga0315277_10013378_pt1 | contig 10225 bp, 6 predicted proteins | sample YL17G05_15_MG_FD_203695 | JGI IMG/M metagenome (GOLD analysis project Ga0315277, IMG submission 203695) | Sediment microbial communities from Yellowstone Lake, YNP, Wyoming, USA - YL17G05_15 | ecosystem: Environmental > Aquatic > Freshwater > Lake > Sediment | place: USA: Wyoming | collected...
TTCAATTAATTCTAAAATATTTTTGCGAGACGTTTTGCTTTGCGAATTGCTTTTTCGAGGCGTTCGTTTGCGATTTCATTCCCGGCGAGAGTTGGTTCGATAACAATCGACGTTATCTCCGTGAACCCAATATATTCAAGCGCCCATTCGAGATAAGGTTTCTGGAAATCTATTTTTTTCTTCGCTCCTTTATATTCCCCACCTCGCGCAAGGAAACATACTACAGGTTTGCCGGTGACATATCCGATTCGTTCGCCATCCTTATATCCAAAAGTAAAAGTAGGATGTGTTATCAAATCGATATATTGTTTGAGTTTATATGGAATGCCGAAATTCCACATTGGGACTGCGATTACATATTTATCGAACGATTTGAAATGGTCGATTATCGTTTTGATTTTCTCCCATGCTGATGTCTGCTCTTCGGTCAGTGCACCGCCGCGTGTGAAAGCATATCGTCCGGTGACAGCATGAAAGTCGAACTCCGGAAGATTTGCCGTGAACAAATCCAAAGTGACGATTTCATCATCGGGATGCGATTTGCGATATGATTCAACAAACGCGTTAGCTGCTCGCACGGAGTATGAATCATCCTCACGTGGAGATGCCTTGATGTATAGAAGTCTTGCCATTAAATACCTCCGAGAGCGTAGCCCGGCATCGCGCATTCAATAAAGGTAGTTTCAACATGAGATTTCTGCTGCGGGATGCTGGATTACATATTTAAATTTCATTAATAGTATACATGGAAGCAAAAATAATCTATCCGAAAAAATGGCAGCTTGTGTATTTATAAGCTGCCATGGATATTTAATGTTATTTACAGGGTTACCAGAGTTTAATTACTCGCAAACCACTGTTGTCAGCAGCGACATACGCGTAACCATTTGAGACATAAACTCCTTTTGCGTAGCCGGGTGTGTCAACAGACTTTACTATATAAGCTGATTCAGGTGGTTCTACATCTATAATCAGTAAACCGGAATCGTAATCAGCAATATACGCATAGCCATTGGAAACGTAAATATCTGATATGGAACTGGATGTATTTATAGAATTTACTATATATGCCGATTCCAGCGGTTCTATATCTATTATCTGTAAACATTGGTGAGCATCTGCAACATATACGTAACCATTGGATTGATAAACACTTTTAGCAACATCTGGAACATCCACATCTTTAACGATATATGCTGATTCCGGTGTTTCTATGTTTATTATCTGCAAACCTGAACCACCGCCCGTGGCATACGCGTAATTACCGGATACATAGACACCATAAACATCACCATGTGTGTCTATGGTTTTCATGATGAATGCGGATTCAGGTGGTTCAACATCGATTATTTGCAGACCGGAATATTCGTCCGCAACATACGCGTAACCGTTGGATACGGAAACATCTTGTGAATAACCCGGTGTATCCACTGTATTCAAAAGGTATGCAGATTCTGGTGGTGCTACGTCCACAATGCGCAAACCGCTACCGCCTACTGCGATATAAGCAATGTTATTTGATACGTAAACGTCTTTAGCCCTGCCAATATCATTCAGGGTTTTAACAATTTGCGCTGATTGGAGCGGGTCGATGTCGATTATCTTGAAACCGTAGTCACCATTCGTAATATATGCGTAACCATTGGATACAAACACGTCACCTGCGGGACAGGGAGAATCAATGGTCTTCACTATGGAAGCTGACTCTGGCGGGTCAGCATCTATAATTTGAAGACCGGAACCCCAATCAGCGACATAGGCGTATCCATTGGATGAACAAACGCCAAAGGTTTCACCGGGGGTGTCGACTGTTTTTACGATTTGCTCATAGCCGGGCGGATCCACATCTATTATCTGTAAACCATAATCATAATCGGTAACAAACGCATAGCCTCCCGATACATGGACATCCATAGCCTCTCCCGGTGTATCAATGATGTTAAAGAGATATGGGGAATTTGGTGATTGAATGTTTATTACATACAAGCCGTCAAGGCTGCCAGCAACATAGGCATAGCCATTGGAAACGTGAATCCCACGGATGACACTCATTAAAAAGTCTATTTTGCTTGCAACATATGCGGATCCCGGCGGATCAATGTCTATTATTTGAAAAACTCCAAATGGTCCTATCAAGCTATTGGATGAAGCATAAGCGTAGCTGCCTGATGTAAAAACACTCCAGACTCCCATGCCCTCATCTTTAAGAGTTTTTGCTATGTGTGCTGATTCGGGAGGCTCAATGTCTATTATTTGCAAACCGCCTTCATAATCAGCTACATACGCGTAACCACCTGAAACACTAACATCCCATGACCATCCGGGTGTATCAACGGTTTTAATAATATATGCTGTTTCCACAGGATCTATATCTATTATCTGAAGCCCAGCCATATTATCCGCGACATAGGCGTAACCGCCGGAGACATAAACGCCGCGTGCTGAATCCATCGTGTCCACCCATTTAATCCAGACTGGATTCAGAGGATTTGTTATATCAAAAATCTGTAATCCATGAATATAACTCGCTATGTAAGCATAATTGCCATAAATGTAAGTGTCGGCCGTTGAAAGATTCAACCAAGGTGGAGTTACATCTACCGGATTTAATGGTGTATGTCCTTCAACCTTGGTTTCGAATTCATTGTGCATTGCGGTATTGGTTGTCTTGTCGTATGCCTTCACAAGCAGTCTATAATTCCCTTCCGACGAAAAATTATCATTGTTGAAAAATCCCTTAAACCAGTATTTGTTCTCTTGTGGTGCAACACTGAAAAACGAAAGCGATTTTGTTCCAGTGAATAGTTCGGGAGATTCGATAAGGACATCGCCTATTTCATTTAGTTCATGCCAATCAAGAAGTCCAACCTCAATGCTTGTATCTCCTCCCTCTGGCGTGAGACCGTTTCCGATTTTCGCATCAATCTGAACAGGTTCCTTTGCGTTATCAACTGCCGGTTGCGATGGATTCGGGTAGTTAGTCGAAATATCAACCACAAGCTTGAATTGCATCGGACCTCCGAATCCGCTAAGATTCAAATTCCATCGCTGAGTCTCACTCGTAACTCCGGTACTCGACCAGACTCTGAATGGTTCATTTTTGAAATATGCCTTGAACGGATTTGTATTACCGGGGATCGAACCTCCGAGCTCATCAAACAGCTTTGTGTATCCATCGGGTTCCCTGACGACTCTGTTGTTTCCGATTGCATTTAAATTGGGATAATTGAAACTGACTCCGGGATTGGCTGGAAGGATTGCGATTACTCGCGGATCGAAGCCATCGATCCCGCTTCCGGGCAATGGATGTGTCAATTTCATATCCGCCCAGAAGCTGGGTGTCCATCCATAGCCGGTGATTGTAAGAACATTCGGAAACAGCCGCGAAAGAGGAAAGTGAAATAAAGCTGAGCGTTCAACCGCAGTAACAGAGAATATTTCTGTCGATGGATCAATAAGCGCATCATAAACAGCGAGTATGTGGCGATTATCCGTCGGGATACCAAATGAATCGGGGATATCCTGCGAGATTGACGATTGTGTTTCAGGTATCACAGGCGATTCATGCCCTGAACATGAAACACAGAATAACACGATGCAAACGGCAATCGCGATAATTAATAAAGGCCTTGAACGACTCATGATTGAGCCTCCCTATGATTAAATGAATGGGATAAAAGATTATGAATATTTTTTGTTACTTTTATTTTAATAGCTTGAGATGGTTTTCCGCAAGGGGGGAAAGCGAAAAAATGGGGACAGTCCCGGATAACGATGTCAAGTTGAATGTTATTTATTTACTCTTCTAAAGCATGAAATAATCGATTATCTATCAACAGGGACTGTCCCCATTTTTTCACTATTTGGAAAATGTACATAAGGAAGTACAATATCAGTCCTTGGATTATGCATGTATATCGTTCAATAGATGATTTCACTCCGCCGCAAGAGGGCATGTCGATTTTCATCGGTAAAGCGGATGCTCTCCATCTGGGGCATATTGCGCTTATCAGCGAGATGTTACAACTCTCTGACAAGCTGGATTCGAAAGCTGGCATACTCTCATTAATACCGGATGCATCGAATCCGATTTTCGATTCTGAATCGCTGAGATTCATACTTACAGAGGAGGAACGCCAATCGTTTTTGTCCAACTGGCCGATCGATTATTTAATCTATCAGAAAATGACGAGGGAATTCACCTCAATCGCTCCAAATGATTTCGTGACTCAAATCCTTGTTGATAAATTAGCTATCAGGGGTGTGGTAGTCGGATGGGATTTCAAATTCGGATTGTCGAGAGGCGGAGATACTGAACTTCTCGCGCGACTTTCGCCGGAACTTGGTTTCAGATTGAAAATAATCAAGCCGGTTATGGTTGACGATCGACCGGTAAAAACAACATTGATACGCGAGCTTCTTGATATGGGGAAGGTTCGAGATGCCTGGAGACTTCTCGGTTATCCGTTTTTTGTAAGCGGGATTGTTGTTGAAGGAAAAGGATTGGGACGAGAGCTCGGCTTCCCGACTGCGAATATTCAGGTACCCCCGGAGAAAATTCTTCCTCGGAAAGGGGTTTATGTCGGTCGAGCTCTCTTTGATGACACGTGCAAGTGGGGATTGATAAATGTCGGAACTCGCCCAACTGTAAGCGATGAAGAGAAAATCAATGTTGAAATCTGGTTAAAAGATTTTTCAGGTGAGCTATATGGTTCCAGTATAAAAATTGAGTTCTTCACTTTTGTTAGAGAAGAGAAGAAATTTTCATCAATGGATGAATTAAAAATACAGGTTGAAAAAGATAAAAGGGATTTGGAATCATTTATAGGCATTTAAAAAATGGGGACAGTCCACAAATATTTAGTTTCTTTGTTCGTTCTACAAGTTGCATTTTACTTTTATCTTTGCATATGCGATTTGCCGAGTTGGGACTGTCCCCATTTTTTCACATTTACATATGGGATTTAGTGTGGTAAACTTAAAAGTTTGATGCTTAAATACAAGGTCGGAGGTTTGATGTTTTGGCTGTAACGAAAGAAATGAAGACCGATTCCATAAAGAGGTTTCGGAAACATCCCAAGGATACGAGTTGCACCGAGGTACAGGTAGCCTTGTTGACGATGCGTATAAACAACCTGAATGAGCATCTGAAAGATAACAAGCATGATTATCATTCCCGCCAGGGATTATATAAAATGGTGGGCAAGAGACGCCGTCTACTGAATTACCTCGCAAACCAAAACGTTGAGCGATACCGTAAAGTTCTTCAAGAGCTCAACCTTAGGAAATAACAAGGAGCCCTGATGGTACCTGAAATTCATCGCGCCGAGGTTGAAATCGGAGGCAAGAAATTAAGCTTTGAGATAGGACGAATTGCGCTTCTGGCTAACTGCTCGGTTCTGGTACGCTATGGCGATACCGAATGCCTTGTCAGCTCGGTCATGTCGAGGGAGGATCCGAAGAATATCACGTTCACACCGCTTACTGTCAATTTCGAAGAGAGAATGTATGCTGCCGGGAAGATACCCGGAGGCTTTATGAAACGTGAGGGTCGTCCGGGCGAACCGAGCATAATCGCTGGACGAGTAATCGATCGCCCAATCCGTCCTCTCTTCCCGGAGAACTTTAGAAATGAGGTTAATGTCACCGTAATGGTGCTCTGCACCGATGGTGAGAACTTACCGGACATGATTGGATTGAACGGCGCTTCCTGCTCACTTCTCCTCAGCGATATTCCTTTCACAACACCTTTGGCTGGTGTGAGAATCTCCCTGCTTGATGGCGATTACGTAATCAATCCGACCTACTCTCAGAGAGACAAGTCGAAAATGGAACTTGTAATTGTCGGTACTCGCGAAAAGGTGGTCATGATTGAAGCCGCCGCTGATGAAGTCTCAGAGAAAGACATAATCGAAGCGATTCATATCGGGCAGAAAGAGATAGTGAAGATTTGCGGCTGCATTGAGGAATTCCGGTCACGCGCCGGGCTTGAGAAAAAAGCGCCGGATGAACCGTTTGAACTTCCACAGGAAATAAAAGAACAGGTTGAGAATATAATTAAAAAACGCATTGATGATATATACAACGCTACTGCAAAGAAAGATAGAGAAAGAGTTTTCAAGGAAATCAGCACTTCGGTTAATGAGTTAATCGAGGAAAAGAGCAAGGAGGAGACTGAGGAGCCGATCGAGGCTGCTATTCTTGCTGCATGGGCTCATGATTATGAGTTCAAAACGATAAAGAAGATAATTCGCAAGGATATTCTTGAGAAAGGACGACGCCCTGACGGTCGAAAATTGAAAGAAATTCGTCCTATCTCCTGCGAGGTTGGATTAACTCCGAGAGCGCATGGAACGGGCTTGTTCACACGCGGTGAGACGCAGGTGCTATCGACCGTGACACTCGGCGCCCCCGGGGATTTGCAGGTTCTCGATGATATACATCCGTACATTGAAAAACGGTATCTTCATCATTATCAGGCTCTGCCGTTCTCATATGGAGAGACAGGACCATTGCGCGGTCCGGGACGACGCGAGATAGGTCATGGCTCGCTTGCCGAAAAGGCTGTCAAACCGATGATACCCGACCAGGAGCAATTCCCTTATGTGATAAGAGTTAACTCCGAGGTTATGATGTCCAACGGATCGACATCCATGGCATCCGCTTGTTCGAGTACTCTCGCTCTCATGGATGCCGGTGTGCCGATTAAAAATCCTGTCAGTGGAATCGCGATGGGGCTTGTGATTGACGATAACGGTAAACACTGTATCTTCAGCGATATAATCGGCACCGAGGATTTCATGGGTGACATGGATTTCAAAGTCGCGGGTACATCGAATGGGATTACGGCAATCCAGATGGATTTGAAAATAAATGGCATTACTGTAGAACTGATAGATGAAATTCTTGCGCAGGCGAAAGAGGGGAGGGCATTCATCCTGAAGAGAATGCTCGATACACTTCCAGCTCCTCGTCCGGACCTGAGTCCATTCGCGCCGAGAATCACAATCCTTCATATCAAACCGGAGAAAATTGGTGAGGTTATCGGTCCGGGCGGAAAAATGATCAGGAAGATAATCGAAGAGACCGGTGTTGATATCGATATTGAAGATGACGGTCGTGTTTATGTGACATCAGCTAGCGCTGAAAATGCGGCAAAGGCTATACATATAATCGAGGAACTCGTGGCTGAGGTCGAGGTCGGTAAAGTGTATCTCGGCAAGATTACGAGAATCGAAAACTATGGCGCGTTTGTTCAGATACTTCCGGGTAAGGATGGTCTTCTGCATGTTTCTCAGATTTCAAGAGAACGAGTATCAAGGGTCAGCGATATCTTGAAAATTGGTCAGGATATTTTCGTCAAGGTACAGGGAATTGACGAGATGGGAAGGATCGATCTCACCTCGATAGGAGTAGAGGGCAACAAGGAAATTGACGCTCTGAAGCACGGCTCAGGATACGAAAACAGGGATGAATCGAGAGAAGGCGGATACAGGGATAAACCGCAGTCGGGTACATCTCGTGGCGGGTATGGTGAAAAGCGCGATTCAGGCTACCAGGGAAAAGACAAACGCAGAGGCTATAACGACCGGGATCGCTGATATCATCAGGATTGTTATCCAGAAAATATTATAAGGACGAATATAACATTCGATATAATGGGGACAGTCCCAAACATAGAGATTAAAACCTTGTGGACTGCCCCAATTTTTATATCACAAGCAATGATAAACAAAACAAGAAGAAGAGAATCCGGAGGTGTCATGAAACGAGGTCGTGGCTCTCGAAGGTGCGCATTGGAAAAACATGAGATTACAAGTGAGGAACCGATCCGGATGAAAATCCGCAAAGGCCCTCTTTTTATCTTCGAGGAGATGCCATGGTTGAAAAGCGCATCTGTCGGATTTTTCGTTCCCACGGGAAGCGCAAGCGAATCAAAGGAAATCGCCGGGATTACACATTTCATCGAGCATCTCGTCTTCAAGGGAACCGAGACGAAATCGCCGAGAGATATCGCTCTCGCGTTTGAGGGTTCCGGTGGGATGTTAAACGCGTCAACAGGCAAGGAATTCCTCGATATATTCGGACGCATCGGCTCACGACATCTCAAACGCGGCTTCAATGTAATTGCCGATATGATACTGAATCCGCGATTCCTTCCATCGGATATCGAAAAGGAAAAAGGGGTCATACTCGAGGAAATCCGCATGGTAAATGATATCCCCGAGCAATTCCTTTTTGAAAAATTCTCGAAGCAGATTTGGGGTAAAAGCTCTCTCGCGCGATCGATTGCGGGCGATGCGAAGTCGCTGTCATCCATTAAATTGAAAAATATTCGGAAATGGTTTCACGAGCATTTCGATCCATCGAGGATTATTATTTCAATTTCGGGAGATGTTGATAAAGAATCGGTAATTGGATGGTGGAAGGAGATTTCCGGTCAGAAGAACCATGTTGAGGTGTGCAAGGAACGATCGATTGAGCATGAAATCAAACCGCTAAAGCCCGATTGGAATCCGGGTGTGAAAATATACAGGCGTGATTTTGAACAAGCCTCGGTGGTTATGGGATTCCCGGCGCCATCAGCGCATATGACCGAACGATATTCGTTCAGCATAGTGGAGACTCTCCTTGGTGGAGGAATGGGAGCGAGACTTTTTCAGGAAATCCGCGAGAAATCAGGATTGACTTATGATATCGACTGCGGTTATTCGCCATTACGAGGAACCGGTGTATTCACCGTAGATTCAGCGACCGCGCCGGACCTCCTTTTCCGTCTAATAGACCGTATCCTCGGTGAATTGAGGAAAATCAAATCGAAGAAAGCAACCGGAACCGAGCTTGAGAAAGTGCGGGATTTTGTGGAAGGCGGCACGCTTTTAGGTTTGGAATCGTCATCGAACAGGATGATGCGCAACGGAATGTCCCAGATGTATCTTGGGGAGATAATACCAATGGATATCGTCATGGGGCATCTGAAACGGGTAACGGCAAGCGATGTATTAAAAACCGCGCACGAGTATTTCACCTTGAATAACTTCGCCTGCGGAGTTCTCATCCCCAACGGAATGATGGATGATTCAACGGTTCACGACAAAATCATGAAAATCGCCGAAAAGCATCTTGGATAAAACATTAAGTCGTTACGCAAGAGACGAGAGAAATTAATTCAGAGGGACGGTGAAGATGATTTTGGTGCCGCGCATGGGCTGTGAAGTTATCTGAAGTGTTCCGTTGGCATCATCGGCACGTTCCTGCATACCCAATAAGCCGAATGAGCTGTATTCATCGGTAGGTTTGTCTTTTCTGGATTTCAGGTCGAATCCACAACCGTCATCCTCGACGATGAGAATCACCTTATCCGCAAGATATTTCAGGTGCACCCATGCGTGGTCGGCGTGAGCGTGCTTTTTGATATTGCTGAGGGATTCCTGCGCTATCCTGAAGATTGCGAGGTCGATATCCGGGTCGAGCACATGTTCCTCACCCTCGATAAGGAGCTCGACCTTTGTCTCCGACATGGATGGATTATGCTGGATTATTTTTTTCAGAGTAGCTGTTAAACCGAGGTCCTGGAGAGTCATCGGTCGGAGGTCGAATATGAAATGACGGATTTCGTTGAGCGCTCCCTGAGCTATTTCCTTGACTTTCGTCATCTCCTCGGGCACAGCATCCGGTTTCTGAGCCATCATTTTATGGATTATATCGAGCCTGAATATTACATTGGCGATAGCCTGCGCGGGACCGTCATGGATTTCTCTCGCGATTCTCTGACGTTCGAGCTCCTGCGACCTGATTATGGCGGATGTTCCGGGTAGCGCTGCTGAGGCTCTCTGAAGTTCCTTGCGCTCCTGGACTGTTTTCTGAGTCCTGAAAAGTGTCTCGAAGTTCGATTCGAGTAGGCTCACTTTTTCGATAATGTCGCTGTATGTATTCAGAATTGTATTGAATTTATCGGAGACCATTACACGCGCCTGGTCTTCATGAGCCTCGTTTCCGATATCATCTATGGCGTTGGCCAGTCCCTGGTTTATGTCCTTGACCGATTGAATTTTTTCCGCGAGTGTCTTTTTAAGGCAAAGGTTTTCATGGAAAGCCTCGATGCGCCTTATTAAATCCTTGAACTGCCCCTCAAGCTCTTTTATCGATTGTCCCGTCTGCTTGCGCAAATCCATCTGAAATTCGATCAGGACTTCCTTGAAAGACCAGAGCAAGCTCAGAACCT
>Ga0315277_10013379_pt1 | contig 10223 bp, 7 predicted proteins | sample YL17G05_15_MG_FD_203695 | JGI IMG/M metagenome (GOLD analysis project Ga0315277, IMG submission 203695) | Sediment microbial communities from Yellowstone Lake, YNP, Wyoming, USA - YL17G05_15 | ecosystem: Environmental > Aquatic > Freshwater > Lake > Sediment | place: USA: Wyoming | collected...
ACATGCTGCCTATCTTTGAATGTCAATAAATTCATAGAATTTCTCATATTTCTTACAACAGGAGAAAAATCGTCTTCCTTTTCTAACATATGGGCAAGATAACCTATATTGCCATCTCCGCTTATAGCAATCTTTTTGTATTCATAGTCAAATATAAAACCTGTCGAAACGGTGCTACCGTGATTATTTATACATACATCAACATGCAAATCATTAATTCGTTTATTATATCTGTTATGACTTAGAAAAACTAAGTTGGCAAAATCGGCGAGTTTAACCAATTTTGAAGGTTTACTCCAAACTGTTTTAAGTCCAAGATCTTCCAACAAGCCACGTAATTTTTCTCCAACAAACTTTTCAGCATACAGATTAACTCTTTCTTCTGCCTTTTCTTTAGGTCCTCTCATAAGCAAGAAATCCACTAAACTTCCCAAATGGTCATTATGCGTATGCGTTATGAAAACATTCTTGATATCATTTAAACGCTTATCAGATGGTAAAACCCTCGGAAAATCTATAAGATATCGTTCATCTGCTTCCAACAAAAAGCATGAGTTTCCAAGCGGAGTTTTAGGGTCTGCATTGCCAATTCCTAGAGGAGTTATCTTCATTGTGGCTTTAGGCGCCAAAACCTTGCACTTCATATAAGCACTTGCTTTAGAGTAGCTCTCTGTGGATAATGGCTCATGATAAAAATCTATGAGACCGCTATGATAAGTTATTTCAGGTGAATTATTCATATTGTTAAGATCCCATTTCAGAACTCTTTTGTTGCTTGCAGCAATAACTTTGCCATTATCTTCATACAATGACTTTACCTTGCCTTTGATGCGGAAAGTTTGCTCAACTATGTTTTGCTGATTTACTATGGCTATCAAATCCCATCTGTTAGAATGACCTTGCTGCGGCGATTCTAGCGCATAAAATGTTAACTTTTCTAAGTCTGCCATTTTAAATCCTATAAACCCTACCAGGTTCTGCTATTTGTGGCCTGGGCGTACCATACTTTATTCTCAAGTGACTAAAAGCGTTCTCAAAGCGAGCTGGTAGATGCGCAATATGCGTTTTTGATTCCAAATCATCTGGCAAATTTTGCATCAATACGCGGATATCTGTATGCACTTTATAACCTCTATCAATTTTTTTATCATAAATCGTTGCTTCATGAAATAACAAATTGCATGTGGAAAACCAAGTTATTGATTGTTGATCTACCAGTTTACATAAAACATCATATTTATAGTTATTAATACGCTTACTAAATTTACTTTCATTTACGCTGTTCCGCATTGCTGAAATGCCAGGATCTATACTTTCAACATAACTTGCTAACATATACTTATAACTTGGTATATTTTGCAGATTTTGCCTAACCAATTCTGAATTCTTAGCTCTTTCTACCTCTCTCACATATTTTACGTAATTTTTATCCAAATCTTTAGATAATCTATGTAATTTCCTTTCGCCAATATAATTAGTATCTGAACTATATCCTAATATTGAATTTTTGTACTGGAATTTAAACCCAATTGTCGGGCTAGTACCATGCATATTTATGCGCGCGTCTATTTTTATCGGACCTTTTTGATAAGGTTTAAATGGATTAAGTTCGTGAAACTTAAAATTATTGCCAAATAAATCTAAAAAGTGCGGGCCTTCATCCAAAGACTCTACTTTCTTTAAAATTTGTGCATAAACATCCTTTGTACAGTACAAATTTGTTTTTTTATTGTGCTTTGCAAGCAAAAGGTCTTGCAAACCGTCTAAGTGATCTCCATGGGCGTGCGTTATGATTATATTATTTATAATGTCATACGACAAGCCTTCTTCATTCAGCAAATATTTAACATTAGCAGGATGATCTACTAAATAAAATTGGTCTGCTTTTATGACAAAAGTTGTATGTGGATCTGTTACTGAATTGCCGGTTCCTAATATTCTTACGTTTATATTTTCGCGTGATGTTTGCATTAAATTTAATTCATTTATTTTTGAAAGATGCTTATTTGAGAATTTCATGACTTCTGGGAAATCTTTCTTAAACTTAGAAATTGTTATATTAGACTCTGCCGAATCTGAAGATATCAAACATTGTTCTGCTTCATTAAAATGCCCTACAGTACAAGAATTTACATCATCCCTAGTATTATAATAATCTATAGCTTGCGTTTCCAAATTGCACGAAACCGCACTATAAGGCTCTACTTTAATCAAAAATTTATCCCTTAAACCTTGTGCAAGAATAATTGGCTGCTTGCCACAAGTTGCATTAATTAATTTTGCCGGATTAAAATACCGATTAATAGGTATTTTTATCTGTTTCTCAAACGTAGGCGGGTTTTCATTAAAACTCAATTTGTATACATCTAAAATAAGATTTGCATCTTTTTTTTGACCGAGTACAAGTAGCTTATCATTTGGAATAACGCATGCTAACTGATCACGTTCTGAGGGGTATGTATTTATTATTCTAGCGTTTTCATCTCGGACGCAAATGCTTCTATCTGCACCACCATCAACAAAGGGGTTATCTGAAGCATCGTTCGTGACAAAAAATAATTTTGAATCATTAGTGCAAGCCCATAAACCATATATCTGCTTGCGACTATCTTCCGGTTTGTAATGCTGACATTTCAATTCTCTTTCCTCCTCTTTTATCAAACAAAAATTCTCAACACATTTTGAATGAGGGTCATCTATACTTGCAACTATGTGGATAGTATCATTCACTAAAATTGCATCCAAGTGGCCTATTGAATCATATTCGCGCGGACCATATACGTCAAATCTTGATACATAAGTATCTTTTATTGGATGAAACCAAGGTTTATCAGCCCATATTGCTATCTTACCTTCTGAATCACCTGTTACAATCTTATTAGTGCCATTTTGTTTAACAACTTTAGCACAAGTTATACCCTTGATTACTTCATTATCGGGCAATACCACAAGTTTAGAGTCTTCCCTACTAACTGCAAGTATCTTTGTCTCCAAAGTTTGCGGTTTCATGTATATGCTGCAGTAAACAAGTCTTAAAAAGGTATCTAAAATCAGATGCGATAAACTGCGCGTTCTTTAAGGATTTGTATAGTCCCCGCATAATGTTCCTGAAAGCTAGGTGGTAGATGGGCCAAAAACATTTTTGATTTTAAGCCTAATGGTAAGCTCTCCAGCTCTCCTACGTGTGTATGAACAGGGTCATTCAAATTATCTGTTGCTTCATGAATTAGCATATCACAATTTGAAAACCAGCCTGCTCGCAGCGGAAATATTCGCTTTCCAAACTCTTCTATTGCCTGGCTTTTTATTTCTGCTTCAGTTTTATTGAAAAAATTCCTATTAAAAATATCCTGCGCTACCAGCTTAAAATTTCCAACAGCAGCTGCAATTTTATCTCGCCAATTATATCCTAGATAAATTGCCCCTTCCTCTCCTTCACGAACTCCTTCAGGGTCAGCGTCTATTGGATTTTGATACCACGCAGCCTGTTCGACTCCTTCTTTAAATTTCTCATAAGCATCTCTTGTCTGTGATTCAATCTGCTGAGTATATTTGCAATCTGAGCTATAACCTAACGTCTTACCCTTGTAAGACATCATAAAACCAATTGTAGGCACACCCTCTTCATGAATATTGTCGCGAATATCTATTTTTAGACCTTCATTTTCATAAGGTTTACCTGTTTTTAGTTCACAAAAATTCAAAATGTGCGACTCACCTTGCTGTCTTATCCAATTACTAAGTTTACCGCGTGCTTGGCGATAAATTTCTCTTGTCGTATAGATATTTATTTTTTTATTTGCAGCTATCTTTTTCAACAAAAATTGTTCAAACCCATTGAAATGATCTGGGTGTGTATGCGTAAGAATTATGTTATTAATTTCAGATAGTTCTATGTCTGATTCGCTAAGCAAATTTTCAAGTGTTGGCGGACAATCAACAAGATATTTTCTGTCTGCATCTATTATAAAACTCGTATTATTTCTGCAAAATATATTGCCATTACCTAATACAGTAACTTTAATACTTGGACGTTCAATGTAAAAAGTCTTGCGATGGCCATTTTTATCTAATAATTCGCGATCCATTAATCTATCAAATAAATTTTTAGCTCTCGATGGTTCAAAATATTTGTTATTGAGACCCTGATCAAATATCTGTAATTCTAATCCTAAACGCTTTACTTTACTGCTAGTAGGCCAAAAATCATGTGCAAACAATGTCGCATCTGAAATTAATGACGAATCCATAGGCCCTGATTTTGAGTGCTGCACAAACAATGAAAAGCTGGAAATACTTGGTACAAAACAGCCTTTCTTTGAAATTTCACTGGGCGTTATAGCCGCAACTGGAAAAACTGAATCCTTATAAACAATATTGCCTCTATCGTCTTTTAACAACGTAAAGACGTTGAGTTTTTTCTTTTTCAAAAATCGCGTATCAAACGTGTAATAACCACCTAAAATAAACCTGCCATATTTAGAGAAGAAATTAAGTATATTACTATTTGCGGGTAAATTAACTTTGTTCAAATTACCAATAATTTTTGATTCTAGATTTTCGTCAAATTGTACTATTTTTTTGTCATGTGATAAAGCAAATATTTTATTATCGTTAACTGAAAATTTATCAATTTTACCACAAGTTCGTACAATAGCCTTATGGCCTAAACTTGGCATTAAAGATAACAATCCTATTGTACTGTTTTTAGCGTTGTTTGCTCCTACTACAAAATAGGGTTCATTTTGCTTATAAACAATATCAATAAATTCTATACCCCCAACACCTTGCTCTAATTTAAATTCGGTATTAATATCCATAATAACTTGTGAACCAAGGCCATACACTGATATCTTTTCAAGGTTGGATTCGGTGTTTTCCATTTATATACTGCAGTAAACAAGTCTTAAAAAGGTATCTAAACAAGCCTATACTTCCTCATTGGCTCAAGCAATTTCAGCCCTTCTGGACACTTAAAATTGTCTGGTGTATGTACGATGTACATCTTATTTCTGATTTCTTCTGGCAGTTTCTCTAACTCGCCAATATGAGTATGTACTGGATCGTTAGGGTTATTTGTTGCTTCATGAAGTATTATATCACAATCTTTAAACCAAAGCACATTTTTCCGAGAATAACTCATAATTACATTTTGTACCATTTCACTGAGAGATCCAGCCGCAGTAGGCCACAGCATACAAGCGGGTTTCATGCCTCTCGCATCGAGGTCATGGTTCATGAATAAATCTAGTGCACAACGTGCAACCTTTTCAGAAATTTGCATAATTTGTGCCATGTATGCTGCAACCATAGCATCATCTATGCCATCTCTAAAATCTTTTTTGGATTTGTCTCCCTTTATATTTAATCCTTCGCTATCTACTTTTTTGGCAAATTTATAAAACAAATTTAAATTATCTAATTCTTTTGTATAACTTGTAGAATTAAATTTATGATCTGAACTATAACCTAATACCTTATTTTTATAATTTAATTTTAATCCTATAGTTGAACTATCGCCATGAGTATTCCAGCGGGTTTCAATTTGAAGTCCACCAGGCAGCTCATGCACTTTGTTAGGAAGTACATCTATAAAATTAATTGCTGCTTTTACATCATCATTAAGTTTATCAGTAACATCATTGAAAATTTTCTCTGTTGTTATTAAATTCACTTTTTCATTTAATTTATACGCCTTTTCATACAGCAAACTTTCTAAATCACCTTTATGGTCAGGGTGATCATGTGTCAATATTATATTTTGAACTTTAGACAAATCGCCTGCCTTATGCATATCTTTTGGAAAATCGACATAATATCTTACCCCGTTATCTAATTCTAAAGCAAAGCAGGTATTTGGCCTATTTTGGCTATCCAAATTACCAGTACCTAACGCCATAAATGTGATTGGCGCTTTATTTGCTCCAGCAATTAAATATGATGACATAACATACTCTTCATATTTATTTATTTCAAATATGTCTTTAATCTTTTTAAGATGCAAATAAAGTGGTCTAACGTGACCTAAATGATGCAAGCCTGTAGAAGAAAAATTTTGGTTATATGAATCAATAACTCCTACGATTATTTGAAGCTCATTTTCAAATAACTCATCATCAGATACTCTGACATATCCTTCAGCTTTGAGATCGGGCCCTATTTTTCTAAGCCTAACATTATTATTCAACTCTAAAACAAATTTTGGATCTTTTTTATTTTTATAACCTTCAAATAATATTTTAAATTGCTTATTTTTATCTCGCACGACAACAGGAGAATATAAACCATCAATTGAAATTATTTCAGGAAATTCTGACAATGTCGAAAGATTCCAAACATAATCCTTACCAACTATTCCCGTATAGGTTATTAAAATATTTTCGAGATTGCTTTCTCCTAAAGGTATTATATCTATACCATCTAGCGGATCAGTTTCCATCTGTATACTGCAGTAAATAAGTCTTTTAAGACTAACGCTTAGCTAAACAAATCAGTTACTATGAAATACCTATTATTTTGCTCAAAAACCAGCTTCAAGCTTCTCAAATAATCCAGGTCGTTCTTTATCAGTGTGATATGACTTCTCTTGTTTAAATGCTCGTATTTCTTGTCTTTCTTTAATTCATCTATGATTTCTGCAGGCGTGAGCTCTATTGTTTTTGAAAGAGTTCTCAGTATATCTTTCCTGCGCATAACTGCATCAAAGGTTGAACCTATCAGATTAGAGTCTGCTAATGCTTCGTTTGTTGCTGTTCGCACCCAACTTGTTAATTCCTCTTCGAATTTTAACAGCAAAAATTGGGCTAACTGTTGTACAGGAAGCTTTTCTTTAAGGTAAGAAAATTTTGGTGAATCCAGATTTTCCTTCAGGTATTTGTAGAGCGCCAAAGCGTAAGATGCATAATATGTTGTATAGAATTCGCTCTTTTCTTTTTTAGTTAACGGCCAGCCTCCATCGGGATTTTGTGCATCAAGCAGGAACTTCAATCCTTTTTCAACCTGTTTTGCAGATATATCTTCTGAAAGAATAGAAAGACACGTTATGACAAAAGCTGTACTGTAAACTGTTGACTTGTCTGCAATTGTTGCTTTAGAGGAGGGCCATCCGCCATCAGCTAATTGTTTTGACAACAGGAAATCTTTAGCTTTTTGCAAATCTCCAGACAGAGGATCCTGGCCTGCTAGCAATAAGGCAAAAGTTACATTGCCTGTAAAGGAAACTTCAGACTCTTTTGACTCATGATTAAAGCCCCAGCCAATGCCATCTGCTGCCTTATTTTTCAACAGCCAGCTTTTGCCCTTCTTTAAAGCAGATTCTCTTCCTATCCTATGCAAAGCCAAAATGACAGAATAATTTGTTAAATTATAAGTTGACGGGAAGCAAGGCCAATACCCTTCCTGCGCCTGGTGTTTTTCAAGAAACTGAATAATTTTGGGATGCTCTTTCTTGCAAGTTTCTGTATTTGACAATGCCAGTGCAATTGCCTTCCAAGCCCAAAGATCAATATGGTCTTGGTCTGTAACTTCTTCTTTCAGGCAGAAATTAATCGCTTTGCTTACAATTTGAAGATACTTTCTGTTTTTTGCTAATATTAACGTTAGAATTGCTTCGGGAGTTAAGACAATTGGTTTCTGATAATAAGGAGGTTCTTTATGGCCAAAAGGTCCTACAATTGACCATGAGCCGTCTGGCTGTTGATTTTTTTCTAAGAAGCTAGCAGCTTTCTCCAGTGCTGCTGAAACTTGTTTAATATCCATATTATAACTAATTGTTCATTATTTATAAACTTTACTGAAAATCTTTTCAGTATTGACTCAAAGTGTTCATTAATATAGCCAAAACGCCATATCAATAGGTAACATGACAAAAAACAGCGTAAGAAAACAAAGAATTAGGCATTATGATGCGCTAGTTTGCTTTATAGATGCGCTAGAAAAGCAGTATGGCCTAAATATTGTTTCAATTATTGCGATGGGTTCCTGGGGCACAGAAGAAGCGACAAAAGAAGCTGATGTAGATCTTGAGGTAATTTTTGATTCAAAATTTTTCAAACCTGAACTAACGGAAGAGCTTCATTCCGTACTTAAAAAATTGAATTTAGAAAATAAAATAGAAGCATGGGCATTAGATGAGAAAAAGGTAACGAAAGGCACTTATGTTCCTGATAATTACCCTCTGAATGTTTTCAACCACCATCTGAAATCAGTTGGTTTGGTTTTAAGAGGTAAAAATTTGCTAAAAGGCATAACTATTACAAAAATTCCTGAACATGAGATAAAAGAATTATTCAGCATAATCTTAAGGGACTTTCAGCAAGGCGGTACAGCGAAAGCTGTGCTGAAAGGTGCATTTGCTTATGTCTTAAAACAAAATGGCGGTTTGCCAATTGAAATTAAAAATCACCTTTACTATAGAGGCATATGTGAAGCTGCACAGAAATACCTTGATGAAAAGCATTTTGCAATCGTGTACAAAGCGTTAAGAGCCAAGCGTGGTCTTGGTGTAATTGATAAAGCCGAAGCGATGCGGTTTTTGAAGTTTATAGAAAAAGAGCTGAAAAGCTCTTCAGCAACTTAAATTCTTGAAATCCTTGCAAACTAGTGCTTATGTTGTATTATTGTGCATTCATGTATATAGTTGTTCTGCCATATAATCAATACAACATGACAACCGCAAACAACAATCTGGCAATGATTGACGAAAAGCTCCGTGGATTATACATACGGGCAGATATGGCATTTAGCCGTATTTTAGCAATGCTTTGCGTCTCTTTGTCTAATATGTTTGCAAAATTGCCGGAGGAAACAGCAATTGGACTAAATGTCCAAAGTGCCATATAATACCATGCAAACCGTCCAAACTTTACAGGGAAATGGGAAGTTAAGGAAGAAAGAGCTGGAAATACTGACTTATCTGAGATCAAATTCCAGACATACTGTTACGCAAATAGGAAGAAAATTGGGAATTCCTAGAACTACAGTTTTTGAAAAAATCAAAAAGCTGAAGAAAATGGAAATAGTGCCGAAATTTACATGCGTTGTTGATTTCCCAAAATTGGGATATTCCATACACGCTTTCATTTTGTTCAAGACAGATCCAAGCAAAAAAGAAGAGTTGGGGGAAGCGCTGGCAACTTCAGCGCATACAAACAATGTTGCAAAGCTTGGAAATGATTTTGACTTCATGGCAGCAATGATCTTCCAGAACATGGAGGATATGCACACATACTTAGACATACTAATACAGAAATACCAGATTAAAGAAACAAAGATAATGTATGTAACGAAAGATTTGAAGCGTGAAGGATTTTTGTCAAATAGCATGATAAAGCCCGAACTTGACGAAAATGCAGAGGAACTTTGAGCAATTCTCCATTCCAAACAACAAAAATGACAAGATTTCCTCGCGACAACTAATATCTCTATTCTGCTTTCTTAGTTTATGCTATCAGACAGGGAACTTCAGATTTTAGGGCTGCTGCGCGAGAACAGCAGGGCTACTGTTACAGAGATATCCCGAAAGGTCTGCTTGCCTAGAAGTACCGTTTATGAAAAAATAAAGAAATTTAGAAGGGACGGCATCATAAACAAATATTCCTGCCTGATTAATTTTAATCGTTTAGGACTGCCTATATGCGCTAAAATACTGTTCAAAGTAAACGGCGATGGCAAAACAAAATTGGCAGATATGCTTGCTAATTCAGAGCACACAAATAATGTAGTAAAGCTGGGAAATGAATATGACCTTATGGCTTCTTTTATCTTCGATTCTATGGACAATCTGCATAAATTCCTTGATAAGTTGACTGCAGATTGCAAAATAGAGGACTATAGAATTCTTTATGTAACCAAAGATTTGAAGCGTGAAGGATTTCTTTAACACAATTTGCGGATATTTTGACAGCTATTCTATCCAAAGTTCTGCAATTCAACTACATTTGCTAATGATTTGACTGCTTTTCCAAGTCAAATAAAATATCCTCATTCTGTATTTTAATAGACTGCAAGGTGTTAGATGCAGCAATATGAGCAAAATTGGAAATTAAACTCACAAGAGTTTGGTACAGAATTTATGAGTATAAACAGCCATGGCAATCTGGCCATTAAAGCTGGCGGATCTGAATTTGATGTTTATGATTTGGTAAGAAAATATGGCACACCTTTGGAAATTTTAGTGCCTGAAGTCATTACAAACAGGGTGCGCTGGCTTAGGCAGTGCTTTA
>Ga0315277_10013380_pt1 | contig 10223 bp, 9 predicted proteins | sample YL17G05_15_MG_FD_203695 | JGI IMG/M metagenome (GOLD analysis project Ga0315277, IMG submission 203695) | Sediment microbial communities from Yellowstone Lake, YNP, Wyoming, USA - YL17G05_15 | ecosystem: Environmental > Aquatic > Freshwater > Lake > Sediment | place: USA: Wyoming | collected...
GGAGACAGGGGTTTGCTTTTCAGAGCTCAGCGGAGATCGCCGAGGAAATGAGCAAGGGACTGCCCGCTCTTCAAGAGGCCTCCTCTCACCATTTTAGGAAAGGCCGGCCGTCATACGTGCGGGAGGATAAAGAACCCTCCGCCCGGTTTATTTCGCCGGCGGCTGCGGAGGGGACGGCACAGCCCGCCCCCTCTTCTCCTGGCGGCGGGGAGCGTCCGGATGCCCCCGATTATTACCGCGGCCTGGATCTCCGGGAAGAGGTCAGGGGTCTCAGGCGGTTGAGAGAAAAATCCAAACCTCGCGACCGGAAACCGGAAGGATAGATAGAGGAGCATCATGGCCAAGGTCCTGCGGCGAGAGCGGCTGGTGCCCAACATCCATCTGCTCGAAGTCCATGCCCCCGAGGTGGCCCGGAAGAGCCGCCCCGGCCAGTTTATTATCGTCATGTCCGATGAACGGGGCGAGAGGATCCCCCTGACCATCGCCGACTGGGATGCCAAGCGGGGTTCGGTGACGTCGGTCTTTATGCTCGTGGGAACCAGCACGGAGAAGCTGTCCTTGCTCAAGCCGGGCGATGACCTGCCGGTTTATGTCGGGCCGCTCGGCCGGCCCTCGGATATCCAGAATTTCGGGACCGTGGTCTGCGCCGGCGGCTGCTTCGGGATCGCCGCCATCTATCCCGTCGCCCGCGCTCTCAAGCAGGCCGGGAACCGCGTTCTGACGCTTATCGATGTCAAGGCCAGCTACCTTTTCTATTGGGAGGACAAGCTGAGAAAGGTCAGCGACCGGCTTTTTGTCTCGGCCCGGGACAGCCGCTATGAATCCAAGGAATACATTCCTTATAAACTCGGCTCTCTCGTCAAAGAAGAGAAGAAGATCGACCGGGTCGTGGCCATCGGCTGCACCTATCTGATGTACCGCTGCGCCGAAGCCACGCGGCCCGCCGGAGTGAAGACCATGGTCAGTCTCAACCCGATCATGGTCGATGGAACGGGCATGTGCGGCGCGTGCCGGGTGACCGCGGACGGGAAGACGAAATTCGCCTGTGTCGACGGGCCGGATTTCGACGGCCATACCATCGATTGGCCGGAGCTGTTTTCCCGCCGCAAGTCCTATTTCGATGATGAAGTGAAATCGCTGTGCTCCTTCGAGAGGGAGCGGTTCTGATGACAAGGACAGGGTGCGACGAGGGCCGGAAATGACGGAAAAGCAGGAAATTTCGGCCGAGCTCAAGGAAAGGCTCAAGGCTGAGTACGACAAAGAGTGGCGGAAAGAACTGCGCAAGTCCCTCCCGATCAAGGAGAGGATGAAGATCCCCCGGCAGAAGATGCCCGAACGCGAGCCCGACGCGAGAAACTGCGACTTCGGGGAGGTCAATAAGGGCCTGGACGAGGAGGCCGCCGTTCTTGAAGCCGGGCGATGCTGGGACTGTGCCAACCCCGGGTGCGTTTCCGGCTGCCCTGTGTCGATCGATATCCCGAGTTTCATCAAGCTCATAGAGAAAAGGGACCTCGTGGGCAGCATCCGGAAGATCAAGGAAACCAACAGCCTGCCGGCCATCTGCGGCCGGGTTTGCCCCCAAGAGACGCAATGCGAGATCGTCTGCAACTTGAGGAAGGCGACCGGGGTCCCGGTGGCCATCGGCAACCTGGAACGGTTCATCTCGGATTTCGAACGCCGTGAGGGTCAGGTGTTCCTTCCCGATATACCCGCTTCGACGGGAAGGAAAGTAGCCGTCATCGGAGGCGGGCCCGCCGGGCTGACGGTCGCCGGGGAGTTGGCCAAGAAGGGCCACCAGGTCACCATCTTTGAAGCGCTGCATATCGCCGGCGGAGTGCTTGTCTACGGCATCCCGGAGTTCCGTCTGCCCAAGGCCATCCTCAAGGCGGAGGTCGATTACCTCTGTAAACTTGGTGTCGAGCTGAGGATGAGTTTTGTCGTGGGGAAGACGGCGACGATCGAAGACCTGAAAAAGGACGGCTATGACGCCTTTTTTATCGGAACCGGCGCCGGGCTGCCCAACTTCATGCGCATCCCGGGCGAGAACCTGGTCGGCGTCTACTCGGCCAATGAATATTTGACCCGGGTGAACCTGATGAGGGCCTATCAATTTCCCGAATATGACACTCCCGTCATCCGGGGGAAGCGCGCGGCGGTCGTCGGCGGCGGCAACGTGGCCATGGACTCGGTCCGGACGGCCAAAAGACTCGGGGCCGAGCTGGCGGCGATAATCTACCGGCGGTCCCGGCAGGAGATGCCCGCCCGGGAAGAAGAGGTTAAGCACGCCGAGGAAGAGGGCATCGAGTTTCATCTTCTGACCACTCCCGTCCGTTATATCGGCGACGAGCACGGGCGGGTCAAGGCGATGGAGTGTCTGAGGATGGAGCTCGGAGAGCCGGATGCTTCGGGGCGGCGCAAGCCGGTCCCGAAGCCGGGCTCCGAGTTCATCACCGAAGTGGACCTGGTCGTCGTGGCCATCGGACAGAGCCCCAACCCCCTCATGTCCCAGACGACGCCGGAGCTCCGGGTTGGGAAATGGGGAAACCTGGAAGTGGACTGGAAGACGATGGGAACGAGCCTCCCCGGCGTCTTTGCCGGCGGGGATATCGTCCGCGGAGGAGCGACGGTCATCCTGGCGATGGGTGACGGCCGCCTGGCCGCTGCGGAGATGGATAGATACTTGAAAAACGGCCGGAAATGAATCAGTCTGGCTGTGAATTGAACGGAGGATTGAGATGAGTTGGGTCGATGATTACAAGAAAAAGCTGGTGAGTGCAGAAGAGGCCGTCTCCGAAGTCAAGATCGGGGACCGTGTTTATATCAGCGGAAACGCGGCCACTCCCTATGCGCTGATGAAGGCGCTGGCGGCTCAAAAGGAGGTGCTCAAGGACGTGGAACTCGTCCATGTCCTGCTCCTGGGCGATGATCCCTTGTCCAAGCCGGAGATGGAAGGGCACTTCCGGCACAATTCCCTGTTTGTCGGTCCCGCCGACCGCAAGGCCATCAACGAAGGGCGAGCCGACTATGTGCCGATCTTCCTCCACCAAATCCCCTTGCTGTTTTACTCCGGCCAGATGCCCCTGGACGTGGCGCTGCTCCACGTATCGCCTCCCGATGAGCACGGGTTTATGAGCCTCGGCGTCGAGGTCCTCGCCTCCAAGGCGGCAGCCGAGACGGCCAAGATCGTGATCGCCCAAGTCAACGACCGCATGCCGCGCGTCCTGGGCGATTCTTTCCTCCACGTATCCCGACTCCACAAGCTCGTGGAGATCTCCGAGCCCCTCCCTCAACTCGAAAAAAGCCCGTTCAGCGATGTCGAGCGGCTGATCGGGAAATACATCGCCGATCTGATCGAAGACGGCTCGACGCTGCAACTGGGCATCGGGGGGATACCGGATGCCGTTTTGGCCGCGCTTTCGGGCCGGCGCGACCTCGGCATCCATACCGAGATGCTGTCCGACGGCGTCATGGAGGCGATCGACAGCGGGATCATCACCGGTTCCAAGAAATCCTTCCATCCTTATAAAGTCGTGATCACTTTTGCTCTCGGCAGTCAACGGCTCTATGATTTCGTCGATAATAATCCGGTCATCGAGGCCCATCCCACCGACTACGTCAATCACCCCTTCAACGTCGCCCGCAACGACAACATGATTGCCATCAACTCGGCCATCGAAGTGGATATCACCGGGCAGGTCTGTTCCGACTCCATCGGCACATTCATCTACAGCGGGTTCGGCGGCCAGGTTGATTTTATCCGAGGCGCCGCCCACTCGAAGGGAGGGAAGCCGATCATCGCCCTCCCCTCGACAGCCAAGGACGGCGCTATGACCCGGATCGTCCCCTTCCTCAAGAAGGGTGCCGGCGTCGTGACGACGCGAGGGGACGTGCGCACCATCGTGACCGAATACGGCGTCGCTCAGCTTTGGGGGAAAAACCTCATGGAGAGGACCAAGGCGCTGATCAACATCGCCCATCCCAAGTTCCGGCCGGATCTCATCAGGGAAGCCAAGGCCAGGAACCTGATCAGGTAGGATCCCCTCCCGGCCCAAATCGATGGAACAGCCGGAGCTCTTTTCGCCGGAAAAAGGACACATCGGCACTGACGAGTCAGGCAAGGGGGATTATTTCGGCCCGGTCGTCATCGCCGGCGTGTTCATGCCGGATGGTCAGGAGGCCGTCCTCAAAGAGTTCGGCGTTAAGGACAGCAAGAGGACTTCCGACAACAGGGCCCGGGAGCTGGCCGAGGTCATCAAGAGGGGCTACGCTCATTCCGTGGTCAGCATCGGCCCGGAGCGCTACAACGAGCTCTACTCGAGACTCAGCAACCTGAACCGCATCCTGGCGTGGGGACATTCCCGTGTCATCGAGAACATCCTGGAAAAGGTGGATTGCCGCCTGGCCATCACCGACCAGTTCGGCGACAAAGCTTTTGTCCTCAACGCCTTGATGAAAAAGGGGAAGCGCATCGAACTTATCCAGAGGCCTAAGGCCGAGGAGGACATGGCCGTAGCGGCGGCTTCGCTCCTCGCCCGGGCGGAATTCCTGAAGCGACTGCACTTTCTTTCCCAGGACGTCGGTTTCGACCTGCCCAAGGGGGCTTCAGCCCTTGTCGAAGAGGCCGGGGTCCAGCTGGTCAAGCTCCATGGCCCTCAGATCCTCGAGAAAGTCGCCAAAACGCATTTCAAGACGACCACCCGCATCCTCGCGCTCACGGCCGGATAGGAGAGGGAACGTTGACGAAAAAACTCTATTTTGAGGACGCTTACCTGAAGGAGTTTGACGGCCGGATCCAGGAGCGGCTTGTCCGCGAAGGCCGGCCGGCTGTTGTCCTCGACCAGACCGGCTTCTACCCGGAGTCCGGCGGCCAGCCCTCCGACCGGGGGACACTCGGCGGGGCGGGCGTCCTCCATGTCTTTGAGGACGGAGAGAGGATCGTCCATCTTCTGGACCGGGAATTGAGCGGGACAGACGATGTCCGGAGCGTCCTCGATTGGGACCGTCGTTTTGACCACATGCAGCAGCATTCCGGCCAGCATGTCCTCTCCCAGTGCTTCGTCGAGGTCCTGGACGGCGAAACCCAATCCTTTCATCTGGGAGATCAGGTTTCGACCCTGGAGATCGGGATTGGGGAAATCTCGGACGCAGACCTGGAAAAAGTCGAGTCCAGAGCCAACGAGGTCGTCTTCGAGGACCGGGAGATAAGGACCTATTCCGTTCCCCCGGAGAGCATAGGTTCCGTGCCGCTGCGCCGGCCCCCCAAGAAAGAAGGGACCATCCGGGTGGTCGAAGTCAGCGGGTTTGATTTTTCCGCCTGCGGCGGGACCCATTGCCGGAGGACGGGGGAGATCGGCCTGATCAAGATCATCCGCTGGGACAAGATCCGGAATAACCTGCGCTTCGAATTCCTCTGCGGCGGGCGGGCCAGGCAGGATTACAGGGATAAGAACCGGACGCTCCTGGAGATCAGCCAGAAGTTGTCTGTTCACGAGAGAGAGGCCGCCGCCGCCGTTGAGAAGACGATTCAGGAAGCCAGGCAATCACGGAAAAGGCTGAGGCGGCTCCAGGAGGCTCTGGCCGGGTTCGAGGCAAGTGAGACGATCGAGAGGGAAGCCGGATGGCTGGTCAAAAGGGTCTGGACCGAGAAGACGGCCGAAGAGGTCAAACTCCTGGCCCTTCACATCGTCCGCCTGGCCGAGCGCGCCGTCCTTTTTGCGGTCCGGGGTGCCGAAAGGGACCACTTCATTTTCGCCTGCTCTGAGAAGATGCCGCTCAACCTGCGCGAGCTGGTGCCCGTCGTCATGGAGCGGGTCAAAGGAAAGGGAGGGGGAGGCTCAACCCTCGTGGAGATCGTGGCCGAGAAAGGCCCGGAGCTCGAAGGCATCCTGGCCGCCGCCGAGGGATATCTCAAGACGAAGCTTCCCGGTCTGGAGAGAAAATAGCGGTTTTTTTAAACGACGGATCGCCCGCTATTCATACCGGAGCGAGATGATGGGATCGAGGCGGGCCGCCTTCCGGGCGGGAAAGATGCCGAAAAAAAGCCCCACGGATACGGATACAACAAACCCAAGGACGACCGACCAGGACGTGACCGACGCGGGGAGGGGGGTCGCCGCTTTGACCAGCAGCGAGATAAGGAATCCGAGGATGATGCCCAGGATTCCGCCCGTCCCGGTCAGGAAGACGGCCTCAAACAGAAACTGCTTAAGGATGTCGGCCGAGCGAGCCCCGATGGCCTTGCGGATGCCGATCTCCCGGGTCCTCTCCTTGACCGAAACGAGCATGATGTTCATGACCCCGATCCCTCCGACGAGGAGTCCGATCGACGAGATGACCACCATCACCAAGTAAGCGGCGCCCGTGATCTGGTTATACAGGCCGATCATCGTGTCCTGGGTGAAGACGGAGAAGTCGTTCGGTTTCCCGAACCCGACCTTCCGCCTCCGGCGCAGGATATTGGTGATGTCTTCGATGGTTTCCGTGATATAGCCGTGCTTTTTGGGGGTGACGATGATCTGGAGGCCCTCCAGGTTATAGGGAAAATATTTCATCAGCGTCGTGATGGGGATGCCGGCGAAGTTGTCCTGGCTGCGGCCGAACATCGTCCCTCTCTTCTGCAGGATGCCGACGACCTGGAAGCCCTCGGCGCCGAGCCGGATCTCTTTGCCCAAGGGGTTGATATGGGGGAAGAGGGTTTCCGCCAGGCCGAATCCCAGGACACAGACTTTGGAGCTATGACGGACATCGGATTCACTCAGGAACCGGCCCCGCTCAGGCTGATAGACGGAAAGGACCTGGGGATACTGCTCGTTGAAGCCCAGGATGATGGATTCCTCGCTTCTTATGTTCTGATACTTGATCGGGATATTCTCGGAAAAATCAACCATGAGCTGAACGGCCACGGCCTTGACGAGGGGGCCTTCGCTCTTTAAGGACAGGGCATCGTCGAAGGTCAGGTTTTTCCTCTGTCTCTCTTCCTCGGGCCGGCGGCCGAAAGGCGCGCCCGGCTCGAACTTGCCGACGATGATCAGGTCGGAACCGACCGATTCGAGTTCCCGGAGAAAGGAGCGGTTGAGTCCCTGGATGACGGACACCATGCCGATCACCGTCATGACCCCGATGACGATCCCCAGGATCGTGAGGAACGACCGCATCTTATGAATTTTCAGGGAGTCCACGGCCATGCGCACGATCTCTCCCAGGATGCCGGTCCTCATTGCTCGGACCTCAGGGCTTCGACAGGATTCAGCTTGGCCGCTCTGTTGGCCGGATAAATGCCGAAGAAGAGTCCGATGGAAGTGGACAGGACGATGGCCATGACGATCGAGGCCGGGTCAACGGTCGAAGGCAGGGAAGTGGAGGCCGAGACGATTTTGGCCAGGGCGAGGCCGAACAGGATTCCTATAAGCCCGCCCGTGCCGGAGATAACCGCCGATTCGATCAGGAACTGGACGAGGATATCCCGCCGCCGGGCGCCCACCGCCATGCGGATGCCGATCTCCTTGGTCCGCTCGCTCACGGAGACGAGCATGATGTTCATGACGACGATCCCGCCGACGAGCAGGGCGATCGAGGAAATGGCGATCATGGCGAAATAGATGCCCGAGGTGGCGTTTTTATAGAATTGGATGAATGTTTCCGAAGTCTGGAAGGAAAAATCGTCCTCCTCCTGAAAGGTCCGATGGCGGGCGGAGCGGAGGAGGGTTCTGACTTCTTCTTGGGCTTCTTGCATCATCGGCTGGGAACTCGTATGCACGTTGATGTCGACACTGCGGCGGGCCCCATAGATTTTCATAAAGGTTGTGATGGGTATTCGGACATAGCCGTCCTGGCTCATCCCCAGGAGCTTCCCTTGCTTCTTTCCCAGGCCGATGACCAGGAAATTGTCCGCGCCGACCTTGATCCATTGGCCTACCGGGTCGGTATAGGGGAAGAGCCTCTCTTTGATATCGAACCCGACGACGCAGACCGGCCGGGACCGGGTTTCGTCCTCCTTCTGAAGGTGGCGGCCGGCCTCGAGCTCCACGACCGAGCCGATGAGGCTGTCGAGGTAGGTCACCCCCAGGATATCGACATTCTTCAGGGATTGGCTTCCGGCTTTGACCGTCCGCCTCGTTTCGGTTCCGGCCCCGACGAGCTCGCAGCTCCGGCATTCCCGGCGCAGGAGCTCCATCTCATTCAGGGTGAGGTCCTTTCGTTTCATTTGTTCCCGGAATTCCTTGAGGGACGTCCCGAACATCGAGAACTTGCTGACGGAAAAGTCGTTGGCGCCGAAAAAGGACATCTTGGTGTAGACATACTTGTTGAGACCCTGGATCACCGAGACCACCGCGATGATCGTCAGCACCCCGATGACGATGCCGAGCAGGGTCAAGAAGGACCTGAGCTTGTTGGCCCAGAGCGATCCCATCGACAGGGAAAACGACTCGCCCACATTGACGCGCGCCATCAGATCTCTATCCTTTTCCATTATACTATACGGAGGAGGGAAACCGCAGTTCAAGGCCTTTGTAAGCATCTCTTTTCATGTGATAAAGATGCTAGACAACTTGAGAATATCGGCGCTCCCCTCAGGTTCTTCACGCCGTTCCCGAAACGTTTTTCTCGGCGCTGCGGAACTCCGCACGCTTGATTTGAGCCTTGAGTGTTTGTCCTTTGCCTATTATTTCTTCTCCGTTTGAATTCCACGTGCTCAGAACAGTCCTCGCGTCCGCCAGTTCGGCTTCCCTCGAAAAACGCTTCGAGAAGGCTAAACCTTCGAGGTCGCTTCTCCATTCCCAAGTTGTCTATCACATAAAAAGAGATGCTTCCAAGGCCTTTTGAAAACTTGACAAAAGCGGGGAGGCAGATAACAATGAAAACGAGATTCCTTGATTAGGGAAAAAAGATATGACCGGGAAAAGAGCAAGCCGCGGCGATGTGATCGTTCCTTGTCTCTATTTCGACAAGCCGGGGCCGCAGAATACGCGCCGGACGCTCGAGATCGCGGCCGCCCGGGCGAATGAGCTGGGCGTCCGCAGTATCGTTGTGGCCTCAAGCTCCGGCCGGACCGGCGTCCTGGCCGCCCGGATTTTTCGGGGGAAAAACCTGGTCGTCGTCACTCATTCCACTGGTTTCATGAAACCCGATTATCAGGAACTCAAGCCGGTTCTGCGCCGCCGGATAGAATCTCTGGGTGGAAAAATCCTCACCTGCCAGCACGCCTTCGGCGGCGTGAACCGGGCCGTCCGCAAGAAACTGGCCACCTATGAACTCGACGAGGTCATCGCTCATGCTCTCCGCACCTTCGGGGAGGGGGCCAAGGTAGCCATCGAGATAAGCCTCATGGCGGCCGACGCCGGCCTTATCTCCACTCAGGAGCCGTGTATCGCCGTCGGCGGTTCCGGCTCCGGCGCCGATACCGCGCTTTTTCTGCGGCCGGCCAATGCCCAGACCTTTTTTGACCTGAGAGTACTCGAGGTGTTGGCCAAGCCTCGCTCCTTCGACTAAATTCCTAAAAAGCACCAGGAGGTTGTTATGAGAAAGACCATTTGCCGGATGGCTGTCTGCGGTATATTTCTTGCGGCCGCCGTTTCCATCCCGGCCAACGCGCAGTTCTACTTGGGGATTCGAGGAGGGATGTCCAATCAGGACGCGAAAGCCGGCGAAATTGAGTTCGATCAGAACTCGGCCTTCCTTTATGGGGCTCAGGCCGGGATCAAGTTCCTCTTCCTGGCCGTCGAAGGGCAGTTCTACCGCGCCGACCACGATCTCATGGGGGAAAACATCGAGCAGCAGATGAACTACTATTATCTTGGGGTCAACGGCAAGCTGGGGATCCCTCTGCCGGTCGTCTACCCCTATATCACTGTAGGCTATGGCAGCTATTCCGTCGATCTGGGAGGACTCGGCAAAGATACCGATACGGCCTTCAACGTCGGCGGGGGCGTTGAGCTGACCTTCGGGAAAATCGGGATCTTCGGTGAGCTCAGGTATTCGGATTTCTCTGTCGAATTCGAAAGCTTGACCTGGGACCTCGGTGGGCTGGACCTCCATCTCGGGCTCAACATCCATTTCTGATCGTCCTGAAACTTTTGGCTGTCCGGCTGAATAAATATCTTTCGTTGGCGGGGGTGGCCTCGCGGCGCGAGGCCGACCGCTGGATTGTGGAAGGCCGCGTTTCGGTCAATAACAGGGTCGTCGACGAGCTCGGGGTCAAGGTTGACGAAGAACGGGATATCGTC
>Ga0315277_10013382_pt1 | contig 10222 bp, 10 predicted proteins | sample YL17G05_15_MG_FD_203695 | JGI IMG/M metagenome (GOLD analysis project Ga0315277, IMG submission 203695) | Sediment microbial communities from Yellowstone Lake, YNP, Wyoming, USA - YL17G05_15 | ecosystem: Environmental > Aquatic > Freshwater > Lake > Sediment | place: USA: Wyoming | collected...
GAAGGGGGTAGAAGCCCTTTTGAGCGGAGTTTTTTTCTTTCCTTCTTCCGTTTTCTTCTTCTCGCTAATACCCGGTCCTTTTCCCGTTGTGGCATATGTCCTCCTCTTCTAATACAGTTTGGAGTTCGGAGTTCAGAGTTCGGAGTCAAAAGAAAAATTCTCCGAACTACGAACTAATTACTCCGAACTATTTAACGTTGAACATCGGGGTAATCGACTCAGACGGCTGATTTCCTCCATGGCTCTTTCGGTGAGGGAGATCGCTTCCGATTCTCTCTCTGCAAAAAGAGGGGGGCCGATGCAAATCTCCACTCGCCTCCTCCATCCCTTTCTCTCTCCGTACCGGATCCCAACTGGGATAAAAGGGATTTTCTGTTTTAATTCTTCCTGAAATTTCAGGATCATTTGAAGAAGCCGGCTTTTGCCTGAGCCCACCCTGTTACGAAAATAGGTGCCCTCCGGAAAGATGACGATCCTCTCATTAGCTTTCAGCAAAGTGATGAGCATTTTGAAAGAGTCCAGTGTCCGGATCGATTTCTCCCGATCCACCGGAATCGCCCCTGCAAGGGAGAGATAATGCCGGATCAGGGGATATCGAAAAAGTTCCTTCTTGGCGACAAAATAGAGGTGAGGGTTAAAGGTGAGACTGATCATAGGGATGTCGGTCCAGTATTGATGTTTGGGGAGAATGACCATCGGCCCATCATCGGGAAGTGTCATCTTCATCTCAGTCTCGATCCGATAAAAAAGGGAGAAGACTAATTGAGCAACCTTTTTGGTCATAGAATAGACAAGGGAATTCCTTCTCATCACTCTTCTGCGTTATTCACCCTCCCCTCCGATCGAGGGAGGGGTGAGGGGGAAGATCGATATCAGTAGGAATCTAAAAGGTCTTCTTTGGGAATTTCCGGTGGAATCTCGACCTTTAGCCACTCCTTCTTCGCCCGCTTAGCAGCAGCCATGCCGGCCTTCAGGGCATCCCGATTCAACTTCTCTGTCCCCTTGGGCACTCGTGCCAGAACTGCTGACTCTATTGCTTTCGACGAAACGATGGAGGTCAGTTGAGAGAGGGCACCGAGAGCCACGATATTGGCCACCATTTCCCTTTTAAATTTCTCTCTCGCGATTCGGGTAAAAGGAATCTGAAAGGCCCTCGGTTGAGGAACCTGGGTGACAAAGGTCGAATCGACGATGAGGAGGCCCTCCGGTTTGAGGTCCGGGAAAAAATCATCGCACGATTTCTGGTTCATCACTAAAAGAAGATCGGGCTTCATTGCTTTGGGGTAGTCGATCTCCTCTTCGCTGACGATCACTTCGGATTTGCTCGATCCCCCCCTTGCTTCCGGGCCGTAACTCTGAGTCTGGGCGACAAATTTATGATCGTAAATCCCGATTGCCTCGGCCAGGATGATCCCCATCAGGATGATTCCCTGGCCTCCTGATCCTCCCAGACGAATTTCATACCGATCAGCCATTCCTTATCCTCCTGCGGTCGCTTTGGCCCGTTCCTGAATTTTTTCGTATTCATCCTGATAGACCGGAAGTTCCTTGTCGACCAGCACGCCGATCACCATCTTATCCTTCAACTCCTCCGGTTTCATCTTGGCAGCTTTCTCTACGGTGACGGCCTGATCTCTCTGCTGTTCCATCATCTCGACAGCCGTTCCCAGACGGTTCTGCCTCCCATACTGGGTATGGCAATGGGAAATGATCTCCACCACTGAAAAACCCTGCTTTAAAAAAGCCTTCTCCATCAGGCTGTCCAGGAGCCTTGCATGATAGACCGTCCCTCTGCCCACGAAGGCCGCCCCTGCCGTGACCGCCAGCTCAGAAATATTGAAAGACTGTTCGATATTTGAATAGACGGTGGTCGTGGATCTCATTCCGTACGGGGTGGTGGGAGAATTCTGTCCGCCCGTCATTCCATAAATATTATTGTTCAGGATGAGGGTGGTGATGTCGATGTTTCGCCGGGCCGCATGGATGAAATGGTTCCCGCCGATAGCCACCGCATCTCCATCGCCCATAATGACAATCACCTTCAGTCTGGGCTTGGCCAGCTTGATCCCTGTGGCGAAGGTGATGGCGCGACCATGTGTGGTGTGAAGAGTGTTGAAATCGACATAAACCGGAAGCCTCCCGGAACATCCGATGCCCGAGACCAAAACGATCTCATCCTTCTCATATCCAATCCGGTCAATGGCCCGGATGAGGGCGCCTAACATGATGCCGATCCCGCAGCCCGGGCACCAGACATGGGGAAATTTTTTGTCATGCCGAAGGTATTTATGGATCAATTTGGTGACCTCAGACATCAGGATACCTCCAAATACTAATCATTGCAAAATGATCAATGAAAATTTAACAATGCAAAATTTCCATTTTCGTATCACTTTAGCTGTTTGAAAAGAAGAGTTTCATGAGTCAATTGATCAAAAGAATCATCATAAAATCCCCCTTCATCCCCCTTTTCCAAAGGGGGAAACCTCTATCTCCTCCCTTTGACAAAGGGAGGTCGGGAGGGATTTTACAAAGATTTTCAAACAGCTAAAGTGTTACACATTTTCCAATTTGCAATTTATAATTTTCAATGAGTGGTTATCGATACTTCCTGGATTCGATTCAATATCTCCATCGGAGTGATGATTGTCCCATCCACCTTGTTGAGGGTAATGACTCTGGCGACTCCCCGATTCACCCGCTTCACCTCCCGGGAGATCTGGCCCATATTCATTTCGGGAACGATCAGAATCTTCGAGGTCTGGAGGGCCTTCTCCACGGCTGTTCTCATAAAAGGCCAGATCGTAGACAACTTGAGGAGCCCGACCTTCAGCCCCTTCTCCCTGGCTTCGATCACCGCCCTCTTTGCAGAGCGGGCCACGCATCCGTAGGCAACGATCGTGATTTCAGCATCTTCCGTCTTGAAAAATTCGGCTATATGAATTTCTGAGAAATGGGAGCTGATCTTGCGATGAAGCCTGGAGATGAAAGGGCCGATTTCATCCGGCCTCGATGTGGGAAAACCCCGCACGTCATGGGTCAGGCCGGTCACATGATAACGGTACCCTTCCCCGAAATTGGCCATGGGGGAGACACCGCTGGGCGTATCTTCGTAGGGGATATACCATTCGGGTGGCATGGTGGGCTTGACCCGGTTAAAGATTTCGATCTTCTCCTCATCGTCCAGCACCATCTTCTCCCGCATATGACCGACTACCTCATCGATTAAAAGGATGACGGGGGTTCGAAACTTCTCTGAAAGGTTAAAGGCCTGGATGGTCATGTCATAACATTCCCTGACGGTAGAGGCGGACAGCACGATGATGGGATGATCGCCATGGGTTCCCCACCGTGCCTGCATCACATCGCCCTGTGCCGGAAAGGTGGGAAGTCCTGTGCTGGGGCCTCCTCGCATCACATTGACGATGACACAGGGGACTTCGGCGATAATGGCCAGACCCAGATTTTCCTGCATCAGTGAAAATCCCGGGCCACTCGTTGCCGTCATGGACTTAACCCCTGTGAGGGAAGCGCCAATGACCGCACCAAGGCTTGCGATCTCATCCTCCATCTGGATGAAAGTTCCATCGGTCTTGGGCAATCGAACCGATAACACCTCGGAGATCTCTGTGGCTGGAGTGATGGGATAGCCCGCAAAAAAACGGCAACCTGCCCGCAGGGCTCCCTCCGCTATAGCCTCATTGCCCTGAAGCAACAATTCTTTCCGGTGAGATTTCTTCTTCTCCCTTTGGTTCTGTCTCTTCACCTTTGACCTCGGCTCTCTTCTTCTCTTTGGCTTTTGTCTCCACGGTAATGGCGAAATCAGGACACCGGACCTCACACCATCCGCAGTTGATACATTTCTCGATATCCTTCACATAGGGATAGCCTGCTTCATCTTTGGCCAGAACCCCGGTTGGACAGAAAGCAACACAGATCCCGCAGCCCTTGCACCAGGCCTTAAAGATATCGATCCTTGGTGGTTCCTTCATCTTCTTTGGTTCTGCCATGATCCCCTCTTGATTGGGGACAGATTTAAAATCTGTCTTCGATCAATTTCCGTAATATATTTAAACTTAAATCAAAGGGGTTGTCAAAGGTTTTCGATCAGGTTTTTTTTCGAATGTCAAATTTTTTTATGTGAAATTTTTTCCATTGACAGGAAATCACGGGTTTAATATACTTGCCACCACACCAAAGAGCCATTCGCCCATTTACCTTAATCCATCATGAAAGGAGCCGGCTATGATTTCTTTGAATGTCAATGGCAAGAAGTACAAAGTTGATGTTCCAGATGATGTCATGTTGCTATGGGTCTTACGCGACCACCTAAAACTCACGGGCACCAAGTACAGTTGCGGAATTGGAGAATGTGGCTCTTGCACCGTCCATATCAACGGCATAGCAGAGAGGTCGTGCACGATTCCCGTTGGTCAGGTCAAGGGGAAAAAGATAACAACCATCGAAGGGCTGCCTGACAACCATCCGGTAAAGAAGGCATGGATACAGGAACAGGTTCCTCAATGTGGTTACTGTCAGCCCGGGGTAATCATGCAGGTGGCTGCCCTCATCTCACAGAAGCCCACCCCAACCGCAGATCAAATCATCAGCAAAATGGATGACGTGATCTGCCGGTGCGGAACCTACCTGCGCATAAAGAAGGGTATCCAAACCGCTGTTCAAATCGTGAGAAAGGAGGGCAAGAGAGCATGAAAACAACCATTTCACGTCGCTCTTTTTTAAAGATCACCGGACTTACCATTGCCGTTTCCGTCACTCCCTTTGGCTATACCATTCTCAATGCTACTGAGAAGAAAGACCTCAAGACCTTCAACCCAAATGTGTGGCTCCACATTACCTCCGACAACAAGGTCACCATTTACATAGGCAATTCCGAAATGGGGCAGGGAGTCTTGACGGCCCAATCCATGATCATTGCCGATGAGCTTGAAGCAGACTGGAAGCAGATCAAAATCAAACAGGCCCCGGCCGCCGATGCATTAAAAAGTCCTATTTTGGGCGCTCAAATCACGGTGGGGAGTGCGAGCATGAGAGGGTTTTATGAACCGCTGCGAAAGGCAGGCGCAGCAGGCAAAACGATGCTCGTTAAAGCAGCGGCAGAGACCTGGAATGTTCCAGAAAGCGAATGCAAGGCCGAGTTAGGGACTGTGAAGCATGAAAAGAGCAAGCGAAGCCTCACGTATGGCCAACTCTGCGAAAAGGCGGCCAAGTTCCAGGTCCCCCAGGACCCACTCCTCAAGAACGAAAGTGAGTTCAGGTATATGGGCAAACCCATGCCCCGTGTGGACGTCCCGGAAAAGGTGAGAGGCAAGGCGGTCTATGGCCTCGATGTCAACGATGGAAACGTTAAGGAACTGAAGGGAATGCTTTATGCGGTTATTGCAAGGCCTCCCGCATACGGTGCGAAGCCCCAATCCTTCGACCAGAAGGCGGCCGAACAGGTGAAAGGTGTGGTCAAGGTCATGGAGATCCCTATGGGGATTGCAGTGTGTGCCACATCCACCGAAGTTGCCCTGAAGGGCAAGGATGCTCTCAAGGTGCAGTGGGACAAAGGAACCCACCCCGATATGGACAATGCCTATATTGAAAAATTGATGATGGCGGACCTGGACAAGCAGGGGGCTAAAGTCCATGAGGCTGGGGATGTCAAGAAGGCTCTCAGCGAGGCGGCGAAAAAAGTGGAAGCCACCTATTACATCCCATGCGTTGCCCATGCCACCATGGAACCAATGAATTGCACAGCCTGGGTCCAGGCTGACCGGTGCGATGTGTGGTCCCCCAACCAGAACCAGACCGCCTGCAAGGGTATGGCCGCAGGCATAACGAAGTTACCTCCGGAAAAGATCCATATCCATACAACCTTCCTTGGGTGCGGGCTGGGAAGACGGGCGTTCACGAATTTTGTGCCCGAGGCAGTGATCATCTCAAAGGCCCTCGAGAAGCCGGTCAAGGTTATGTGGACAAGGGAGGATGATATCAAACACGATAGGTTTCGCGCACCCATGACTCATCGGATTCAGGGCGGCCTGGATGCTCAGGGTCAGCTGATCGGCTGGTCACATAAGACCTCCGCTATCTCCATTTGGAAACCCGTCAATCCCAAAGCGATCAAGGAGGGGGTCGATTATTATTGCCTGATGGGCCTCTGGAATGAGCCCGATTCCCCGATGTGGAATGACAGGATACAGTATGAGATACCAAACCTCTATATCGAATTCCTCATGGCCGATCTTCCCATCCCCTGTTGGCCCTGGCGTGCAGTCCAGAATGGCCCCAATGCGTATGCCATTGAATGCTTCATCGATGAGCTGGCCCATGCCGCCGGAAAAGATCCTCTCGAGTTTCGCCTACAGAATTTGAAGAATAACAAACGGGCAACTCGCGTGCTTCAAACGGTAGCGGAGAAGGCGGGGTGGGGCAAACCTATACCAAAGGGCCAAGGTCGGGGCATTGCCCAGCATGCCTGCTTCGGAACCTGGACTGCCCAGGTTGTAGATCTCTCCGTGGACAAGGACACCGGTAAGATTAAAGTGCATAAGGTGGTGGCGGCTGTCGATTGCGGACCGGTGGTCAATCCCGGGCCGCTGGTGGAGCAAATCGAGGGGGGTAACATCATGGCCCTCAGCACTGCCCTTATGGAGGAAGTCAAGTTTGCCAAGGGTGGCGTGGCTACTTCGAATTTCGATAACTATCCCGTCATCCGGATGAGTGAAGTGCCTGAGATCGAGGTCCACATTGTGAAGAGCACCGACAAGATCGGAGGCATCGGGGAGTTGGGAATCCCGGCCGTGGCGCCTGCCGTGGCGAACGCGGTCTTCAATGCAACCGGTGTCCGGATAAGGCGTATTCCCCTTACTCCCAAAGTAGTTATGGACGCGATGAAAAAAGCATGAAAACCTGAGAGTGTGGGTAAGGTGAATGTTAAAAAGGTGACATCATCTCAAAAAGATGGTGTCACCTTTTTTTTAGTTAAAGGTTTTCAATGAGGGCGGTTGCAAATTCAGAGCACTTGACCTTCCTGACCTTCTTCATCTGTCTGGCAAGATCATAGGTGACGATCTTCTGTGAGATGGTCTGCTCCAACGCCTTCACAATGACCTCCCCTGCTTCCTTCCAACCAAGATAATCGAACATCATCGCTCCGGAAAGGATTAAGGAGGAAGGATTGATCACATCCTGGTCCGCATATTTAGGTGCACTTCCGTGAGTGGCCTCAAAGACAGCGGCCCGGTCTCCGATATTGGCTCCGGGTGCCATGCCCAAACCTCCCACCTGTGCGGCCAGAGAATCGGACATATAATCTCCGTTGAGATTGGGCATAGCCAGGACATCGTACTCTTCAGGCCTTAAGAGGATCTGTTGAAACATGGCGTCTGCAATCCGATCTTTGAGAACGATCTTCTCTTCGGGAATATTCGTTACCCCCTCACCATCCCATTCACTTTCCGGCAGAACTCTATCTCCAAACTCTTCTTTTGCCAGTTCATATCCCCAGTCCCGGAATGCCCCCTCTGTGAACTTCATGATGTTCCCTTTATGGACCAGCGTGACGCTTCTTCGGCCATGAGTGAAGGCATATTGGATCGCTATCCGAACCAGCCGCTTCGTTCCGAAACGGCTGATGGTTTTAATTCCAATTCCAGAATCTTCCCGGATCTTCCTGCCCAGCTCCCTCTCAAGAAACTCTCTCAGCCTCAACGCTTCTTCCGTCCCCTCTCTCCATTCGATGCCCGCATAAAGATCTTCCGTATTTTCCCTAAAGACGACCATATCCACCTTTTCCGGATGTTTTAGCGGGCTGGGAGTGCCGGGGATATACTTCACAGGCCGGATGCAGGCATAGAGGTCTAGCCTCTGTCTCAGCAGGACATTGATGCTTCGAATCCCTCCACCCACCGGAGTGGTCAGGGGACCTTTAATGCCAATTTTATATTCTCGAATCGCTTCAATCGTCTCCTCAGGAGCCCACTCTTTCTTCAATTCAAACGCCTTTTCTCCGGCATAGACCTCCAGCCACTCAACCTTTCTTTTGCTTCCATAGCATTTCTCTACGGCAGTATTGAATACACGAACCGATGCCCTCCAGATATCCGGCCCCACTCCATCCCCTTCAATAAAAGGGATGATCGGCTGATCAGGAATGATCCGCTTCCCCTCAGAATCGTATTGAATCTTTTCTCCAGCCATTTTCTTCCCTTGCTATTTATTTTCTATCTTCTTTACCGGTGAATCCAACCTACTTGATCATTAATTGAATCATTAAATTCAAAAATTCACTGGGAGTAACAATATGGGTATGATGGAATTCTTTAACAGGAAAGTGGTGGATATTTCCAGTGATAAGGAAATCAGCTTTCGCTTCTAAGGCACATTCTAAAAAAGCATTGTCGGCTGGTTCTTTAGCAACGTCATAAATTAAAACTTTAGATACAACCCATAAAGCACGTCTTGTAAATATAGAAAGAAGTTTTTTAACTTCCGCCTCGTCCAGACCCTTGAATTTATCTCGTGCCAAAACCTCTTCATATTCAGTAAAGATTTCTTTGCTCAAACAAACCGTACAGTCACCTTGAATGAAAAGAGAGAGAATTAAAGCTGGATTGCTCTGGGGCTTGAGGAGTGCTGAAACAACGACGTTGGTGTCAACCACAATTCGGAGCATATCGTCAATAACTATTTCTTAGATTTAGATCGACGGTAAGCTGCAATTTCAGCGTCGATTTCTTTACCGCTGATCTTATCCAGTCCAGCTTTTTTAGCACTGAGTTGAATGGTGGTTAATATCTCCGGCTGTTTAATGATGTTTCTCAAATAGTCCTCCACGCCTAAAATCACGACCTTGGGTTTCCCTCGCCGACTGACTAAAAAACGTGTCTTTCCCTTTTCTGCCTTCTCCATAAGCTCCCCAAAGCGAGTCCGGGCAGAAAGAGCATCAATAAGTTTTGTCATAGATTTTGTCTGCATATTGATCCTCTAAAACGAAACTAATTAGTTAAATGTTTAGTCTATTTAAGGATAGCAGAAGGGACTTTCTTAGTCAACATGGTTTGAAAAGGAAATGCTCATCCTAAATATCTTCCGAAGACTAAGGAAGTGCAGTTGCCACCGAAGGCGAAGGAGTTAGAGAGAACGAATTTCACCTCTATCTCCCGGGACCCATCCGGGACATAATCGAGATCGCAATCTTCATCACCTTCCCGATGATGAAGGGTAGGAGGAATGAAATTATAAACGATGGAGAGAACCGATGCCACTGCCTCGATGGCGCCTGCCGATCCCAAACAATGTCCCACCATCGACTTGATGGAACTGACGGCAATGGTATAGGCTCTCTCTCCAAATGCCTTTTTGATGGCAATTGTCTCAACCTTATCGTTCAGGGGTGTGCCCGTTCCATGGGCATTGATATGATCGACCTGATCAAGGGAAACACTACCTTCTTCCATAGCCTCTTTCATCACTCGAGCCTCAACAAATCCATTAGGCTCGGGCGCGGTAATATGATGGGCCTCACCACCTATTCCATACCCCTTAAATTCCGCATAGATCTTTGCTCCTCTTGTCATTGCTCCCTCAAGATCTTCTAAGATTAAGATGGCCGCTCCTTCACCCAGAGACATCCCGGCCCTTTTCCGATCGAAAGGCTTACAGGGAGAAGGATCCATCGCCTTAAGGGAATTGAATCCGCCAAAAGTGAGTTCACTCAGGGAATCGCTTCCTCCGCAGACAACAGCTTTCACTTCCCCTTTTCGGATGAGATCGGCTCCATAACCGACGGAGGTGGCGGATGAACTGCACGCTGTGGTGATTGTGGCTTTGAATCCTGAAAATCCAAATCTTTCTGCGATTCGACTGGTTGTAAAACTCGGGATGAAAGGAAAGATGAGAGAGGGGCTCGATTTCCCTTTGAGAAGGATTTCCCTGTGATAGGTTTCTGCCTCGAACATTCCTCCTGCGCCTGCACCGAGACAGACCCCTATTTCTTCCGGAGGATAAGAATCGATTCCAGAATTTTTAACCGCCTCTTCTGCCGCAATGAGGCCCAATTGATCCGTTCTGGAAAGTCTTTTCAGATCTCTCTTCTTAAAATATTTCTCGGGTTGATAACCCCTGATTTCGGCTCCGATCCTGGAGGGATATTTAGAGGTATCAAAAAGGGTGACCGGACCAATTCCTGAACGGCCCTCTTTCAGGGATTTGG
>Ga0315277_10013383_pt1 | contig 10221 bp, 10 predicted proteins | sample YL17G05_15_MG_FD_203695 | JGI IMG/M metagenome (GOLD analysis project Ga0315277, IMG submission 203695) | Sediment microbial communities from Yellowstone Lake, YNP, Wyoming, USA - YL17G05_15 | ecosystem: Environmental > Aquatic > Freshwater > Lake > Sediment | place: USA: Wyoming | collected...
GTCTTTTAGGTTTTGCCGTTCCAAATCACTAGTCACTAACCCCTAAACCCTGTCTTTTTGGGACGGGTGGGCGGGATTAAAAGAGGTCATGTTTTCTCGATCCCTACCGGTCCTGCCCCTCCGGCCGCTGCGGTCTCGAACAGGACTTCCGACGCAATTTTCTCCCGGATACGGCCTGCGTAAAAATCTCTCTTCATAGCTTCCATGAACTGGCTTGTCCGGCTGAGGGCTATGAGGCTGACCGTAGCCCCCCCGAACCCGGCTCCGGTGAGCCTTGCGCCAAGGGCGCCGTGGTCCCGGGCGATGGCGACCAGGGCCTCCAGCTCCGGGCAGCTCACTTCGTAGTCGTCCCGGCAGGAGGCGTGGGATTCGTTCATCAGGTTCCCGAACGCTTCGGCGTCTCCTTTCTCCAGCTCCCGCACGGCCTGCTCCACCCTGCGGGCCTCGCTCGCGACATGGCGATAGCGCTTCCAGAGCTTGTATCCCGAATCAGGCTCAGGGACCGTGCTCCCGCCCTGCAGCCTGGAGTATGAGTCCGATATCTGTTTCACCGATTTTCCAAGTTTCTTCGCGATCTCATCTAACGACAAGGGGTTTTCCCCTAAGGCGTCATGGACGATGCGGTCGGTTTCCTCCGCGGTGAGGGAGAGCCTTTCCGGGGCCAGGTCAGATAGCCTTTTTGGATGGAGTGCGATGCCGGTCCGCTGGGTTAGCGCCTGTGCCGCGAGCGCGCAGGCCAGGCGGCACTCCACGACCCGCAGGTTGTAATGCGCCCGGACCTCTGCGCTTTTTGAAGCCTTGACCAGGCTGTGGCTGATAATGAAGGCATATCCTCCTGGAAGGCTGACCGGCTTGACCCGCAGGGGGAAGAAGTCTATTTTAAGGGCCTTTCCGGGTTCTGCGAGAAGCGAGGCGGCCTGGTCCATGCCCCCGCCCTCTGTCCCTACATAACGCTCGGCGCGAGCCAGAAGGTCCGCGAGGGCGAGCGGAGCGCAGGTTTTCCCATTGGCGGCAAGGAAGACCAGCCCCGAGGCCACGACCAGGGCTGCCGAGGAGGAGAGCCCGGCTGAGTCCGGGATATTGCCGGAGTACAGGGCCTTGAATCCCTTGGCCGGTGAGGAAACGACCCTTTCCTCCAGGAGACCATGGACCGCGGCTTTGGCGTAGTTTCCCCAGTCCCCTTGGGGAAAGGGCTCGAACGGCAGGCGGGTTTGAAAGGTACGAGCCGGGAACCGGGGATCCGTGTTGGCGATGCGGATATTCTCGTCCCCGGAGGGGACAAAGGCGACCCGGATCTCGCGCTCGATGGCCATGGGCAGGACCGGATACCCGTTGTAGTCGGTGTGTTCGCCGATGAGGTTCACCCGTCCGGGTGCCCGGATCAGGCCCGCGGCCTTCTCGCCCGGAAAGGCCTGTTCGTAGGCCTCCCGCAGGGCTTTCGCGTCCGTCGTCCCGGAGGCTACCACCTTAGCTCGGGGTAATTTTCTTTCAGAAAGGCCTGCACGGCCGAGAGGTCGTCCTTGGTGGAGAGGTCCGGGACGTGCTCCCTCCAGGGGATGGCCTTGAGGGAGCGGGGATGCTCCCGGGCCATGGCAGTGAGCGCGGCCACGAGCTCCTTCTCCTGGCGCACGGGGCTTAGGGGGCAGGATTCCAGATAGGGGAGAACGAGGTCGTAGTCCAGGAGAAATATGTTCATGCTGACCCGCAGGCAGCCGTCCGGCCCGCGCAGGACCTCCAGGGCTTCGGGCCCGGGCTTCTCCACGATCTCGAGGAGGTACCCTTCGGAGTCCTTGCGGGTGATCCCGAACTGGGCGATGCGGGAGGCTTCGAACTCCAGGCCGTCCCGGTCGTAGTCCGGGAGGGCACTCGTCTCCCCGCATTCAAGGAGGTGCTTCATGGCCTTGACGGAATACAGGTTGTCGCTGTTCGCGACGATGAATTTTCCTCCCTTCCAGTCCGGCCGGGCGAGCAGGGCCACCAGCACGGCGTCGGCTGTGCCCAGGGGCTTGGTCCGTCCCTCCGGGATGTCCTGGTAGGCGTAGGAGATGGACAGGCCGTGGAAGTCGTTGCCCTTCTCTTTTGCTCCGTAGTAGTTCCGGATGGCTTCGTCGTTCCGCCTGACGACCAGGACGATGTCATGGAGCCCGGCTTCGCGGGCGTTGTAAAGCAGGTAATCTAGGAACGGGCGGCCGCCCTGGCCGACGCCGATCAGGCCCTTGGAGCGCTCGTCGGCCTGCCGGAGCAGGGCGCGGTCGGCCTCCGTGGGGTCTTTGGGCGGTCGCTTCATCCGGGAGGCGACCCCCGCGGCCATGATGACCATCCGGTCGGTGACAGCCTTGCTCATGTGACTTGGGGGTAAGTTCTCCCCTCGGCCCTTTTCCAATGAGGGGTGGGCGGGCGGGATTTAAAAATGAAAAACATTTTTTATTAGGGTCTTTAGGTCTACTGTCTACAGCCCACAGGCGCCGTTCCTACAGTGTCTAATAGGCCAAACAGGGGAAAACGGGCCTCCGTTCTCCCCTGGGGTCTCCCCGTGTCGGTCTTGCGGGTCTGGCGCGCGTCTTAAACTTTGCGGCGCTCGGACTTGCGGCGGTGGTCCAGGCGCTGGTCGCCCTTGCGGACGAGTCGGATTGGGTCTTCCAGGCCCTTGCGGCGCACGGCCTTGCGGCGATCGGCCGGGGATTTCGCTTTCTTTTCAGCCATGAGTGCTCCTCCTCTGTAGCGCCGGCATCCCTGCTGGCAGTAGCGAGGGCATCCTGCCCTCGTCACCTGTCATTGCGAGGCTTCCCGCTTTAGCGGAATGCCGATGCAATCTCGCCGTTCTCCCTTTCTTTTATTCGGACTTTTATTATAGCATAGAGGGGAGGGGGAGTTCAAGGGCAGGGGTCGTAGGGGCGCAGGAGACTGGTGGCCCGGCTTTTCACGAGCGTTAGTTTTGGTTTTTATAAAGGCTTGTTACTGCCCCATTCTCCTCTACGAGCAAAATATTGTCAAACTGATGGGGTATTGTCAGTTGTTTGTAAGCTTGTTTGTAGATTTGAGCGTCAGCGATCCAGTATTTATTAATCAAAGCCAGCCAAATGGGGCCTTTGAAAGTTATAGATTTACACTTGTCCTTTTTGACGATTATTCGGTCTTCCAAGATGTACTTTGCATTTTCAAAGACATTCGTATTACGTCTTGAATTAGGATTTGTTATCAGCCCGTTCACCTTCTTCTCTGAACGCAGATTGGTATGAATTAAATGAATGGTGATTTTATTTCCTTGTATTTCTTTGGTTTCAGTAATGTCTTTTCTTGGTGAATTCTCAATCATTTCTAGTATTGTATGATGGAGTTGTTGTTTTACATCTCTTAAGCTCTTAATTGGGGCTGATAACTTCAAATAAACTTCGCACCCACTCGGGATTTTTGTTTTTAGTTCCTCATTAAGTGTCTTTATTAGCTTAATTGCTGGTACGTCGTCGTTCCACCTTCCTTTAACCGCTCCTTGTTTATCTGTAATGCGTTGCACAAGTTGTGTGATCTCGATTGCAACCCTCTCGTTCCCTAAGTGTAAATAAGCGTCTGGTGGATTTTCGCCAGGATTCCACTTGCTACCAGGTATAGAAGCAGATACAGTTTTGATAACAAACAGTTCGTTGCCTCGTAGCTGTTTGAAATGTAAGGAGGTCATTTCGGCGGTTTTAGCTTCTTAAGGCCTGCAAGAACTCTTCGGGCCGTTCCGGGTTGATGAGCCAGGGGCGGGCGTTGCGGCGTTCGATCCAGACGAACTGGTCGGTGCGGGTGATGTACATCTGCACGATACCGCGTTTCTGGGTCCACAGCCAGCCGAACCCGCCCCACAGGCCTCCTGCTCCGACCCTCATGCAGAAGCCAACTTCGTTCTTCATCTCCTGGCACCCGATGATTCGGACGTCAATGATGCTCTCCCGCCTTATCTCCCGGCGCTTTAAAGGCCAGACGACTTCGATGAATCCGGGATGGAGGATGAAGCAGGTGGGCCGGAACCGGGTCCAGATCCAGAGATAAAGGAGAACCATGAACAGGCCCGGGAGCGCCAAAGGCCCCATCCCGAGCGCTCCTGCGGCCAGGAAAATGACGGGGAGCGCGAGCATGACTAGGGTGAGGATACGAATGGCCGGAGACATCGGGGCCACATTGTAGCTTGTGCTCGGAGAATTCATCGGGTTTTCCTTATCTCCTTGAAGAACGTTTCCTGGGTCTTCAACTGCTGGTAGCCGATTCCGCGGTAGAAGGCGTGGGCGGCCTTACGGTTGGACCGGCTCCGGACCCGTACGGAGCGGACGCCTTTCCTTCTGGCCCACCCTTCCACTGCGATCATCAGGAGCTTGCCGATGCCCAGCCGTTGCTGCGACGGGGTGACGACCAGGCCTCCCAGCTCGATGAAGGGCTCGACGAGCAGGGAACGGGTGATGAAGGCATGGGCCCAGCCGACGATCCCTCCTCCCTTTGCTTCGGCCACGTACGCGGTGTGGTCCGGGTCCCGGGCGATGGACCTTAGCCGCCGGCGCATCGCTCCGGGCTCGGCAGGGTAGCCCAGCTCCCCGGAGAGCGTTGCCACTCTTTTGGCATCCCCGGCCCGGGCTTTTCTTATCTTGAACGTGGCTTTCAAGGATTTTTTGGCTTTTCAGGCTTGGCGCTTATTATAAGGCCATCAACTAAAAATGTCAAGGGGGATGGGTAACTTTTGGGGGTCTGGGCTTGGGTGGGTTTGTCACGGGCCCTAATCGGTGCAATCTGCGTAATCTGCGGATTGCTCTAAACCATTTTCTAACAATTTATTACAACCTATTACTAATATATTTCAATTCATTACTTCCCCGTCTTTAATCTTCCGGTGAGCCCCTATAGGGGAGGAAGACAGGGGATAGCGTAGAGCTACTGTAAGGCTCGTGCAACCTGGGTTGAACCTGGCTTGCTCCTGGGTTGCACCTGGCTTGGTCCTGGCTTGGTGGCACCCCAAAAAGGCTTCTACCCTCCCCCGAAGGGGGAGGGTAGCTTTGGGGTCAGAGGGCAGGGTTTAGGGTGGAGAAGGGTCTGGGGCTTCTCTCCCCGTATGAAAACCTGTAACGGGGCTTTATTTGCTTTCTCAGGGGGTTCCCGAGGGAAACGATGAACCGGTTAACCGTCTTTACTGTCAAACAGTCTAATCGTCCAACCGCCTTAGGGTTTGTTATCCGACCCTCTGTCTCTTGGACAAATAGGCCAGGAGGGCCTTGTCGAAGGGGGTGGATGTGGAGAGGGAGACGTAGTCTATCAGGTGGTCCCGGCACTCTTTCCGGTAATGCTCGGTCCAACCCTGGATGAGTCTCCGGTAGGACTCTCGGATGTCCCCGGTCGAGGTGGGCAGCTCCTCGCCGGTCTCCATATCCTTGAACACGGCATCCGTTCCGAAGGGCAGCTCCAGCTCCGCAGGGTCCAGGACGTGGAAGGCCAGGACCTCGTGCTTGCGGTGGCGGAAGTGCTTCAGGCCCTGGAGCACTTTGTCCGGCTCATCCATCAGGTCCGAGAGTACGATGATCAGGCCCCGCCGCTTGATCTTCTCGGCCAGCTCGTGGAACGTGGCCGAGACATCGGTCTTCCCTCCGGGCTTCGCCCGGTCCAGATGCTGCAGGATGGTGGTGAGATGCGTGGTCGTGGCCCGGGGCGGGATGTAGGTGCGGATGGCCTGGTCGAAGAGCACCAGGCCCACGGCGTCCTGCTGTTTCAGGAGGAGATAGGCCAGGGAGGCCGCGAGGTAGCAGGCGTATTCCAGCTTGGGCAGTCCGTCGGACTTGTAGCCCATGGAGGAGGAAGCATCCAGGAGGATCCAGGCCCGGAGGTTGGTCTCCTCCTCGAACTCCTTGACGTAGTAGCGGTCGCTCCGGCCGTAAACCTTCCAGTCCACCCGCTTGAGCTCGTCCCCGGGCATGTACTGGCGGTATTCGGCGAACTCCACGGAGAAGCCGTGGTAGGGGCTCTTGTGCAGCCCGGCCAGGAAGCCCTCCACGACCAGGCGGGCCTTGACGTCCAGCCCGGCAAGCTTGGCCAGGACCTCGGGCTTTAAGAACCGCTGGTGAGATTCCATCGTTTTTAGTATAGCAGAACCGTACGCCCGATGCAAGCCCGGCCCGCCTTGACAGAAGCCCGAGGGGGTGATATACTTATTGTCCAAGGAATCAACGGAATCTTCTCACGTGAGACCCCTTACGGCGGTTATCCTCGTCGCGCTCATCGCCCTGATCTTGGCGGGGTGCTGGAACCCTTTCAAACCCAGGGTCGTTCCCTATTCCGCGGGCGGGCTGGGCCAGGAGGAGCGGCTTTTGATCGACCTACAATATGCCTACAACACCAAGGATATCGTTCGCTACATAAACCTCCTGGCGGACACATTCCGTTTCCGTTTCGCCGATCTGGATTCCGCCTACCGCAAGAGCAAGAACATCCAGCTTCCATACTGGGGCAAGAGCGACGAGGAGGCCTCGGCCCGGGGCCTGTTCGCGAACGCGGACCAGATCGCTCTGCGGATCGACGCCGGGCAGTGGCAACCCAATTCCGGGGACCCCAGCGGCCTCTCCTTCAAGACCCGGCGCTACTACACGTTGGACATCCAGCCCACCCCGCCGGAAGTTGGAAACGCGGCAGGCTACGCCACCTTCATTATCCAGCGGGACGAGCGCGGCACCTGGAGGATCGTGCGCTGGGACGACGAGGTGCTGCTTTAAAATGCGGAATGGGGGCATCCATCGTCCGCGTTTGGCCTCCCGGAAGCGGTGATCAGGCAGCTTTACCGGCCGCGCCCCGCCCCGCGCCGACCCTGGTTTAAAAGACCGGTCCTCTGGGCGGGTCTTCTTTTTGTCCTCTCCACTTGGGCCATTTATCATTGGGACCTAGTGGGAAACGAGCTTCACAAACTGGCTGCGCTGGGAAGCCGGCCTGCCCAGGAGGAAGTCCCCAAGACCCTGCGGGTGAACCGTGCCCTGCATCAGGCCTTGAAGGATCTGGGGGCCAAGACCAAGACCAGGACCGTGGCCGGGATCCCGGTGATTTCGGGGTTGCTGCCCGGGAATGTCCCCCTGGTGCGCGGAGCCTGGTCCGTGAACGCCGGGGTCGTCGGAGCCGGGGGCGCAGTGACCACGGGCTCGGAGGAAAAGGGAAAGGTGATCCTGGAGGTCTCCTGCGATTCGCTCGTCATGGCGCGAGTTGTCCTGTCCAAAGGCCCCTCGTCGGACACGAAGGAAGCCCGGCTCGCCCTGGTGATCGACGACGTGGAGGATTCCACGGAGGATGAGACCGTCCGGGCATTCCTGGACGTTCCCGTCCCCTTGACGCTGGCCATCCTTCCCCTTTCCCCCAAAAGCAAGGAGATTGCGGAGCGGGCCGGGCTCTGCGGCAAAGAGGTCCTCCTGCACCTCCCGATGGAGCCCAAGAACTATCCCGAGGAGAACCCCGGCCCGCAGGCCATCTATGTGGACCTGAAGGAAGGCGAGATCCGCCGTCGGGTCCGCGAGGCTTTGAAAGCGGTGCCCGGAGCAAAGGGGGTGGATAACCACATGGGCTCGCGGGCCACCGAAGACCCGGTGGTCATGCAGACCCTTTTGGACGAGCTCAAGAAACAGGGCCTGTTTTTCGTGGATGCCCAGACCACGCCCAACTCCGTGGCTTATGAAACGGCGACCCGCCTCGGGGCTCCATGCGTCAAGAGCACGGGATTCTTCGACGACAAACACGATGCTGCCGCCATACAGAAAACGCTCCTGAGCCTGGCAATGACGGCTCAAACCAGGCATCGGGTGTTGGCCATCGGCCACTGCCGTAAGGCGACCCTGGAGGCCCTGAAGGCGGTTTTGCCCAAGCTTCGCGAGATGGGGGTGGAGCTGGTCCCTGCATCCGAGGTGTTGGAGGAGTGAGCCGACCGCCGTTCGGTGCCCTCCAAGCCATCCTGGATCTCCTCGCGCCGTGCCCTTTCCCTTGGGCTGTCGCCGGAGGCTGGGCGGTCGACCTGTTTCTGGGGCGGATCACCCGGGAGCATGAGGATTTCGAGATCGCCATTGACCGGGACGATCAGCGTTCGGTGAGGGATTACTTCCGGGATTGGACCTGCCTCAAGGTCATCCCGGGGCAAGGTAGTTTCGCCTGGGGAATGAACGAGCATCTGGACCTTCCCATTCATGAGATCCATGTGGCTCAAGGGTCCTTTGACCTCGAGATCCTGCTGAACGAATTCCAGGACGGTTATTGGATCTTCCGGAGGAACACGATGGTGAAAAGGGAACAGCCCCTCTTTCACTGTCGTGGACCGGGGGGAGTCCCTTTCGTCGCTCCGGAGATCGTTCTGCTCTACAAGGCCAAGACCAACACGGATAAAGATCGTCAGGATTTCATGAACGTCCTGGCCCGCCTGGATAATGATCGGAAGAAGTGGTTAAGAAATTCCCTCAACGTGTGCCATCCCCAGCACGAGTGGCTGTCGCATTGGTAAAGAAATCCAAGCGCCACCCTGATCAGCCCCTCCCTGCCATAAACGTTTTACGATGAAAAACAAAGAGATCGCGGACCTCTTCAGCCGCATCACGGATATCCTGGACTTCAAAGGGGGAAACTCCTTCCGGGTGAACGCCTACCGCCGGGCGGCGCTCATCCTCTCGGACCTGACTGAAGACGTAGAAGCCCTGGTCGAAGAAGGACGGCTGACCGAGATCCCAGGGATTGGCGAGGGCATGGCCCGGAACATCGAGGAGTACCTCGGGACCGGGAGGATGTCCAAGTACGAGGAGGTCCGGAAGGGTGTGCCCGAAGAGCTTATTGCGCTCCTGGACGTGCAGGGCATGGGACCCAAGACCCTGGCCCTGGCGCACCGGGAGTTGGGGATCAGAAGCCTGAACGACCTCCGGATGGTCATGGATTCTGGAGAGCTGGCGGCCCTGCCGGGGATGGGGGAGAAGAAAGTCGCCAACCTCAAAAAGGGGCTCGAACACTTCCTGGCGAGCAAGGAGAGGATCTCGCTGGGAGTAGCCTATCCCCTGGTTTTGGAGATCATAGAAGCCCTGCAGGCAAAGGTCAAAGTACAGAAGGTCTGTCCCGCGGGGTCACTCCGTCGGATGAGGGAAACGGTCGGAGACATAGACATCCTGGCAACGGGCAGGAACGGAGCCAGCATCATTTCGGCCTTCGCCTCCCTGCCGATGGTGACGCAGGTCCTGGCCGCAGGCGAGACCAAGGGGTCCTGCATCGTGGAGGGTGGGACCCAGGTGGACCTGCGGGTGGTGGAGCCGGGGTCCTATGGTGCGGCCCTGCAGTACTTCACGGGTTCCAAGGCCCATAACGTGAAACTTCGGGAGATGGCCCGGGCCAAGGGCCTGAAGGTGAACGAGTACGGCGTGTTCCGGGGGGAAAAGAAGCTTGCAGGCAAGGCCGAAGCCGAAGTTTATAAAGCCTTGGGCCTTCCCCTGATTCCACCCGAGCTGCGGGAGGACCGGGGGGAAGTGGAGATGGCCGTGGCAGGGAAGCTTCCATCCCTGGTAGAGAGCAAGGACATCCTCGGCGACCTTCATGTCCACACCAAGTGGAGCGACGGGCACCACAGCGTCGAGGAGATGGCCCGGGCCGCGAAAGAAAGGGGCTACAAGTATCTCGGGATCGCCGAGCACACCCCGACCGCGGCTTATTCCGGGGGCATCTCGGAAGCCGAATTAAAGAAAGAATGGAGGGAGATCGCCGAGGTTCAAAAGAGGCTCAAGGGCATTCGCATCCTGCGGAGCGCGGAGGTGGACATCCGGGCCGACAGCTCCCTGGATTACTCGGATGAGATCCTCAAAGAGCTGGATTTCGGGGTGGCTTCCATCCATTCCGGGTTCAAAAAGCGGATAACAGAGCGGATCCTCAAGGCGATGCAGAATCCCTATGTGGACGCCATCGGGCATCCCACCGGGCGCCTCATCTCGCGGCGGGAAGGCTACGAGGTCGATTTGGAAGCCGTTTTTAAGGCCGCGGCAGCGACCGATACCGCCCTGGAGATCAATGCCTACTACGATCGCCTGGATCTGAACGATGTGAACGTAAAGCGAGCCAAGGAGGCGGGGGTCAAAATCACGATTAACACCGATGCTCATCACCTAGACCAGCTGTGGATGATGGAGCTGGGGGTGGGCACAGCCCGGAGGGGATGGCTGGCGAAAGGCGATGTCCTGAACTGCCTGCCGCCGGAGAGGCTCCGCA